>OHDN01000291.1_pt1 | contig 35659 bp, 30 predicted proteins | sample 1566971 | NCBI WGS metagenome assembly OHDN01 (sample SAMEA3879538, study PRJEB24766) | human gut metagenome | biome: human-associated habitat; feature: feces | place: USA | collected 1985/1987
TCATATTATTAATTTATCAAATAAAAAAAGTTTTTTCGGGGGGGTGTAAATCATAAACAGAAGATTTTCAAAATTCAAATTTTTGGCATATAGGACAAATTTCTATATAACTTTTATTAGACAGTAGGAGGACAAATGATGAAAAAAATATTTATTTTGATTTTAGTTTTAATCATAGTTGTTTCAATGCTTGCAATGCTGGTTGCATGTTCTTCCAGTGATGATTATTCAGATTCTAGTAGCACGTCTGTACAAACGAATATAAAATGTTTTGCTTGTGGAAAACGAGCCACAAAAATATGGCGCGATGGGCGTTGTTATTGCAATAAATGTTATGCGTATCTTGAGACAATTTGGGAGAATAGTTGAATTATGGCGGCAAGAAACAGAGTTATTTCGGGCGGGGCGGTAGGTTGTTCCGTAAGATTGGATAGCGATACAAGCGGGGTATCTGGAATATCGTTTACAGATAACACGGGGAAAAGCGTTTTTATATCAAGGAATATGGTTTCCCATTGGACGCTTGTGCAAACGTTTGCTGATAAAAGCAGTGCAGTTAAACGTGGTGCATTGGGACTTGTGCTGTTTGGCGGAATTGGCTTACTAGGTGCAACAACTGCTAAAAGAATTTATCAGATTAGATTTTTTTGGGTGTCAGACACGGAACCGTCTTTAATAGAGGTAGATGAGATAATATACGACACAATAGTTCGAGAGTATTATTAATAAATGAAAAACAAGAATGGCTCGCTTGAATTACTGCGAACTTTTCTTTATATTGATGTGTTGTTTTGATGCATTATTTGTACATTTTATATCTTGTCTTGACGGTTCTATTCCATTTTATGGACACTATATAACTCTCTTGTTTATCGCCTTTCATCTACGTTTGTAGTACAGCGAAAAGCGAAAGTCAATGACAAAAAATTATTGCCGAAACCTTTTAAGGCGTTAAAATTAGGCTTTATTTTGAGTTTACTCATTTGTTGAGGTTTAGGCATCAGTTTGGTGTTAATAACATCTACAAGCATTGAGCAAAAATGACGGTAGTAGAGCTATCGTCTTTTTTATTGTTGAAAATTATCAAATAGTTTGGTATACTATTGACAATTTGTTTAACATTACGCACGCTATGCGCACGGCATAGAGTTTAATGTGAGCCTAATTGATATAAGGGATGAAAATGAGAAAGATCGAGAGCGAATACGAAATCGATAAACAGAAAAGGAAGCAACGACTTGTCAGGAACGAGTTTTTGTATAACGGGGAAAGCGTCGGCGCATACGATATGCCGCTTATCAAAAAGCAGGATATCGACGTTGAAAAAATAAAACTTCTTTGCTATGTGGACGCAAGAAACGGCGACGAAAAAAACAAGGATAAGACCATTCATTTTTTCACGTACGACTGGAAATTCGGAAAGGTTTATGACAATCCCGACGAAGAACTTGAAAAACTCGGGCAATATTATGCCTTATTCAGCCCGGATTTCAGCGTTTTTACGAATATGCCGCTTGCGCTTCAAATTGAAAGCGTATTCAAAAATCGCTGGTGCGGGGCGTTCTGGCAAAGCAAAGGACTCAGGGTAATTCCGACGGTATCGTGGGGCGATGAAAGGTCGTTTGACTTTTGTTTTGACGGCATCGAAGAAGGCTCGGCGGTTGTGGTATGCACGTATTGCCGGGAGAATTGCGAAGAAGATTTTATGCTCGGCTACAACGAGATGATGAAAAGAATCAAACCGAGCGTTGTTTTGTGCTACGACGAACCGTTTCCCGCGATGACGGGCAATATCAAGGAGTTTTTACCGACCGCCTACGAATGGACGAAAAATCTGAACTACAAAGATTTGGCGCAGTTCAAATGGGAGAAGCACAACAGAAACGTTTCGGGGCTTGACGCAAAAAAATTCAAGTTTTTCAAATACGACGATCCTTACAAAAAAGACGAGATTGTGAAGTGTCCGGTGTGCGGCGGCGTCGCATTGCAGGACAGGTACGGCAACGGCGAGTGTGAAAACTGCGGATGGAAATTTGAAAAGGACGCGGATATTATGGAAAGGCAATGGGGAATAAGTTATCCCATGCTGGTTTCGACGACAACCGCAAAAAAACAATATGAACAAGGATTGCCGTTCAAAGCGACTTTTGACGAGTTCGTGAACGGGCTGTACTTTTACAGCGAAATGCTTTTTACCTATGAAAACGTATCATACGAAGTGTTTCTGAAAGGGAGAGAAACGGTTGTGTTTTGCTCGGAAGATATGCAACAGGAGTATGGTTCAAGGGAGGAGTTTGAAGCAAAAGCTAACATCGACGGAGTGCTGCTGAAAGACCTTTGGGCGGACGTCAGTTTCGCGGGATTTATGTACTGCGGATAACGAGTGCGTGTCGCGGGCAATATTCGTATCCCGACAAAAAACAATGTTTAACACTCAAAAAAAGACCGATAAAACGTCGGTCTTTTGTTTTTGCGGTTTGGGGGAATGTGATTAGTTTTCGTCGGTGAAAATCTTTTCCTGCTTTTTGAAAGATGTTTTGAACGTAAGGAACGAGAACTCGTTTTTCATATTTTTGAAACTTTCGGGTTTTGCCTTAAACCAGATAAGCCCGATGATCGATACCGCGACAACGGCGATGCCGATGCCCGACAGCGCGCCCAGAAAATCGATTGCGACGTCCGGCCAGGTTGCGTATCGTCCGCTGGTGAAAACGGGCAGTTGGAACATTTCCGAAATGCCTGCGACGACAAACGCCGAAAGCAAAGAAAGGGGCAGCGACACCCATCTCGGCTTAATAAGCAGGAAGAACGTGCCGAACAATCCGAACCCCAGCACAAGGAAAAGCGAGAAGTGCCCGAGCCCTTTTCGTATAAGCGTGTGGAAGGTGTCGAAGACGGACACGGTAATCGTCTTTTCGACGGTAAGGTCGGGGCGGCCGACGTAGGTTGCGCGCACGGTGACTTTGCCCGATTTGTCGGACGTAAACACGCCGTTTTCGTCGATTGAGCCTTCGCCTTTGACGACTTCCCATTTCACGTTTTTCGTGACGTTGCCGCCCGTATAAGCGGTGAGATCGATTTTGCCGCCTTTGACGCATCTGTCGGGGGCGACGACGGTAAGCCCGTCCACGACGTCGGGCACGGTGACGTGCAGCGTTGCCGTTATTGTATTGTTATAAATTGAAAAGTACGTAATCGTGGCGGTGCCCGGTTTATATGCGTGCAGGTGCGTTGTGTCTGCGCTGACGACGTTTGTATCGGACGATTTGCTGATTATGTTTGACGGCGCGCCTTTGCCTGCGTTTTCTGCCCGGAAGCCGAGTTGGCTTGTGATGACCAGGTGTTCGTCTTTTTTCATTGTAAGGCTGAACGAGCCGTCACTGCCTGAGACGCGATTACTATCAAAAATGAATCCAGTGGCTTCCGGTTTCGAGCCTTTCACGATTCTGATTTTTTGAGAAACGGTTTTATCGCCCAGTTTTATTTCAAGAGTTAAATCACCGTCCGTTGTTTTTAACGGATAAAACCACTGCTTTGCGGGAAGGAAGAAGATTTTGTCGTTGGCATTATGCTTTTTTCCGTCAATCAGAATTTTTGTTTCGATAGTAGAGACGCCGTAACCGTTGTATTCGTCGTCGGTGACAGCCAGCACCGACAGTTTGTATTCTTCGCAGGTTTTAAGCGTGATTATCCCGTCTTTATCGGCATCTACTAAGTCTTTGCCAAGATAGATTTCTGTTTTTATTCCTTTGACTTTGTCGGGGTTGACGCCTTCGTTGTATATTTTTAAATCGTACAACACGTTGTCGGGGTTGTCTTTCGACTTAATAACCACCCTGTGATAGCCCCATTTGAAAAGTGTGACTTCACCGTTTTCTTTGACGTTTATGTAATTTTCGGGCTCGTCAAAACCGCGTTCGAAGTAAAGTTTTGAAGTGTCGGCGTTTTCCGGAAGACACTTGACGCCAAGTTCCAGAACGTCGTCCGTATAATAATGATTGACGTCGGTCAGGACTTTTCCGTCGCGGGTGACGCTTTTGACAAAATAGCCCGTAACGGCGGAAACAGGGGGCGCGGGCTCATCGGATTTCATTGCCGACTGAATGTTGTCGGACACCTTCACCGACTGAATCGCGCTTTTATCGCCGGGCGTCAACGCCTCGCCCCAGATAAAAATGGTGAGCGCAATCGTACAAAAAAGGGCCGTTAGCGCAAGCGCGCGAAGCCCTTTGAAATATTTGCGTTGACTTGTAGTTTCCACAAAATCCCCCGTCCCGAAATTATTTATCGGATTTATTGTATGCCTTCACGGATTTGTCCAACATCTCTTTGGTAATTTTCGAGTTGCAGTACGGACAAACGCCGACGTCGTTGATAAGCTCGAACTTCGCGTTGCAGAAAGGGCAGTGGACGAGATTGAGCGTCCCCGCGCGTTCCGCCTCCATCATTTCGTAATCCTTGTCGCGCATTGTGGTTTTGTCGATGATTCTTTCGTTGTCGAGGACGAGATAACCGTCAAGATAACCTTTTTGCACCATCGTTTTGACGTCGTTTGCCACGACTTCGGGATTCCTGTTGTGAACTTCCGCAAGCATTTTCACGCTTTTGATGCCGTCGCCGACAATCTGCGCTTTGAGACGCGAGAAATATTTAAGCTGACCGAAATGAATCCATACCATCGGCGCGCCGTAAAAGCCCATAACGATAAGGATAATGCCGACGATGCCCATCGCGCGGAAAGACTGACCTTTCGTAAAACCGATGACGGTCATCGCGATTCCCAAAGGGAAACCGACCGAAAGGAAAATCGCCCATAAAAGAGTCCTTCTTGTTTTTATATCGATTTTGTTCATACCTGCCTCTTAAATCGTGTCTTTGAGCCCCAAAAGATAGTCGGAAGATACGCTGAACACTTTCGCAACCGCGACGATGTAACTTGCCTTAGGCTCGTTTACGCCGTTTTCCCAGAACGAAATTGTGCTTTTCGTAACACCGATTTTTTTTGCGAGCTGGTCGCTCGTCATGCCTGCGTCGATGCGCAGATCCTTTAATCTTTCAGAAAAAGCCGATATATTCATATTATACACCTCGTATAGAATATTGTAAAGAATTCAAAACAAATATAAGCATCAATTTAGAATTCAAAACGATACTAAAAGGCGTTGAAACGAGAATGGAAAACGCTTAAAGCAGCGCGTAACGGTTGGCGTTTTTGAAAAAGTATGATAAAATTGACAATATGAAAGTTACGGATACTTACCTTGCCGAAATTACCGACTTCGGACTTGACGGCAAAGGGTTTTCAAAAATCGAAGATATTGCGGTGTTTACGCCGTACACGGCGGCGGGCGACCTTGCGAAAATCAAAATCAGAAAGGTTTACAAAGGAGTTGCCGAGGCGGACGCCGTGAAAATCGTGCGCCCCGCAAATTGCCGCGTCGTTCCGCCGTGCAAAACGTACGGGGAGTGCGGCGGCTGCGTGTTGCAGCACGTCGATTTTCCGACCGAAAACGAACTGAAACGAAAGCTCCTTCAAACCACGCTGAACAAGGCGGGGATAAACGTTCAGGTTTCGGACACGGTTTTTGACAAGGAGTACGAATACCGCAACAAACTGCAAATGCCTTTCACCGTCGACGGCGGCGAAATCACGCTCGGCTTTTTCAGGCGGAACACGCATGACGTGGTCGCGCTGTCCGGGTGCATGCTGCACGGCGATTTCGCGACGAAAATAATAAATGCCGTGAAAATTTGGGCAAACGACGAAAAAAGGAAACAAAAACTTTCCGTTTACGACGAGGCGACGGGCAAAGGGTGTTTAAGGCACTTTGTCGCAAGGTACGTCGACGGGCTGCTGTTCGCGACGGTTGTGATAAACGGGAAAGAACTGCCGTACGGGCGCGAACTTTTTGAAATTTTATCGAAAGATTTTGAATGCGTTTTGTATTCGTCCGTCAACGAAAAACGCACGAACGTGATTATGGGCGACGACGTGAAAAAACTATATGGTGCGGAAAGAGACGTCGATATCGACGGCATAAAAACCACCCTTTCGCCAAAGTCGTTTTTGCAGGTCAACGACGGGGTCAGACAAAAACTTTACGACGGGGTAAACGCCGCGGTGAAAAACGCGGACGTAATCATCGACGTTTATTCAGGCATAGGTATCCTTACGTCGATGCTTGCAAAAGCCAATAAAAACGCCAAAGTTTACGGCGTGGAAATCGTGAAAGAAGCGGTTGAAAACGCAAACGATTTGATGAAGAAAAACGGGCTGTCGGGGCGCGTCGAAAACATTTGCGGCGACGCAACGAAAGTGCTGCCAAAACTCGTAAACGATATTTTAAGCAATGAAAAATCGGGCATAAAGCCCGAAATATGCGTGGTTATCGATCCGCCGAGAAAGGGCGCGACCGAAGAAGTGCTGGACGCCGTGATAAGGTCGGGCGCCGAAAAGTTCGTGTACGTTTCCTGCAATCCGAAAACCTTGCAACGCGACGTCAGGTACGTTGGTGATACTTTTGAAGTCGCGTCGGTAACGCCTTACAACATGTTTCCGAAAACGGCGGAACTCGAAACCTTGTGCGTGATGAAACGCAAGTCTTTATGACATGTTTTTGAGATAAGGCAGGGCGAATCTGAAAAAGGTTTTGTACGCCTTGCATTTTTCAACGTCGCGCCTTTCGCGCTTGCAGCCGCCTTTGCAAAGCATATAATATTCGCACGATTTACAAGTCTCGTCCACGACGAGGCTTTCTTTTATGAATTCGACGGCCTTGTTCGTGTGTTCGAGCGTGAAAAAGTCTTTGTCCGAAATGTTTCCGAGAAGATATTCGTCGGTGCAATAAAAGTCGCACGGATACACGCTGCCGTCCGATTCGATCACGAACTGGTGCGTGCAATGCCCGTTCATACCGCACTGTTCGGCGCGCTCGAAGTGAGCAAGTCGCACGAAGTTGTCAAACTGGCGTATCGACGTGTAATCGCCGTTTGCCATATCTTTCTGGTACAACGCGAACGCCGACAGTAAAAACAGGGCGTAGCTTTTTTCGTCAAGGTAAAAATCGGGGTTTTCGACCTCGCCGGAAAGAGGTTTCAGACAGGGGATAAACTGCAACCGCTTGAAGCCTTGCGACGTGAAAAACGGATAAATCTTGCCGATTCTCATCGCGACGTCCTTTGTCAGAACGGTAAGGATATTGAAATTTACGTCGTGTTTTTGAAGAAGTTTTGCCGCCGCGACGACCTTTTGAAAAGTTGGGTTGCCGTCCTTGTCCACGCGGTTTACGTTTGCGGTTTCGTCGCCGTCAAGGGAAAGCCCGACAAGGAAGTCGCCGGTTTTGAAAATCTCGCACCACTCGTCGTCGATGAGTGTGCCGTTTGTCTGGATTCCCAAAAACACGGGCGAGTTTTTGATATTTGCGCGGGAGATGAGATTAAGCGTCGCCCTGAAAAACGCTTTCCCGGCAAGCAGCGGTTCGCCGCCCTGAAAGTTGAACCAGACGGGATTTCCGTCGGCATAGGCAAACGCTTTTTTGACGACGGTTTCCGCCGTTTGAAGGCTCATTGCGCCGTGCGACGGCGTTTCGCGGTTTTTCGCGACGTCATTGTAAAAGCAGTATTTACACCGCATATTGCACGTTGACGACGCGGGCTTAATCATTATCGAAATCGGCGGCATTACTTAATCCCCCTGCGGTTTTCTTTCAACGATTTTCTGAAATCTTTAAGCGCTTCTAAAAGGGTGTCGGCGACGTCGGGACAGGTCATCGAGATATTGTAGCCTTCCGCCGGGTCTTTATCGAGATTGAAAAGGTAGTTTTTGTATTGCTGGTCGATGAACGCCGAGTTTTCGGTGCGTACTTTCTGATAATACTTGAAATCGTACGTTACGCCGCCGACTTCAACGGGCATCTGGACGGCTTGAACAGTGCCTTTTTTCATATAGAAAAGGGCGTCGTGCACGCGGGAATCGGGGGCGACCTCGCCGCTCCAAAGCGATTTCAGATTCACGCCGTCGATAATACGATCCGAGGGGAGAACGTCCACGCCCGCGTACGACAATATCGTCGGGAACAGGTCGGTGAGCATTGCACTCGATTCGATTTTATATCCGCCCGTCGAGTTTGCTATCGTGCCGTTTCTGACGCCCGTCGGGTAACTTACGATCATCGGGACTTTCATACCGCCGTCGAAAGTGGTGTTTTTCCTTCCGCGGAGACTTCCCGTCACGCCTTCACGTCCCGGGCCGTTGTCGGACGTAAAGATGATCATCGTGTCGTCAAAGACGCCTTTGTCTTCAAGCATATCGAAAATTTCGCCAAGCGACTTGTCGAATTCTTCGATGCAGTCGACGTAACTGTCGTCGGTGGTGTCGCCTTTTCCGTTGCCGTTGTTATCCGAGAAAATGGGGTAATGCGGCCACGGCGTCGCGTAAAACGAGAAGAACTTATTGCCGCTGTCGATTGATTTTTCGAGCGTGGATTTCAATTCGTCGGTGAAAAGCCTTGTGGATTCGGACTGGTCAAGATTTTCGGCGTGAGTGCGTACTTCTTCGGCCTTCCCTCCGACTTCGCGCACCCAGTTATAGGGCGTCATATCGTTGACGTAATAACTGCCGTAGAAGTAATCGAAGCCCTGATTCGTGGGGAGATATTCGCCATAGTCGCCAAGGTTCCACTTTCCGATGCACGACGTGTCGTAGCCGACCGCTTTCAACGCTTCGGCAATGGTGATTTCGTCGCCCAAAATACCGTCCACGTTGTTTAAGAACTGATATGGGTTGATAAAGTGGGTGATTGAGTACGGATCGCTGTCGCAAGGCGTCGGGAAAATAACGTTGTCGATATAGCCGCGCGTGGCGTAACGACCGGTAAGAAGGCTGAACCTTGACGGGGTGCAGACGGGAGCGGAAGCGTAAAAGTTTTCCATAAAAATCCCGTTTTCCGCCGCATACTTTCCGCCTTCTGCAAGGGAGTCGATGTTGGGCGTCTGAATGGTGGCGTTTGCTTTTCCGAGATAGCTGTACGCCGAAATGTCGGAGTACGCCATATCGTCCATAAGTATGATAAGGACGTTGGGCGCGTCGGCGTCGGCTTGTGTTTTCGACAGTTCTTTAAGGTATGCGTCGTGTCCCGCCTGCAAACTTTCGACGGTCGGACGGATTCTCAAAGACATATAAAAGACGTAGCACAAAGAAGTCGCCGTCATCGCAAGGGACAACGCCGCCGTCGCAAAGCGTTTCAGAGTGCCGTCGGGAAGTTTTTTGTCAAGCGCGTAAAGCATAAGTCCCGAGAAAAGCGGCAACGCGGACAAAATAAGATTATACCACACGATTTTGCCGAACTCGTCCGCGCCCCAGAAAAGGAAATACACGAACAATTCCAGGATGATATAAGCGTACGAGACGACGAAAAGCGGCTCAAACTTTTTGTTGAACAGCGCGCGGATAAACACGATAAGCGCGGTAACCGCCGCAATCGCCGCCGCAAACGGGGCAAGAAAATTGTATCCCGTGCCGAGCAGCACGACGGTGTACGCGATTGAAAACAAAAACCATACAAGGGCAAAGCCCGAACGTTCTTTTGAATTTTTAAGCATAATTTAACCTCTTACCGTATGATTATAACATAATGGGAATGTATTTTTCAAGCAATTACGGCTGCGTAAACCGTACGTTTGTCCAAAAACGTCGCTTTTATGTAATTTCTTGACACCATACGCCATATTTGATAAAATAGATACGTATTTTTTTAATACTTTATCTACAAAAGGAGCGTTTAATGCTTAAATTAAAACACATTACCAAGGATTACGTCACAAAACAGAACACGGTTCACGTTTTGAAAGGCATCACCTTGAACTTCCGCGAGTGCGAATTTGTCACGATTCTGGGACAAAGCGGCTGCGGCAAAACTACGTTACTGAACATTATCGGCGGTCTTGACAGATACACCGACGGCGACATCATTATCAACGGAAAGTCGACGAAGGACTTCGACGACAGAGATTGGGACAGATATCGCAATAAACAAATCGGCTTTGTTTTCCAAAGTTACAACCTTATCCCGCACCTCAGCGTGCTTTCCAACGTCGAGCTTGCTTTGACGCTTGCGGGGCGCAAAAAGGCAGAATGCGAGGCAATCGCTCTCGAAGCATTAAAGAAGGTCGGGCTGGAAGATCAGGCGTATAAAAAACCCAACCAGCTGTCGGGCGGACAAATGCAAAGGGTTGCGATCGCAAGGGCGCTTGTCAACAATCCCGCGATAATTCTCGCGGACGAACCCACGGGCGCGCTTGACACGGAAAGCGGCAAAATGGTAATGAACCTGTTGAAGGAAGTTGCCGAAGACCGCCTTGTCATCATGGTGTCGCACAACGCCGACCTTGCGGCGGAATACAGCACGAGAACGGTCAGAATCGTCGACGGAAAAGTCGTTGACGACACCGATCCGCTTATCGATCCCGACGACGTCGAGGAAGAAGAAGTCGTCTTTGACGAATCAGGCGAACCTCTGCCCAAAAAGAAAACAATCCGTCAGCGCATCAAAAAAACATATCAGCAGATAAGACACGAAAGACGGGAAGAACGCAAGGTTTCCATGGGCAGCGCGATGACGATAAGCATATCCGCCAAAAACCTTTACAGCAAAAAATGGCGCACTTTCCTTACTTCGTTTGCGGGCAGTATCGGCATTATCGGTATTGCGCTTGTTCTGGCGTTGTCTTCGGGCGTGAATAAATATATCCGTCAGACCGAAGAAAGCGCACTTTCTCTTTACCCACTTGAAGTCAGCCAGAGCGGCGCCGATCTTATGGAACTTGCCAACATGCTTATGGCGAAGAGCGAAGGGCAAAAATTCCCTTCGGGCGCAACGGTGGGCATAAACCCCGTCGCCGGACTTCTTGTGAAAGATATCGGAAGCCTTTCGGAATTTTTGAATTCCAGCACACTGTTTTTCAATAACGACCTTAAAGAAATCAAATCCTATCTTGACGATCCCAACATCGGGCTTAAAGACACCGACGGCTACGTTAAATACGTTTATTCGTCAAACCTTAACGTTTACAGGCGTATCCCCGTCAGAGATTCCGTGAACGGCGGAACGTATTATACGACGGGTCATAAAACGGGCGAAGTGCTCGATAACGCGGCGGATGCCGACGGAAATATCGACTGGTCACAAGTTCCTTATACGAAAATAAACCCGTTTGCAGACTCTATGGAGCCGATGATGGAATCCATGGGCTTTACAAGCACGTTCAAAGATATGCTGGGCGAATTCAGCGGATATCTTGACGCGTTCAGCGTGTTTTCGGAACTTATTTCCAACCAGAGAATTCTTGAACAGCAATACGACGTCATTGCGGGCGCATGGCCCGAAGACGCAAAACAAGGACGTATCGAAGTCGGCGAAGACGGCAAAGAATACAAAGTTTTCGACTGCGTGTTGAAAGTCGACGAATACAACAAGATTCAGGACTTCATGCTGTTTGCGGCAGGTCTTGTACACCCCAACGAAGTTACCGATATGTTCGGCGGGGCGAATAAAGGCTTGGGTCACGATTTCTATGACAGAAACTTCACGGAAAAAGAACTGCTCGGCATCGAATATGCGGTCCTTTGCGATAGCGACTATTTCGACGCTGCGGACGGAAAAATTACGAAATCGTACCTTAAAAACGGAAAACGCATTGAAGACAGCGGCACGTTCGTTGACGGACACTGCGGCATAAAAATGAAAGTGTCGGGCATCGTACGTCCCAACAAAAACGCGTCTGCTTCGGCAATTCAGGGCGTTGTCGGATATCCCCACGCCGTTGTCGAGGCGATTGTCGAGCGTTGCCAAAGCCTTGGTATCATCGGTTCGCAATTCACGAATTGTTATCAGGTCGTACCTTATGGCAGCGATTATAAGGTTGTGGGCGACAAAACGGTTGCATCAATCGAGGACGGCAACCTCGTTTACAGCGTGAACAGCGGGCAAATCGCTTTCGTAAACGTGCTCGACACGATCGGAAAGGAAATCAAAGATGGCGACGTAATCGAAAAATCGGAAATAGTTGCGGTCGGTCAGTACGACACAAAAGCCGATCTCGAAAGCAAGGTTCTTTCTTATATGAAAACCACTTTCGGATATGCCGAACTCGATAACCCCGACAGAATTCAGATTTACGCGGCGAATTTCGACGGCAAAAGAAACATCTTAAAAGTCCTTGACGATTACCAGAATTATACGAAATGGTTCAACGATGACGGCACATACACTTGGGTGAGTATCCAGGATATGATTGACCAAGGGAAAATCATAAGAGAAGAAAATAAAGACCCAGAAACTGGCGAAGTGATATCGACAACACTCAAATGGAAGGATACGAACACAAAAGTCACAACGTCCTCCATCAAATACACCGACATGCTGCAAACGATTATGGGCTACGTCGAAAAAATGACCAATGCCATGATTACCGCGCTTATCGCGTTTTCGGCGGTGTCGCTTATCGTTTCGTCGATAATGATTTCAATCATCACTTATACGTCCGTCCTTGAAAGGCGCAAGGAAATCGGCGTTCTTAGAAGTATCGGCGCAAGGAAACTCGACGTAAGCAACCTGTTCATTTCCGAAACTTCGATAATCGGTATGATTTCGGGCGCGCTGGGTATCGGCTTCGGCTATCTTTTGATTTACATCGCAAACGTGATCATTAAGAAAGTCATCGAAATTCCCAACCTGTTGCACCTTGACTGGTATTACGCCATTTCGCTTTTCGTGATAAGTTTCTTCTTGTCGATGATTGCGGGCATTATCCCCGCGGCGATTGCGGCAAACAAAGATCCCGTCGAGTGTCTGAGATCGGAATAATCAACCGCTTGAAAACTGTCGCAATATGCGGCAGTTTTTTATTGTCCAAAATGTCAAAAAACATTGACTTTAAGTATATTTAGTTATATAGTATAATAACATTTAAGATTACCATAAAAGAGGCCGTTTTATGAACTATTACGAAATCTTATTGCCGCTTGCGCTCATACTGCTTTTGTCCAAGTTTATGTCGATTCTGTTCAAAAAACTCGGGCTGCCGCAGGTTGTGGGGATGTTGCTTGCGGGCATACTCCTTGGGCTTATCAAGTTTATCCCGGGACAAACGATATTCAACGCCACCGCAATGGAAGGCATTTCTTTCCTTGCAAAAATCGGCGTAATTTTCATAATGTTTTCGGCGGGGATAGAAACCGACCTGAAACAATTCAAATCCACGGGGGTAGCGTCGGTTGTCATCACGACTCTCGGCGTGGCGTTTCCTTTGCTGTTCGGATTTCTGGTTGCAAGCGCGTTCAACGGCGGATTTCACGTGTCGCGCTCACAGATTCTTTCCAACCTGTTTTACGGCACGATACTTGCGGCGACGTCGGTCAGCATTACCGTTGCCGCGCTTAAAGAGTTGGGAAAACTGCAAACGCGCGTCGGCACGTCGATTGTCAGCGCGGCGATTCTGGACGACATAATCGGCATTGTTTTGCTGTCGCTTATGATCAGCCTTGACAAAAGCGGGAACGCCGCGGACGTCTGGGTTGTCGTCGCAAAACTTATCGCATTCTTTGCAATGGCGATACCGATGGGCTACGTCGCGTTGTTCATAATCCGCCGCATAGATTTAAGATATCCGCACACAAGACGTATCCCGATTCTTTGCGTCGTGGTGTGTTTCGTGTTTGCTTACGCCGCGGAAAAACTCTTTGGAATTGCCGATATTACGGGTGCTTACGTTGCGGGACTTATGCTTTCGGGCATTGCCGACAGGACGTACGTCGACCGCCGTATCGAAATCAGCAATTATATGATTTTCGCGCCCGCATTTTTCGCAAACATAGGGATAAACCTTAATTTTGACCACTTTAACCCCGCTTTTGTGGGATTTGGCTTTGCATTCGTTGCGGCAGGAATACTCGGAAAAGTTGTCGGTTGCGGTCTTGGCGGTTTGATTTGCGGATACGGCATAAAAGACAGTTACCGCGTGGGTATCGGTATGATGGTGCGCGCGGAAGTCGTGCTTGTCTGCACGCAAAAGGGCATCGACTACGATATGGTCAATCCAAGCATTATGCCGTTCGTTCTCATACTGATTCTTGTGACGTCGCTTATCACGCCGCTTCTTTTAAGGCTGTCTTATAAGAAGGAAGAAAACGGCGGCAAACTTCCGCCGATAAATCCAAATGAAAAAGTAAAATTGTACAGTACCGACGACAACGAATCGGACTTCATAAAAACCGACACTGACAAGACAATCTGATATGTCGCCGAAAGATACGATTTATAACGGCGCGGACGAAAAAACAAGAGCGTTCAGCGCAAAACTTATACCGACGAAAAAGGCGATAATCGGGCTTAAAACGCCTTTTGTCGAAAGCGTCGCAAAAGATATCGCGGCGGGGAAATACGGCGATGTACGCATCGTCGTCGGTTCGCTTTCCGATGACGTGTACGAAGAACTTTTGATAAAAAGTTTCGTCGTTGCAAAGCTTAAAACCGACGACGAAACGAAAAGGGCGGATGTAAGAAACATCGTTGCCGCAATTGACAACTGGGCGAATTGCGATATGTTCGTCGCAAGGTGCAAGTTCATCGGGAAAGACCGCGAAAAATGGTTTGATTATCTGACGGAATATCTTGAAAGCGATAAGGAATACGACCTGCGCTTTGCAATCGTCGCGATGATGACGTATTATCTCACCGACGAATATATCGACCGCGTGCTTGCGCTTTCGTCAAAAGTGAAAAGCGACAAGTATTACGTAAAGATGGCGGTTGCCTGGCTTATGGCGACTGCGCTTTGTAAATTTCCCGACAAAGTTCTTGACGTGATAAAAAGTAACGTCCTGGACGTATGGACGCACAACAAGGCTTTGCAAAAGGCGCGCGAAAGTTTCAGAATCGATAAATCGCAAAAGGATTATCTCAACACTCTCAAACGAAAATAATCAAAAAAGGCATAAAAAAAACCACCGGGATTTTTTCCGCGGTGGTTGTTTTTTTTGAAGATTACATAATCTTTCTGAAAATCGCCTCGACTTCCTTTCTGTCCCAGATTTGCGGGCAGGGATACAGGGGGTTGGCTTCGTGCAGGGCTTTCGTGATGCAGTCGGCAAGGTCTTCTTCCTTAATGAGCTGGCTGCCGTCTTTCGCGCGGATTTTGTCGGGAATGTTCATGGAAGAGTTCATATCCCTGATCCACTGAATGAAAGCGTTTGCTTTTTCGGCGTCGTCTTTGCCCTGAATACCGATGCAGTCTGCAAGGCGGGCAAGTTTCTTATGCGCGCTCTTTCCGTACGCTTCGAGAACGTAGGGAAGGATAACCGCGTTTGCAAGACCGTGAGGCACGCCGTAGTGTCCGCCGAGCGTATGCGCGATTGCGTGTACGTATCCGACGTAAGAACGGGTGAACGCGCGACCTGCGATGAACGAAGCGTATTGCATTTTGTTTCTTGCTTCAAGGTTGTCGCCGTGGTCGTAAGCCTCTTTCAGATACTTGTGGATAAGTTGAACTGCCTCGACGCTGTCCTTTTTGGTTTGTGCGGTGTTTTCGCCGCCGATGTAACCTTCGACTGCGTGAGTCAAAGCGTCCATACCGGTGGTGGAAGTAATGTGAGGGGGCAGACCGATTGTGAGTTCGGGATCCATCACGATATACCGCGGTATAATCTTCGGGTCGTTAATGGGGTATTTTTCATGCGTATCGGGATTGCTGATAACAGCGGCAAGAGTTGCTTCCGAACCTGTGCCGGACGTCGTGGGAATCGCGACGAGCGGGGGAAGTTTTCCGAAAGGTTTGCCCAAAGTAACTTTCAGCACGCCTTTAAGCTGGGGTACCGACTTTTTGGGAAGCATGACGCGTGCGCCGATGCCTTTTGCACAGTCCATGGGAGAACCGCCGCCGAGAGCGATGATGACGTCGCAATTGTTTTCCTTGTAAATGCGAAGACCGTCTTCGATGTTGGTGATGGTGGGATTGGGCACTACGTCATGGTAAATGACAGCCTTCATTCCTTCTTTTTCAAAAGCTTCTTTAATGGGGTCGGCAATACCGAGTTTGTACAAGCCGCCGTCGGTAACGATAAGCGCGCTGGTGCAACCTTCTTTTTCCTTGATCCATTTGGGAAGTTGTTTGATTGAGCCTGCGCCCGAAAGTGTGCCTTTGTTCTGATGCCACGGCAAGAACCACATTGCAACCCACATGGATTTCTGGAATACTCTGTAACCGAATTTAGTTAATCCGTTCATTTTATTCCTCCTGATTAAGATTATACGAGAATTATACCATCTAAATGCAAAAAAGAAAACGATTTTCACGAAAAAAAAGAATAATCGTTCGGTTTGCGCCAAAGAACCGCCGGTTTTTTCGGCAAAAAAGACAGCCTTGTCCGCCGCCGTATATAAAAAACGTAAACCTTTTCGACGGCGCATATATTGACTTTGAAACTCACTTAGTGTAATATATATTATGTCATGCCAGACAAGATTAAAACGAGCCTTGCCAAAACGCCGCAATTTCCGCGCTTTTTGTCAAATTCTCGCTTGAAGTACATATAGTACGCCTGCGTTCGCCTTTACCAAAAATCATCGGAAATATCGGCATTTTGGTTGCGGGCAAGTCCGACGGCGAAATTTTAGGCGAAGACAAGGCACGCGAACGGGTTAATACTTGATGTATAAGCCGTGAGCGTAACGATGTATTAGTCAAAAATTCGCCGTCAGACCACGGTTCGTTTTAATCTTGTCTGGCATAAAAACAGGGAGAAAAATTATGTCGGAATCTATCTCAAACGAAAGGTTAAGCAAACGTAATTTGTGGGGCTACTCGATGGGCGGTATCGGCAGAGATATGGCTTATCAGCTGGTCAACACGTACCTTCTGACGTTCATCACCTTTACGAAAGGGCTTTCGAACACCGAGTTCGCAATGGTAGGAGTCATTATGGTTATCTGCCGAATTTTCGACGGCTGCAACGACCCGTTCATGGGCAGCCTTATCGAAATCACAAGGACAAAAATCGGCAAGTTCAAGCCGTGGATTCTTGCGGGCGTATTTACGAACGTTGCGGTTATTATCGCGCTGTTCTGCGTGCCGCTCCGCGGGACGAGTTATCTCATTTTCTTTGCGTTCGGATACCTTCTGTGGGGTATGACCTATACGATGAACGATATTTCGTATTGGGGAATGTTGCCTTCGCTGACCTCGAATCCCGGCGACCGCAACAACCTTACGACGCTTGCAAACATCGGCGCGGGTATCGGCGCGGGGCTTTCTGTCCTTGCAATCCCGTCGCTTACGCAGGGCAACCTGGCAATCGCGTCCAACGCAAGCAAGTCCTACGCAATCGTGTCGATTATCGTCTGCATAGTTTTCTTTGTATGCCAGATTATGACGGTTTTTGTCGTAAAAGAAAAACCTTTGCCCAAAGTCCGTGTGGACGACGGCGAAAAACGTTCCTTGAAGGATATGTTCAAGGTCATTTTCAAAAACGACCAGTTGAAACCCGTTATGGCGTCGATGCTCCTTTACAACATAGGCAGCTGCATTACAATGGCTCTTGCGAGTTACTGGATTTATTATCGCTTTGCATATCAGGGGCTTCTCGTCACGTTGTTCACGGTTATTTCCGGCGTATCGACGCTTGTCATCGTGTTTTTCCCGATGATGTGCAAAAAACATTCCAGACGCTGGATTTCAAAACTTTCGATGATTATGATTATCGTCGGATATCTTCTGATGTTCGTCATAAGTCTTACGACGGGCATAAACCCCGACGCGGACAAAGTCGGCTTCAAAATCGGCGAAGTATTGATTCCCGTTACGTTCATATTCACGGGACTTACGGGAGCGTGCGCGTTCTTCGGACAGACGTTGTTTTATCAGGTGCTTACGATTTCGGTCGCGAACACGGTCGAATACAACGAATATACGACGGGAATGCGCGACGAAGGCGTTATATTTGCGTGCCGTCCTTTCACGGCGAAACTCGGCAGCGCGGCGGTCGTCGGCATTACGACGCTTGTCGTTCTCGCGCTTGGTCTTAACCCCACCAACAAGGCGATTTCCAACGCCGACTATGAGGCGGGACAACTTGCGGTTCAGGTGGAACAACTCGTGAAAGACGAAACCCCGAATTTCGACTCCCTTTCAAAGGAAGAGCAGACGAAACTTATCGAGGCAAAGAAAAAGTCCATCGAAACCGAAAACGTCGCGAAAATCGAAAACATTATTCACACAAACGAAGACACGAAGGTCGCAAAATGGCAATATCAGACAATGTTCGCGTTCATGACGTTGCTGCCCCTTTTGATTCTTCTTGGAAGTTTTGCGATATACTTTAAGAAGTACAACATCAGCGAGGAGCGTTACGACGAAATCTGCGCCGAAATCGCAAGGCGCAAACTTGCGGCGGAAGGAAACGCGGAAGTCGTGCTTGACGGCGCGGACGCAAACGAACTCGAAAACGATTTAGCATCTTCCGATGCGGAAACACCGGATGAAATTTTTGAACAGGAAGCGGCGGCGGACAAAATATCGGAAGCCCCGGACGAGGTTGAAAAATAGTCAATGATAGTTGCGGTTATTCTCGGAAACAGAATGAACGATAACGGCACGTTATCCGCGCTTGCAAGAAAGCGTCTGGATCTTGCCGAAAAACTTTATAAGGAGTATTCGCCCGAAGAAATTATTCTGTCGGGCGGACGCGCCAATCCCAACGTGGACGTCACCGAAGCCGACGCCATGCTCAAAGAACTGAAACGCCGCGGCAATATCGACGAAAGCGTAATCTTGCTGGAAGGGAAATCCATGTCGACCAAAGAAAACGCGAAATATTCAGTGCCGATGGCGCTTAAATTCCACCCCGATAAGATTATCGTGTGCACCACGCGCGAACACGCGACGCGTCCTTATCTCAATCCGCTCAGACTTTTCCGTCGCGCGGTCAAAGATAACGGAAGCAACGTGCCCGTTGAAATCTATACAAACAACAAATAACATTTTTGGAGATATAATATGTCTGAAATCAAAAGCGACGTCCTGATTATAGGTGCGGGACCGTCGGGTATTTTCACGGCGCTGGAACTTATCCGTAAGAACAGCGACAAAACCATCACCATCGTCGAACAGGGACGAAATATCGACAGACGACACTGCCCGAAAAACAAAACGGGCAAGTGCGTAAACTGCAAGCCTTACTGCAACATCACCACGGGCTTTTCGGGCGCGGGCGCGTTTTCCGACGGGAAACTTTCGCTGTCGCCGGAAGTCGGCGGCGACCTTCCCGAGCTTATCGGTTACGACACCGTGCAGGAACTTATCGACTACACCGACGGGATTTATCTCGATTTCGGCGCGGATAAGAAAATCGAGGGCGCAAACAGCGAAGACGTTAAGGTCAAAGAAATTCGTCGTCGCGCAATCGCAGCAGGACTGAAACTCGTCGATTGTCCCATTCGCCATCTCGGCACGGAAAAGGCGCACGAGGTGTATTCCCGCATTGAAAAATTCCTTATCGACAACGGCGTGAACATTCTTTTCGACACGTCGGCGGGCGACCTTATCATAAACGACGGAGTGTGCGAAGGCGCGCATTTCATCAACAACGTTACAAAGCAGGAATTCGTCATAAAGGCGGAAAGAGTGATTGTGGCTGTCGGTCGCGTCGGCGCGGACTGGCTTGACGATCTGTGCAGAAAGTACGGCATAAAACGCCGTGCGGGCGTCGTCGATATCGGCGTCAGGGTTGAGTGCCGCAACGAAGTTATGGAAGAAGTCAACGACGTGTTGTACGAAAGCAAACTTATCGGTTACGTCCCGCCGTACAACGATAAAGTCCGCACGTTCTGCCAGAACCCCGGCGGATTCGTCTCGCAGGAAAATTACGAAGGCGGGCTTGCCGTCGTAAACGGACACAGTTTCAAGGATAAAAAATCCAAAAACACCAACGTCGCGATTTTGTCGTCGCACCACTTCCGCGTACCTTTCGATCAGCCGATCGAATACGCAAGAAAGGTCGGGGAACTCACGAATATGCTTGGCAACGGACAAATCCTCGTGCAACGCTTCGGCGATATCCTTGACGGCAAACGCACCTGGGAAAAAGAACTTGCAAGAAGCAACGTGCGCCCCACGCTTCCCGACGCGGTTGCAGGCGATATCACGGCGGCAATGCCTTATCGTCCGATGTCGAATATCATCAACTTCATAAAAGCGGTCGATAAAGTCGTGCCGGGCTTTGCGGGCAAGGAAACCCTGTTATACAGCCCCGAAATCAAGTTTTACAGCAATAAGGTGGAAATTGACGAGCGATTTGAAACGAGCGTCAGAAACCTTTATACTCTCGGCGACGGCTCGGGCTGGACGCGCGGACTTATGCAGGCGTCGCTTATGGGCGTGCTCACCGCAAGAAATCTTTTCTCGGAATAAGAAAAACAAAATACGAACAAAAATAAAAGCCTTGCGTTCTTGCAAGGCTTTTCGATTGTTGGTTGATTAATTTTATGCCGCGCGTTCGTAAATTTCGTTTTCGCGACGTTTTTTAAGGACGGGAAGTTCCGCAATGCGGAAAAGGTGGAATTTTCCGTTTTCGTCCTTTGAGAACAATAAAAGGATTTTGCCTTTCACGACGCAGATGCCTGCGGCAAGCGGCTCAATCAGGAATACGACGCCAAGGATTGCCATAAACACGAATACCACCCAGATAAACGCGCCGTCCTTGAACCACATTTCAAAGCCTTCGTAAATGGTATGTACGCCCATAATGTTGCCGAAGCCCGAAAGTCCCAACGCTTTTCCGGCGGCTTCGTTGACCTGAGCGGTCGTGTACTCGGGATGAGCAAGGCGCGCCGCGTCGATTGCGTTTTCGACGTCCGCCATATTGTACTTTGCGTGGAAGGGAAGCATTGCGATGAGTACGTAAGTCAAAGGAATTGTCAGAATGAAAGCAAACGCCGTGATGAAAATCGTCAGACGTTTTCTCAGTTTATCGTCTTCAAAGCGCAGCGCGACGTTTGAAAACAGCATAATGCCCGTTGCCATTACTAAAATGACGACAAGATATTTTGCAAGGGGGTTTTTAATTGCGGCATAACTTTTGTAAAAGTTTGCAACGCCCATCGCGTTGACAAGGAACAGTATGCCGAACACCATAATGACGCACGATAAAATAATACCGTAAACGCATTTTTTGTCGTTTGACGAAAGATTTTTCATAATTTCTCCTTACCCTGAAAATCGGTTGCCCGTAAAACCATAATAACAAGCGCAGCAAACGCGTGTCAAATATTTTTTGATATACAATATATTTTTATTATACTGTATTTATATTGTATGGCAAATCGGCGGGCAATTTCTTGCCTTTCGCGCCGCGTTATGATAATATTATATGGAAAAACAAGAGGTTGTATATGAGTTACGCAGACAAAGTATTCGTTGAAAACGTCAAAGATATTCTTGAAAACGGCGTGTGGGATACCGACAAGGAAGTCCGCCCGCATTGGGAAGACGGCACGCCCGCGCACACCGTCAAGAAGTTTTGCGTCGTAAATCGCTACGACTTGCAAAAGGAATTTCCGATAATCACCGTAAGGCGGACGTTTTTTAAGTCCGCAATCGACGAAATTTTGTGGATATGGCAAAAAAAATCCAACAACGTCCACGACCTGAAAAGCAGAATCTGGGACAGTTGGGCGGACGAAAACGGCAGCATCGGGAAAGCATACGGATATCAGCTTGCGAAAAAATCAATTTATAAGGAAGGCGAGTTCGATCAGGTCGACCGTGTGCTTTTCGATTTGAAAAACAATCCGCAAAGCCGCCGCATTATGACGAATATTTATAACTTCGACGACCTGCACGAAATGAATTTGTATCCTTGTGCATACAGCATGACTTTCAACGTTTCCGGCGACACCTTAAACGGTATTCTGAACCAAAGAAGTCAGGACACGCTCACCGCAAACAACTGGAACGTCGTGCAATACGCCGTGCTTTTGCATATGTTTGCACAGGTTTCGGGGCTGAAAGCGGGCGAACTCGTGCACGTCATCGCCGACGCTCATATTTACGACCGTCACGTGCCGATTATCAAGGAAGTCATTGAAAAGCCGCAGTATCCCGCGCCGAAGTTCTGGATAAATCCCGACGTCAAAAACTTTTACGATTTCACCGTCGACGATTTCAGGTTGGAAGGCTACAAATTCAACGACCTTGACAAAAAAATCGAGGTGGCAATCTGATGAAAACGATAGTTGCAGTCGACGAAAAATGGGGCATCGGCAAAAACAACGGGTTGTTGTTTGCAATCCCCGAAGATATGAGGTTTTTCCGCGAAACGACGCTTAATAAAGTCGTCGTGATGGGCAGCAACACGTTGAAAAGTTTCCCGGGCGGCAAACCCCTGAAAAATCGCGTGAATATCGTGCTTTGGCCGGACGCGGACGAGCGCGACGACGTCGTCATCGTGAGAAATCTTGACGAACTTTCAAAAACCCTTTCCGCCTACGACACCGACGACGTGTTCATTATCGGCGGGGCAATGTTTTACAAAACGATGTTACCTTATTGCGATACGGCGTACATCACGAAGGTCAGGGCGGACGGGCAGGCGCAGGTCTTTTTTGAAAACCTTGACGACCTTTCCGGCTGGTCGCTTGAAAAAGAATCGGAACTCATAAACAACGGACAATACGAGTTTTCGTTTTGTACTTATAAAAACAAAAACCCGAAACCGTTTTAACGAAATTTAAAAGGCGCATCGTGAAAAGATGCGCCTTTTATATGGAAAAACGGCGCAAAAAAACCTCGGCGGAAACCGAGGTTTTTCGTTAAGTTCAATTAGTCGTTAAGGTTCTTGTAATCGTCTTCCTTCTTCTTGGAAGTCTTTTTCTTATCGACTTGTTGTTTGCCTTCCTTGTGTTTGGGCAGGTACTTTTTGATGAAGAATGCCGCAACTGCGATGACGACGATTGCGCCGAACGCTACCGAAGTGAAGATAACCCAGTTGAAGTTTTTGCCGCTGTCTTTGCTGTTTTCCTTATCGGGCTCTTTATCGGGAGTGGTTTCTTCTTCTTTGTCGATTGCGCTGTACTTGACGGTGTTGACCGTAAGACCTTCGTTTGCCGCCTTGAAGTCGTTAACGTGTTTGTCGAATTCGTCCGCTTTCACATCGAGTTTTTCGATAAGGACGTCGTCGAACAGAACGTATCCGCTTGCTTTATTATCGGCAGATTCGCCAAAGCCCAGACGGATTTTGAGAGAAAGGTCTTTTGCATTGTCGCCGTACTTGTCGATTTTCGTGTCGGACGAGGGCGCTTTGATGAAGAACACGTACTCTTTCCAGTCGGTGCTGTTGACCTCGATTGTCTGTGAAGCGTAGTCAACGTACTTGCTGTTTTCGCCGTAGTTTGTCGCGACAAGCGTGATATACGCTTTGCCGGTGTGACCTTCGGACAATTTTGCCCAGACGGAAATCTTATAGAAGCCGTCTTTCGTGAGCGTCTTTGCATCGCTTGCGTAATAGCTTGCGCCCGCCGTGTTAAGGTAAGGGATAATCAGGCAGGAATCGCCGCTGTGCGCTTTGTAATCGGTGCTGTAAATAACGCCGCTTTGAAGTTGCTCGGTATCGGTATCCTTGGTCAGGGACGTCTTTGTCCAGCCTTTCGGGGAAGTGGGTTTGTCCTGATCGGGGGTGGTTGCAAGACCGAAGCTGTCCAGGTTCATTTCGACGCGTTTGGTTTCTTCGTACTCGTCGGCGGCAGACGCCGTTGCGCTTGCGGTTTTTGCATTGTAAACGCTTTCGGAAATGTCTTCCTTGATGACGTAGTCGAAGAGCACCGTGCCGCCTTTCGCGCTGCCGTTGTAGTTGTAGGTATCTTTTACGTCTTTACCCGACAAATCGTTTTCGAGTTTGGTCATATTCGCGTCGGTGAGGGCAATGTCTTTGTCTTCGCCGCCGAGGTACAATCCCAAGGTTGCGCTGATTGACGAGAATCCCGTCTTGACGTAGAAAGTGTAGCGTTTCCAGCCGCCTGTTTTAGAAGCCGTGGACGCTTCGATGTTTTCAAACTTACTGTCGACGTTGGTTTCTGAGATGTTGTTGTCGGTCATAAGGTAAACGCTTGCTTTGCTGTCGCCCATGACCTTGACCATAACGCTTATTTTGTAATAAGAGTTCGCGTTAAGCGTGAAGCTGTTTGAAACGTAACCTACGCGCACATATTCTTTCGCAAGACCTTCAACGTCTGCGGAATTGATGAGCAGGTAAGAGTCGCCGCCCGCATAAATGCCGAATGTTTCAACGTCTTCTTCTTTGCATTTAAACGGTGCGGTTTTGAGCGTGTCGACAGAAACGCCGAGTTTCGCTGCAAGGTTATTAAGCAGGTTTTCGCGATTTACGTCGACGATGCCCGCAACAGCGTTTTCTTTTTCACCTTTAAGCGTCCAGCCCGAAGGTACGCCGAAAGAAGTGCTCTGGAACACTGCGTCGGTGTTGTTGGAATCTTTGCCGCCGTCCTTGAAGAACTTCGTGTCGGAGTAGTTGTATTTCTGGAACTGACCGTTTGTGAACGTTTCGCTTGAAAGCGTTTCATACCAGTCGTATTTCTTTTCGTACGTGCCGGAAGCCGACGCGCCGTTGTATTTTGTATAATCCGTTTCGACAAGAGACGCGTTTGCGATATAAGCCGTGCCGCTGAACAGGGTGGAGCTTGTGAACGCGCCGCCGCTGCCCAAAGAGATTTCAAACGTTACGTCCTGATTTTGGAGCGACGCGGTGTGAAAGTAGCAAACGAGTTCACGATAGCCGTTAAGGCTTGACGAGCTGTCCGCAAGGTCTTTGTCGGTGGTAACCGCGGCAAACGTCGCGATTGCTTTTGCAGCGGAGTTAGTGTCTTTATCGCCGTCGTATACGGTCAGGACAACGCCCGAAGTCGAAGGAACGTCAACAGTCCTTACCCATACGCTGAAACGGTAATATGTGTCTTTTTGAAGTGTTGCCTTGGTCTGGAATTTCGCAAGGGTTGCTTTCGCCGACGTGAATTTTCTGTTTCTTGCCGAGAAGATTGACGAAACGTAAGGCGTTTTATCGTCTGCCGAGAATTCTTCGCCGTCGCCGGTGATGGTCACGGAAACGCCGTTGATGTCGGTGCCGCTCTTGTTGACGAAAGCGTCGGTGAGTTTATTGTCTGCCGCTTTGAAACGATTGTCGGTGACGTAGTCGCCGGTTTGCGTGGTGTCGTCGGTTTCTTCGATTTTAAGGTCGTCGACAAGGATATAACCTTTTGCTTTGTTTTTGTCGTCGCTGTCTTTACCGAGACCGAAGTGGAAGTAAAGTTCGTCCGCGGTATTCTCGTTTGCGTAAACGTAGAAGGTATATTCGTTCCAGCCGTTGTTTTCGCTGTCTTTTTGTTCGATTTCGATAACGGTGTTGTCGGACAAATCTTTGCTCTTACCAAGGGCAAGGTACGCTTTGCCGTTTTCGACGTATTTCGTGTTCAGAGAAACGGTTACTTTGTAATATCCGCCGCGCTTGAAGTAAAGGGGATTCGTGGTGTAAAAGCCCATTCTCGCGTCGGCGACGTTATAGATTGCGAAAACGCTGCCGTGTCCTTTGACCGCAGCCGCGTCAACGGCGTATTCGTTCACAAGGGTGATTTTGCCGTCTTTTGCGTCGACTTCGTTCACAAGACCGTAGTTGCTGTTGGTGTCGGTTGTCGTAACTCTGTTGTAAAGATAAGGATAATCCGACGTGGTTTTGTAATCGAAGCTGCCGTTGGGAACGGAAAGGGTAATCGTTTTTACGTTTTCGGTGGGCAGGACGGTGTCGTCTTTGACGGTGGTCAGACGGATATTGTCAAAGAAAGCGTAACCGCTTGTTTTGTATTCGTCGCGCAGGTTGTTGTTGCCCAGCATGAGTTGCAGTTCCAACGAAGTGCTGCCGTTGTATTTTCCGTCGATAATGAAGGAATAAGTCGTCCATTCGCCGACGGTGACCGCGTCGAAACTTGCATAGCCTTCGGTTGCGGGAATCGACGAGCCCGAAGAATAACTTTTTGCGATTTTGATCGTCGCGCCTTTTTTCTCGCCGCCGTTAAGGTTTGCGGTTCTCACGTCGACCTGCAAAAGGTATTTCGTGTTTGCCGCAACGCTGAACTCCGAAGATCTGTACATATAGTAACGGGCTTCCGTGTTGTTTATCATAAGAACGTTGTCGTCCTTATTATAATTTTTCGCGTCTTCTTCGCCCGTCAGGCGTTTCGCGTCGAACTTCGAGAACGTGCACCATGCGCCGAGGTTCGCGTAATCCGCAAGGTTGATAACGCCGCGTTTTACGGTTTCGAGCTTGGGAAGGGTGCTGCCTTCGGTATCAGACGTCGGCGAACCGGTGAAACTCGACGGGGCGTAAGGATATCCTTTGTCCGACGTCGTGTAAGACCTGAAATTGCCGTTGGTGAATGACGGAGAAGCGCTCGTATTGTCGGTTGACTTGTTGTCGTCGGTCTTTTTGTTGCATGCCGCAAGAAGAACGACGGACACGATAAGCGTCAGACATACGAGAAGTGTGAGCAATTTTTTAAGATTGAGTTTGTTCATTTCGACTCCTGTATAGTGTGTACTATGCGCACGTTGCGTGCGCTAAAAATAAAATATACATATTGCATTATAATACATATCAATATTTTTGGCAAATAAAAATGATTATTTTGCACTGTTATTTTGACGTCGTGATGATAACACGCCGGGTTAAAACAAAACTAAAAGACGGCGCCGTATTATTTTTTGAAAAATCAAGATACTACGGTTATGCAAAAATACGCGCGGGTAGAAAAGAAAAAAGAAGTTTTAAGGACGGCGGCGTTGATACTTTCCGGCGCGGTTACGGGGATACTGTCGGGGTTTTTCGGAGGCGGGGGCGGAATGCTTGTCGTGCCTGCTCTGACGCTTATTATGAAACTTACCGAAAAGCAGGCGCACGCAACCGCAATCGCGGTGATTCTGCCCGTTACCGTCGTCGGCGCGGTAACTTATCTTTTGCGCGGAGTTTCCGCGGGGGACGGTTTTGCGGGGACTGCCATAGGCGTTGTTATCGGCGGTCTTGCGGGTGCGATGCTCCTCAATAAATTGTCGAATAAGTTTGTTTCTTTTTTGTTTTACGGCGTGATGATCGCGGCGGGAATAAAAATGGTTTTGTGACACAAAACGGTGTTTAAGTTGTGAAATGAAAGTTTTATTTATCGTTTTCGGAATAATCGGCGGATTGCTTGGAGGAATGGGTATGGGCGGCGGAACGTTGCTTATTCCGCTTCTGACTCTTGGGCTCGACGTGCCGCAACAGACGGCGCAACTTCTGAATTTATTGACGTTCATCCCGATGAGCGCGTTTGCTCTTATCGTCCACGCAAAAAACGGATACGTCGTAAAGAAGCGTATCTTTTTCGTTATTCTGCCTGCGCTGGCGTTTGCGATTTTGGGCAGTATTTTCGCAACGAAAATATCCGCCGAAGTCTTGAAAAAAGCGTTCGGATACTTTCTGATACTTCTCGGCGGCACGTATTTCATAAGTTGTTTCGTCAAAAAAATTCGTGAAAAATAGGAAAAATGTGAAAAATGTTTGAAAAAATCGCGGGAAACGCCGTGATTTTTACCAAAAAAACGTTAAAAAATTAACTTTCTATCAGTTTTAATTTTTTATTTTACAAATATTTATAATAAGTGTTATCATAAAATTATCGTGAAATAAGGAGGGACATAATTTTTGATTTTCACTTTTAAAAGAGGCGTTCACCCGGACGGCAAAAAGAAGTTGACGGAAAACGTCGCGCTTTCGGATTTTCCGACGCCCGTTTCAGTCTGCATACCTTTGTCGCAACACATCGGTGCGCCTGCCGAACCCGTCGTCAACGTCGGCGATTACGTCAAAGAAGGACAACTTATCGGAAAATCGACGGGATTCGTTTCCGCAAACGTGTTTTCGTCCGTTTCGGGCACGGTTACGGGATTTATGACTTTGCCGACCGCTCCCGGCGGAACGTGCAATCACGTCGTCATCGCAAACGACGAAAAATACGACAAAGTTACGCTTCCCGCTCTGAACGACCCTTCGCCCGAAGAAATCGTGCATAGGATTCAGGAAGCCGGTATCGTCGGTATGGGCGGCGCGACTTTCCCGACTCACGTCAAACTTTCGCCGAAAACCCACGTCGACACACTTATCATAAACGCCGCCGAGTGCGAGCCTTACATCACCTGCGATTATCGTCTTCTTCTTGAAAAGACGGATGAATTCATCGCAGGCGTTTTGTTGCTGAAAAAGGCCCTCGGCGCGGAACACGTCTTTATCGGTATCGAAAAGAACAAGCCGGAAGCGATCAAAAAACTTATCGCCGACTGCGTGAATACCGACATCGCCGTTGCGCCGTGCAAGGTGAAATACCCGCAGGGCGCGGAAAAACAGCTGATTTACGCCGTGACGAGAAGAAAAGTTCCCTGCGGCGGACTTCCCGCGGACGTCGGCGTCGTCGTATCGAACGTTCATACGGCTTATTCGGTGACGCGCGCCGTTTATAACGGTGAGCCTTCCTACAAAAGGGCAATGACGGTATCGGGAAGCGGCGTGCAGAATCCCGGCAACTTCTGGGTAAGGACGGGTACGTCTTATCAGTTCATATACGACACACTCGACAAAGACGTGTCGTTGCCCGAAAAGAACGTAAAAATCATATCCGGCGGCCCGATGATGGGATTCGCTCAGCCGTCGATGCGAGTCTGCACGACAAAAGGCAGTTCGAGTTTGCTGTTTCTGACGGAACAGGACGTCGAAAACAAGCCCCGTACGCAATGCATCAACTGCGCCGGCTGTGCAAAAGTCTGTCCGATGCACCTTATGCCGATGAAAATCGAGGCGGCGGTTCTTTCGGGCGACTGGGAAGACGCGAAAAAATACGACGTTCTTAACTGCATCGAATGCGGTTGCTGCGCTTATAACTGTCCTGCGAAACGCCCGCTCACTCAGGCAATCCGTCTTGGCAAGAAAACCATAAAGGAGAAGAAGATTTAATATGAACGACAGCAGTTATAAATACATAGTTTCGACTTCTCCGCACATCACGAACGGCAGAACGACAAGGGGCGTTATGTTTGACGTAATAGTCGCGCTTATGCCCGCGATAATAGCGTCGTTTTTGCTGTACGGACTGTATACTTTGCTCATGACGGCGGTTTGCGTCGCGAGCGCGGTTTTCGGGGAATATATTTACAACCTTATCAGGAAAAAACCGCACACCGTCAACGATTTGTCGGCGGTCGTAACGGGCATACTTCTGGGGCTCAATCTCACGCCGACCGTTCCGGTTTACGTGCCGATTATCGGCGGAATTTTCGCGACGCTTGTCGTGAAGATGCTTTTCGGCGGTCTTGGCAAAAACTTTGCAAACCCCGCAATCACGGCTCGTATTTTCGTTATGCTTGCCTGGACGACGGCGATGACGACTTTCGTCGCTCCCATCGATTTGTCGAACGGCGGCGCGGAACTTATCAAATATTTCAACCGCGATACGGTCAACGCTATGACCTCGGCAACTCCGCTCGTCGGGCTTAAAGAAGGCGCGGTGAATGCGTCCGCGCTCGACTTGTTCCTGGGAAGAACGGGCGGTTCTGCCGGCGAAACGTGCGCGCTTGCGCTTATCATCGGCGGCGTGTACCTTGCGATAAGAAAGGTCATCGACGTTAAAATTCCGCTTATCTTCATACTCACGTATTTCCTTGTCACGCTTGCGATTTACAAGGACGCGAACGTTGCGGGCTGCGGCATTTTGTCGGGCGGACTGCTTCTCGGCGCGATATTTATGGCAACGGATTACTCGACGTCGCCCGATACCGTTATCGGCACGTGCATTTATGCGTTCGGTTGCGGGCTTCTCACGGCGATTTTCAGAAAGTACGGCAGTATGCCCGAAGGAGTTTCGTTTGCAATACTGCTTATGAACGTCGTTACGCCGCTGCTTGACAAATACATTCGTCCCCGTCCTTTCGGTTACGTCAAACCCGTTAAACCGAAAAAGGGCAAAAAATCCGAAAAGGAGGCGCAGGCATAATGGCAAGGAAAGAAAGAAAACCCAATAAACTCGTCGTGTGGCTGAAAGACCACCCGATGCCCGCTTGCGTGATAGTATTGTCGTTGATCGCGCTTATCGCCGGGCTTCTTCTCGGTGGAGTAAACCAACTTACCTATCAGTCGCCCGAAGAAAAACTTGCGAAAAACCTTAGCAAGGCTTACGAAAGCGACGCCGGCTGGACAAAGGTTGAAAACCTTTCGGATTACAACGTTTCGCCAAGCGATTCTTCAACGACGCTTACGGCGGCATACAAGAGCGCGGCAGAAGGGAAAGACGTTTATATTTACACGACTTCCGCAAAAGGATACAAGTCGGGGCTTGAACTTATGATCGTCGTCGAAAACGATAAAATCATAAAGATTATGAAAACGTCCTCGTCCGAAACCATGGGCGTCGAAAGCAAGGAAAGTTTCCTTAATCAGTTTTACAACGTCGACCTGACGACAATCGACGGGTTCAGAACAAACAAACAAAAAACGACAGTCGGCAAGGAAGTGTCCGCCGTGTCGTCGGCAACGAAAACGTCCAACGCGGTTGCGTCGAGCGTCGATATTGTCGCAAAATACCACAAAGCAATCAAAGGGGGTAACAAATAATGAGAGCAGGAAAAAACCCCAACAGTAAATGGAAAATCGTGACGAACGGCATTGTCCGCAATAACCCCACGTTCCGTCTGGTTCTTGGCACTTGCCCGACGCTTGCGCTGACGACCGCGGCGATGAACGGCATATATATGGGGCTTGCGACAACCTTCGTCCTTGTGTGCAGCAACGTGATGATTTCGCTTCTTAGAAACATCATCCCCGACAAAGTCCGTATCCCGGCGTACGTCCTGATTATCGCGACTTTCGTCACCGTCCTCGATATGGCGATGGAATACGCTTTACCCGACGTTTATGAAATATTGGGACTTTATCTGCCGTTAATCGTCGTTAACTGCATCATTCTGGCAAGAGCGGAATCGTTTGCGTCCTGCAACTCCGTCGGCGACAGCGCGCTTGACGGGCTTGGAATGGGGCTTGGATTTATGTGTTCGCTCACCGTTATGGGCTGCATCAGAGAAGTCATCGGCGCAGGTACTTTCTTCGGTATTGCAATCGGAAGTCTTCCCGAATATTCGATGTCGGTAATTGCGATGGCTCCCGGCGGATTTTTGGTGTACGGACTTATGATGGCTGCCGTAAACTACATCAGCAACAGAAAACGCGATAAGGCTCTTCGCGAAGAAATCCGCATTGAAGAACTGAAACCCATTATCATAAAGGAGGGTAAATAAATGTCGTACTTATACATTATTATCGGCGCGATATTCGTAAACAACTTTATCCTCGCGCAGTTTTTGGGAATCTGTCCTTTCCTCGGCGTGTCCAAAAAGACCGACAGCGCGCTCGGTATGGGCGTTGCGGTTATCTTCGTTATGGGCGTCGCGTCGATTATTACTTACGCGGTCAACCTTCTTCTTATTAGGTGGAACGTCGAATACATTCAGACGATTGCGTTCATTCTCGTCATCGCCGCGCTCGTGCAGCTTGTCGAAATCGTAATCAAGCGTTTCAGCCCGGGCTTGTATAACGCGCTGGGCGTATATCTGCCGCTTATCACGACGAACTGCGCCGTTCTGGGCGTTGCAATCGTCAACGTTACGCCGTCGTACGGATACAACCTTATACAAGCGTTTCTGAACGGCGTTTTCAGCGGCGTCGGTTTCACTCTCGCAATCGTACTTATGGCGGGCATACGCGAGAAATTGCGTCACAGCGATATCCCCGAAAATTTTCAGGGTTTCCCCATTACGCTTGTTGCGGCGTCCATTATGAGTATGGCGTTCACGGCGTTCGGCGGTATGATTTAAGGAGGGCGGAAATATGATTAATTTATTAGCGGCGTCGAAAGCGCTTCAAGTATTTATCCCCGCTTTAATCCTTCTTGTCCTTGCGATGCTGTTCGCGATTGCGCTTGCGTATCTCGGAAAGAAACTTGCGGTAAGCCGCGACGAACGCATTGACCAGGTCAGGGATTGTCTGTCGGGCGCAAACTGCGGCGCGTGCGGATACGCCGGTTGCGACGGTTTTGCAACCGCTCTTGTCGAAGGAAAGGCGGAACTTTCCTCCTGCAACGCAACCTCAAAAGAAAAGAAAGAAGAAATCGCGGAAATTCTGGGACTCACCGACACCGGCGAAGCGACGAAAGTCGTCGTTTGCTGCCACGGCGGTCAGGACGCGAAAGACAAATACGACTACGTCGGATACGGCGATTGCAGAAGTATGGAACTTCTTGCAGGCGGTCGCAAACAGTGCGCCTGGGGCTGTCTGGGAACGGGCTCCTGCGTGGACGCGTGCCAGCATCACGCCGTTACCGTAAAACAAAAAGGATATTCCGAAGTGTCATTAAGCAAGTGCATTTCCTGCGGCAGGTGCATTTCGGTGTGTCCGAAAAAGATAATAAAAAGGATCCCCGCAAGCGCGACTTATTACGTTGCGTGCAGCAATCACCAGAAAGGTAAGGAAGTGCGCGAGCTTTGCACGAAAGGCTGTATCGCGTGCGGTCTCTGCGTGAAGCAGTGCGAGGTCGGAGCGATAACCATCGTCGACAACCTTGCCACAATCGATTACACGAAATGCATAAACTGCGGCAAATGCGCCGCGAAATGTCCGCAACGTTGCATAGTCTCGACGGACAGTATGAAATAACAAAATCGCATTCTTCAAAAACGTCCCTGTGAATAGCGGGGATTTTTTTGCGCGTTATTTTAAAAAATCGTCGAAAATCGCCCGAAAAAATTGTCAAAAAGTGCAAAAATTTGAAAATACCCCCTATACAAACGTTTTTTTATGTGTTATAATTCCAGTAGTTTTAGGTTCAATAATAAACAACAATATACAAGTTTTAAGGATTTTTTTATGGAAAAGATTGCAATTATCGATTTAGGTTCAAATTCCGCGCGTCTCGTACTCGTCAACATTCTCGAAGGCGGATACTTTGTCGTTTTCGACGAATTGAAGGAATCCGTACGCCTCGGGCAGGATATGGACTGGGACGGCTTTTTGAAGCCGCAACGCATCGCGCAAACGATAAAAACGCTGAAAATGTTCCGCCGTCTTTGCGACGCGAACGGCGTTGAAAAGATTTACGCTTACGCAACTTCCGCCGTACGCCGCGCCAAAAACCAAAAAAGTTTTCTGGACGAAGTCGCGGTTTCGTGCGGCATCAAGATTCAGGTTCTGACAAAGGACGAGCAGGCAAACCTTGTTTATCAGGGCGTCATCAACAGTCTGGAAGTGCCCAAAGGGCTTATTATGGACATCGGCGGCGGCAGCACGCAGTTCATTTATTACAGCCGCAAGAATATCCTTGCCAGCGAAACGCTGCCTTTCGGCTCGGTAACGCTTACCGACCTTTTCAAAAACGATAATTGCCCGCCCGAAGAAAAGGCGAAAAAAGTTCAGGATTTCATCAAAGAACATCTTGACAGGATCGAATGGTTCAAGGAAATCGATCCCGATACGCAATTCGTCGGCGTCGGCGGCACGTTCAGAAACCTCGGTCGCATAAGCAGGAATATCAAAAAATACCCGCTCGATATGATGCACAATTACCATCTTTCGACGGAAGAATTCAATCAGATTTACAACACCATCAAAACGCTTGACCTTGACCGCACCCAAAAAATCAAAGGGTTGTCGTCGGGACGCGCCGATATTTTCCCGACCGCGCTTGCAGTCGTTAAGGAAGTTATCGATTACGTCGGTCTCAACGAAATCATCGTCAGCGGTTGCGGACTTCGCGAAGGCGCAATGTTCCGCTATGCCGTGCCCAGCACCAACGAGAAGCCGTTGTCGGATATTCTGGGACACAGCATTCAGACGCTCATGCACTATTTCGACGCGAACATTCCGCATGCGGAACATGTGTATAATCTGTCGTTACAGCTGTTTAAGCAGTTAAAAGTGCTGCATAAACTGCCCAGAGCGTACGTTAAGGTGTTGCGCGTCGCCGCGCTTCTGCACGACAGCGGTATGCGTATCAAGTTCTATGACCACCATCGCCACAGCAGTTATATCATCTTAAACAGCAACCTTTACGGCATTTCGCAAAAGGATCTTGTCGTGGCGGCGTTCGTTGCGGGCGGTCACAAAAAGAGCGACTTTAACGAGCTTGATATGAGCAAATACCGCGTCCTGCTTTCTCAGGAAGACGTCGAGGCAATCAAAAAACTTTCGGTCATTCTGCGTATTGCGGAAAGTTTCGACAGAAGCCAGAGCGGGCTTATCACCGGCATCAACTGCGACGTGCTCGGCGACAGCGTGATTATGAAAACGGAAACCGAAGGAGACTGCTCGCTTGAAATCAAGGAAGCACTCACGGCTTCGTCCGAGTTCAAACGCGCATACGGTAAAAACCTTGAAATCTTATAATGACGTAAAAGTGGTTCTTGCGTCGGGTTCGCCCCGAAGGAAGGAACTTTTAAGGGAGATTTTTCCCGAATTTACGATATCGGTAAACGACGCGCCCGAAAAGAAAATCGGGCGTTTTCCGTCAAAACTCGTCACCGATAACGCGCGCGCAAAAGCAATGGCGTCCGACGCTTTGGACGCGCTTGTCGTCGCCGCGGATACCGTCGTTTTTATGGACGGCAGATATTTTTTGAAACCCAAGGACGAGAACGACGCCACGGAAATGCTGAAAACCTTGTCAAATCGCACGCATTTCGTTTATACCGGCGTCGCGTTGAGATTCAACGAAAAAATCACGACTTTTTACGTCGTGTCGAAAGTTAAAATGAAAAACCTTTCGTCGGATACGATTAAGGAATACGTCGCAACGGGCAGCCCCCTGGACAAAGCCGGCTCGTACGGCATTCAGGACGACGTCGTCGTGGCGGGTTATTCCGGCAGTTTCTCAAATATTATGGGCTTGCCCGTCGAAGAAACGGCCGTGCGTATCGACGAATTTTTAAGGAGTATTTATGGCACTCATGGAACTTGCCGTTGATTTCGGCTCGTCTTACATTACGATTTATAAGCGCGGCGAAGGCATCGTTCTGAAAGAAGCGTCGGTCGTCGTCGTCAGCACGCACAAGAAGAAACGCGAAGTCGTGGAATCCGGAAACGCCGCGAAAAACTACGTCAGAACGACGATGGGAAACGCGCGTGAAATTTATCCCGTGCGCGAAGGCGTCGTTGTGAGCGTCGAGGACGCGTCGCTTATGATGAGCGAATTTATCAAAAGACTTTTGCCCGAAAAGATTTTCAAGCCGCAAATCCGCGCGGTCGTGATGATTTCGTCGGGACTTACCGTCGTCGAAAGGCGCGACGTCGAAACGGTTATGCTAAACGCCGGCGTGAAAGACGTCGTTCTTGTTGAGTCGCCGCTTGCGCTGCTTGCATACACCAACAGCGTCGGCGGACTGTTTCTGGATATCGGCGGCGGCACCACCGATATTGCAGTGCTTTCTCTGGGCGGCAAGGTCAAGGCCACCAGCGTCCGCGTGGCCGGCAACCACTACGACGAAG
>OHDN01000301.1_pt1 | contig 34441 bp, 30 predicted proteins | sample 1566971 | NCBI WGS metagenome assembly OHDN01 (sample SAMEA3879538, study PRJEB24766) | human gut metagenome | biome: human-associated habitat; feature: feces | place: USA | collected 1985/1987
CCTGTTAGTCTTAATTATATCAAGCACAAACTTAAGTGCTTCCTTCGTAGACTGACACCTTATCGTGTGCCTGTCGCCTGACAAATCACATTCTTTAACATGTGTCTCACCCTTATAGCAGCATCCAATATACACAAGTCCAACGGGCTTGTCATCTTCTCTTGAAGGTCCTGCAACACCTGTTACGGAAACACTGATATCTGCCTTAGATATTCTTACTGCTCCTTCTGCCATCTGGGCAGCAGTTTCAGCACTTACAGCTTTATACTTCTCAAGAGTCTCATGCTTAACTCCAAGAATACGTTCCTTCGCCTCATTACTATATGTAATATAGCCCTCTTTAAAAATGTCTGAAGCACCGCTTATATTAACTATAGACGAAGCAACCATGCCGCCTGTGCATGACTCAGCTGTAGTTATAGTCAGGGATTTGTTCTTTAATGTCTCAACAAGAGCCTTATCAAGACAGCTGAGATAATCAACCATTATTATTTACCCGAACCTTCCAGAAAAACTTTATAATTCTTTGCAATATAATCAATAAGAGAAATCACTGTCAATCCTAATGATATATATATGAGAACAGTATTAATAATATTCATAAATGGTACATTAAGATTAAGAACAAGCATAATAATTGTAATCATCTGAAATGTTGTCTTGAACTTGCCCCAGTAACTTGCAGCAATAACAACGCCATTATCTGATGCAACAAGTCTGAATCCGCTAATAATAAATTCTCTTGCAATTATAATAATAACAATCCATGCTGCAATTCTGTCAAGGTCAACAAGTGCAATAAGTGCAGAGCATACTAAAAGCTTGTCTGCAAGTGGATCCATAAACTTTCCAAAATTAGTGACAAGATTATACTTTCTTGCAATCTTGCCATCTAAAAGATCTGTTAAGCTTGCAAGAATAAATATTCCTACTGCAATATATTTGCCACATCCAATGTTAAGATACAGACATATCAGAAACAAAGGAATCATAATAACTCTTGCAATTGTAAGTTTGTTAGGTAAATTCATTTAAACATTTTCCTCCATTATTCCCATTAAATCATATTCAGTTGAACCAGTAATCTTTACAGATACGAAATCTCCTGACATAAGTTCCCTGTCGCATTCAAAGAACACCATTCCATCAACATTAGGTGCATCCTTGTAGGAACGTCCGACATAAGTATTGTCTTCTGCAATATAACCTTCAACCATAACATCAATAGTCTTTCCAACCATCTGTGCTGACTTGTCAATAGATATTTCCTGCTGCAGAGCCATAAGCTCATCTCTCCATGTATCCATTGTATCCTGGTCAATCTGGTCTGGCATTGTTGCAGCCGGGGTATCCTCTTCCCTTGAATAGGTAAATACTCCAAGTCTGTCGAACTCAACTTCATCAATAAATTCCATAACCTCTTCATGGTCTTCCTGTGTTTCTCCTGGGAAGCCGGCAATAAGAGTCGTTCTTAATGCAATGTCCGGAATCTCTTTTCTAAGCTTTGCAACAATATCAAGAAGCTCCTGCTTATCTGTCTTTCTTCCCATGCGCTTTAATACATTATCACTTGCATGCTGGATTGGCATATCAAGATAATGACAGACCTTAGGCTCATTCTTAATAGCCTCGATAAGCTCATCGTTAATCTCCTCAGGATAACAGTACTGAATTCTTATCCATTTGAGGTCTTCAATCTTGGCAAGCTCATGTATAAGCATTGGAAGTGATTTCTTTCCATAGAGGTCTGTTCCATAAAGAGTTGTTTCCTGTGCTACAAGTATAAGCTCCCTTGCCCCATTATGTACAAGATGCTTTGCCTGCTCCACAAGATACTCAACAGGATAACTTCTGAAATTACCACGAACCTTAGGAATTATGCAGTACGTACAATGCTTATCACATCCTTCTGCTATCTTAAGGTATTCAAAATATCCAGGTGTAGTAATAATTCTCTTTTCTTTAACAATAGGAAGTCTGTTGGCGTCATCAACGACATTAAATCCCTTACCTTCAAGAACTGAAGTGACAACCTCAGCAATCTTGTCATAAGAAGTTGTTCCTAAAAATGCATCAACCTCCGGAATCTCTTTGATAATCTCATCCTTATATCTGTGAGCAAGGCATCCTGTAACAATAAGTGCCTTACACACAGCATCTTCCTTGTGCTGTGCCATCTCAAGTATCGTGTTGATACTCTCCTGCTTGGCATCACCAATAAAACAGCATGTATTGACAACAATAACATCTGCCTGTGTTTCATCATCTGTAAACTCAAAACCCTTATCGTTAAGGATTCCAAGCATATTCTCTGTATCTACAAGGTTTTTATCACAACCTAAAGATGCAAACATAATCTTCATATACTGCATTACCTCCTGCATAGTACTCCTCATTGTAACACATTTTTTGCAAATGTAAACATATCCCTTACATAATCTGACCATATAAAACATTATCAAATTGGCACTTTTAATAAGACCTGAATTGTACTATTCTTTGTTGCAAATATGAATCAAAGGAGAAAAAGATAATTATGAAAGACAAAAAAACAGGTTTAATCCAGACATTAATTGGTGCTATTATTCTTGTTATCGGTATCGTGTTATGTGTCAACACATACATAGTAAAAGGTAATAAAGCATACGCATTTTCACTTCTTGTAACAATCCTTGGCATTGTTATTCTTATTGCCGGATTATACAGAACATTTTCAAAGAAAGAGAGAAAGCCTGTAGACGCAAAGGTAATTGCACAGGCTGCTTTGTGTGCTGCACTCTGCTATGTAGGTGCAACATTTATAAAGATAGACATTCCTGTTGGAACAGAAAGAACCATGTTCCACTTTGGTAATGTATTCTGCGTTCTTGCAGCTTTACTTATCGGCGGCGAGTGGGGTGGTCTTGCCGGTGCAATCGGCATGACAATAAGCGATTTATCAACAGCCTATGTAACAAGCGCTCCTAAGACATTTATTCTTAAATTATGTATCGGTCTTATCGTTGGTTTTGTAGCACATAAACTCTTCCATCTTTCCAAGGAACATTCTGCAAAATATGTTACTGTTGCTACTGTTGTATCAAGCATATGCGGTATGGCGTTCAATATTGTCGCTGACCCTGTAGTCGGATATTTCTACAAGACATACCTTCTCGGTGTACCTCAGGACCTTGCCAAAACACTTGCTAAAATAGGTGCGATAACCACATCCGTTAATGCAGTTATCGCTGTTATAGTTGCTTCAATTATATATCTTGCATTAAGACCAGCTATGAAAAAGCTGAATATGTTGAGAGATTTATAAAATATTTTTCGCCGCTTTGCTTTTCCTGCAGGGCGGCGGTTAAATTTCTATATTTGTGTTGCTTTTGCCAACTTATCTCTCGTAGCTTTTTATATTACTGTACTTTATCTCTATTCCAAATTTCATATCCCTGACGTCTTGCAGAATCATATACCGGCTGCATATTCTTTTCTAATATATGGCAAAACTCCTGTCTGTTTTTCCCAAAAATATACAGTTTCCTTACATGAGGTAACTTCCTTATCTTTTCATCCATAGGTGCCAGTTTATATACTAATCCCGGCACTTCCGGATTATTATTTTGCAGCCATTTAACCTTTTCATACTGAATCCAGCCAAGTATATTTACTGTATTATCCTGTATCATTAAAACCCAGTCAGGATTAAAATATACTTCTTTTTTTAATTTGCTGCTGTCTCCAAGAATATAAGGTAATGACACAATCATCTGATTTACCTTCTTAATATATGCTGTCAGTCTTTTTACACTTCCCCAGTCAGCAGGCTCATCACTTTTTGAAAAGAATCCTGACAAAGCCCTGTAAGGAACCATATTGGTAAGCTGTTCCTTTACTGACTTAAGCTCATTGCTATATTCTTTGATTGCATTTTTTATTTCAACTTTTGATGCATTCGCAGGTAAACTGCTGTATTCAGATAACAAATTCACTGCCCTTTCAAGCCCGTCCCTTACCATTCCATCAGCTTGTATTCCACTAAGATGTATATGGAACTCTCTTACTGAATACCATGCATTTGATATCATTTCGTCTATTATATCATCAAATGTTGTCTGATAAACATTTTCTGAAATCAGATGAACAATCGCCTCAAGCCAGTAGAACTTATAACAATATGACGGATCTTTCATCATCTGTGAAAATCCTTCTATATCCAGCATGTTATAATATTTTTGTTCAACTATTAAATGGTTGTCACCTTGCGAAGTATAATATTCAGCCATTGTTCCGTACCCCTGTCTTGTCTTACATCACCTGTTACCCAGATTTTTTCTTTCATAAATCCATGTATAGGCTTCATCAACATATCAAAACTTTCCTCTGTAAGATATGTGAAATACCTTCCATTTCTTACACCCTCAAAATCACCACACTTACCATCTACTATCAGCAAATCGACCATAATTGCAATCCATGCATTCTTTTGTTCATCAAGATCATTTGAAAATAAATTTCTCTTTTTAATAATTGATTTTAACTCTGATGCCATAGCATTAACTGCCAAATCATTATAATTGCACATAGAGCGCTGTTTTGCTCCAATTTTTCTTTTTCTTCTTCGGTCAGACGTACTCTGATACGCACTTTTTCATTGCTTTTTCTATTCAAAATTATCATCTCCTCGTTAGTTTTTCAGGGTTTTAGGGCAGAATGCCCTGAGAAGTCCGCAGACCGCAAGGCTGCGGATTGGGATTGTGAAGTCACAATCCGATGCTCGCTATCCCCGTGGACATCAGCTTTCTCTTTGCCGTTTTCTCCGAATGTCGTTTTTCTGTGCCTGCCACTGAATCTCGCCGCAGCGTTGCCTCGCTCACTCCCTGCCGGAGAGTTCATCACAAGGTTATATCTCATTCGGACGGTTATTCAGTTGTCAGGTCGGCTCTTTGCCCTCCCCATAATCAATTGGGAAATCGTTTTCAGTTTGAACGAAATAAATTTTGTAAACTTTCCGCAAACGACAAAAAGAGCCGGTACACAGCACATCAAACCAGCGTGAGAAAATCTCTCGCTATATCTTTGATGAAACTATGTACCGGCTCTGAAATTCAGAAACCTTCAATGTCTGCTTTTTCCGCTCCGCAGGCAGACGATACGATAGGAGCGGCGCAGCCGCAATCTCTTTCGTCGGCTGCCTTGTGTTTCACTCAGATATTCAATTGTGGCTCTCTAATGAGAGCATATAGATTATACAATACAGAACACTTGTTCGTAAAGTCTTTTCGGTATATTGTGACAGGAAAGACGGCTGCCGTTTCCGACAGCCGCCCTTGGGTTAAATATATGATTTTACTTTACGCTGTACTTTTTCTTTCTTCTGACAGCCGTTGTACCGATGGCTGCACCGCCGCTGACGAACAACAGGGCAATCCACAAAGCAAGGTTGCTTGTATCGCCGGTCTGTGGACTCTTATCGGATGTTCCCGGTTTGGTACTGGCAGTTTTTTTCTCAAGAGCAGCAATCGCATCCTCGATAGCCTTTGCCATCTTGTCTACTTCAGATTGCTCCGTAATATTTTTACCACTGACAACAGCATTGACAGCAGCTTCCACACTGGAGAAATCCTTGTAATCATCTTTCTTCAAAGCGTTTGCTTTGGCAATGGCTGCATCTACCTTAGTATAATCAGCGTCCTTATATTGCAGGGCAGCAATGACATCTTCAATAGCTTTCGCCATTGCATCCACTTCGCTCTGCTCCGTAAGGTTCTTGCCACGGGTCACAGCATTTACAGCGGCTTCCACGCCGGTGAAGTCCTTGTAGTTGTCCTTGTCCAGTGCATTTGCTTTGGCAATGGCTGCGTCAACCTTAGTATAATCAGCGTCCTTATATTGCAGGGCAGCAATGACATCTTCAATAGCTTTCGCCATTGCATCCACTTCGCTCTGCTCCGTAAGATTCTTGCCACGGGTCACAGCATTTACAGTAGCTTCCACACCGGTGAAGTCCTTGTAGTTGTCCTTGTTCAGTGCATTTGCTTTGGCAATGGCTGCGTCAACCTTTGTGTAATCAGCATCCTTGTATTGTAGGGCAGCAATGGCATCTTCAATAGCTTTCGCCATTGCATCCACTTCGCTCTGTTCAGTGATATTCTTGTCACGGACAACAGCATTGACGGCAGCTTCCACGCCGGTGAAGTCCTTGTAGTTGTCCTTGTTCAGTGCATTTGCTTTGGCAATGGTTGCATCAACCTTTGTGTAATCAGCATCCTTGTATTGCAGGGTAGCAATGGCATCTTCAATAGCCTTCGCCATTGCATCCACTTCGCTCTGTTCAGTGATGTTCTTGTCACGGACAACAGCATTGACAGCAGTTTCTGCAGCAGAGAAGTCCTTGTAGTTGTCCTTGTTCAGTGCATTTGCCTTGGCGATGGCTGCATCGACCTTGGTGTAGTCGGCATCCTTGTATTGCAGGGCAGCAATGGCATCTTCGATAGTCTTTGCCATTGCGTCAACCTCTGTTTGCTGGGCTTTACTTTTCGCTCGGTCAACATCATAAATGGAATCTTCTACCGCAGAATAATTTGTATAAAGGCTGCTATCAAGAGTCGTTGTCCTTGCGATGGCCGCATCGACAGCTGTGTAATCAGCGGGAATGTTATTGGCATCCCACACAAAAGTTGGATGACCGATACCAGCAACCCATTTAATGCCTGTACCGGCATTAGTCTGAAGGCCAGTGAGAACATCTGCGGAGGTAAAGTCTGTGATGGCAGTACCTTGTTCTTCGTTACTTTGTCCTCCTACATACGCAAGCGGAGACGGGTCATATGCTTTCTCGTCATTCGGCCAATAGCAATTTTCTACTGTGCCGCCGAGAACATAAGCTACCCAGCAGGTGTTAACTTCTTCTGTTACGGAATCTCTGCCAATATCCTTAGTAACGACCATGCAATTCTTGACAGTTGCAGTGTCGGCATATCCAACAATTCCGCCAACGGCAGCCAGAATAGAATTGACAACGATTTTGCCACCGAACCGGCAATCTGTGACTGTTAAATTGCCATCAAATCTTGCACCAACAATACCACCAATGGTATCTGGTGGTAAATACTGCGGATCTGTATAATACCCCTCGGAATTCGTGAAATTGCCTGTAAGCGTTGCAGTAGAATAGCAACCGGAAATGGTGCAGCCCTGCACGGTAACACCAACAATACCGCCAATATTCTTTTCTATTTTGGTGCCACTGTAAATACTGCCGGATGTCCAGCAGTTCGTGATTTTGGACTTGCCCATCCAGTCAACTAAAATACCTTTACCTGCGGCACTGTTATCTTTAGGATCAATCCAGATTTCAGCGTTTGCAACACCAAGGTTTTTAACTTCGCCGTTGTAAACACTGCCGAACAAAGCATTTCTAAGTAAATTATGGGACTCATCCGCGCCCTCAATGTATGATTCATGAGAGTAGAGATTTGAGATTACATGGCCCTGTCCATCAAACACGCCGCAAAAACTGTATTCAGGGTAATCCCCGCCGAGGACAGTACCAATCGAAATCCATTCATGCCCGGATAAATCAAGGTCATTTTCCAAATAGAAAGTTTTCCCTGCAAAATTTGTAGTTCCGGGGTCAGTATTCACCAGCTGTGCCAAACCTGCAAGCTGTTCTGCCGTTGAAATATGATATTCCGAAGCATCAGGCGCACTCGTATACCAGCTCGTGTCTGCCGAGCCGTCCCAATTATCTACTGAAGTTCCTTCAGCAAACGCTGTCATCGGAACAAGTGCCATCACAAGACACAACGCAAGCAGAAGGCTTAGAAGTTTCTTCTTCATTTTCATTCCTCCAAAATAATTCTATCCGCTATTTTCTTCCTCCGACAGCGGACACGCCGGAGAAGATAGAAGGTTTAACCGAAAAAGATTGATTTTCCGGTCGTGGTTAGGACTTCAATATCAAACCACCATCCTTCCGGCAAACGCAAAAAGCCGAAGCCAAGGCATAATGCGCCCTGTCTCCGGCAACTGGTTCGTTATAAATTGTATGAAATAAGACTTGACACGCTGAAAAAATGGCGCTATGCTCCTGCCGAGCCGAGCCGATAATAATCGGCGCATTTCTATTTGCCATAGTCAAGTGTCCTCCTTCCATAATTTGTAAGGCAAAAAGGATACAAATCCCCCCATAAATGTACTGTAGTATTATATCAGATTTTCCCCAAAATCTCAAGTAGAATTGCATTAACTAAGGTTTTGCTCTGATTCTCTTATCCACGATGATTATACAACTTCATTGTCTCCTCACCAAAGAGTTCAATGTTCATCACTTTTAATTTTTCACTAATCAATGGTCTAAATTCCATTTGCCTGAATACATCTTTTTCTAAATCAATTCCGGGAGCAATTTCTATCAGCATCACACCTTGTTTTGTTAGTTCAAACACAGCTCGCTCCGTTACATACAAAATTTCCTGTTTCCTGTTTTTCGCATATTTCGCGCTAAAACTAATCTGTGCACCTGCTTCACAGCCTTTTTTGTTTTCCCCTCGCTGTCAATACTTAATGTATTTTGAACAATAGAAGTTTCTAACCCACCAGCAGTCAATGTTCCTACAAAAATCACTTTTTTTGTTGCCTGTGAAATATTAATGAAACCGCCAACACCATTCACGCGTTCTCCAAACCGACTGACATTTAAATTACCTTCCTGGTCAAATTCTGCAAAGGAAAGAACCGCCACATCCAATCCTCCACCATCATACCAATCAAACTGATTCTGCTCTTCCAATATTACTTCAGGATTGTAAACCATTCCAAAATCACTGCCAGATGCCGGGATTCCTCCAGTAATCCCCTGTTCCACAGACAATTTCATATAATTATCCGCCCCTGCCTCTTTAACAACAGAAGCGACTCCAGCAGGCATTCCGAAACCAAGATTGACAATAGCATGTTTGGGAATTTCCATTGTGGCACGGCGGGCAATTACTTTTCTTTCCGTAAGCAGCATTGACTCTGACGCTGTTTCCCATACCAGCTTGCATTCTCCTGACAGTGCCGGATTATACTCCGTTAAATGAGACTGTCTCTGTTTTGTATCTACTACTACTGCATCTATCAGAAAACCTGGCACACGAATATCCAATGGTTTCATTGTCCCTTTCTTTATACACCTCTTTACTTGTGCAATTACAATACCACCGCTGTTTTTAGCAGCCTGTGCCGCAGCCAGACATTCTGGAATTATACCTTCCCTTTCAAAAGATAAATTTCCATCCTCGTCTGCTGTAGAAGCCCGAATAATTGTGACATCAATAGGAAATGACTTGTAAATCAAATATTCTTTTCCAAACAATTAATGTCTGCGCCATCTTACGAACACTATCCGCTTCATCACCACAAGTAGTCAATTTATAATAAGTCTGCTTATCCGAACCGGTATTTCTTGAAGTTCCCATCATGCGTCCCTCTGTAATAATTGCAATATCTGTCTGTCCTTCCTTCACCAGCGAAACTGCAGCATTCAATCCTGCTGCACCACTACCAACGATTACAGTCTGGAATCTGTAACATGTGTAGCTGTCTTTTCCTATTAAAATTGTGTTCTCTTCCATATTCTCTCCTTGTGAAATCGTTTGTGCAATCGTTTTCTTGTTGATTTCAACATAATTCCACATACCGTTTTCGTCAATAAAAAAGAGGGTTGTTCTTTTATTTTCTAGCACAACGCACAATTTTTTATAAAAAACTCCCTCTATTTTTTGTATATATTTGCTATGAATACGTTTTCATGATTTTGAAGCACTTTTATTTTCAAATAAATTCTATTCATTTTTGAAAACTGAAGTTTTTTGGAGGAGGATACGCCACTTTCAGTTAACGCATCTGGGAAGTTATTTTGTCATGTCTAATTTTGATGTCACCTGCTTCTCATCTTAGAAATCCTGCATTGCAGGATTCTTACCGCATTTTTAATCAGGATTGCGAACCTGTTTCGCAATTACCTAATTAGTAAGGATCGTTCCTTCCGACAGCTATGTATTTGAAAATTTGTACCAAAATTTCTGCGGACAAAAAAATAACACCGCAATGTTTCTTCAACATAGCGATGTCGTTTCTAATATCCCTTTATGGGTTGCAACGAATGCATTGACATTTGGTCAAATCTTCAAAATGTATCAATATGCAACTACAGACTTAAGAACAAAAATAAGCAAGAACTTTACCAATATATCTGAGAAGCAATTACATCAGTTTATAACAATTGTTGCACGATGTAGAAATGTCTGTGCTCATGGAGAACAACTCTTTTCATTCCGTATTCATGAAACAATACCAGATACCCTATTGCATAAAAAACTGCAAATCTCCCGAAAAAACGGGAATTATCAATATGGCAAGCAGGACTTATTTGCTGTCGTAATTGCCTTGCGCTATCTAATTAGTCCTGAGGATTTTAAAGCGTTCAAATCCGGATTAACCAAATTAATCCGCAAAGTACTTAAACAACGTCCACATCTTACCCGTGAGCAACTTTTAAACGAAATCGGATTCCCGGAAAACTGGGAAAAGATCATGCGGTATAAGAAATAGAACAGGTACCATCAGTTGTTGTAAAATTTGCAACAACTGATACTGTCTTAAAATCTTATCCAAGTGCAACTGTTTTATAAAATGCAACTGTTGCCTTTTTTGATGTTTTGTCCTATATCAAAGCCATTTCCTTTGGTTAATGATTTGCTCATTGTATGTATGCTATTCTTTTATTATGTTATAATTTCTAATTTCATAAAATCTTTCAACAAGATTGGTTGTGTATCTACGCCTAGAAAGTCATAGATTTCTTTTGCTTTTTTACATAATGTATCATCCGTTGTAACAAAATAGGTACATCCCGTTGCAAATGCAAGATGATCATTGTCATAATATCCACTCTTAATTGTACGAAAACTATCTTTACAATAAACAGGATAAACTGCATTTGAATCGGTTTTCTTTTTTATTTTGTCGCCGTGTAAACCCAAAATATTTAATAATGCGGCAATGGATACTATCATCGTACGCACTTCAATGAATTCTTTATCTTGATGTTGTAATGCATCCATATATTCACGAATGTTTCTATTACCACTTCCCACATATTGAAGTATTTTATTAATATCTTCCTCTCTTGGAAGAAGTTCATTCTTCTTACCATATTGATTCAAATTAGATAGAATTTCACGAAGAGAAGATGAACCAATTGCTTTATCCTGTTGTTCAGTAAACTCATGTAAACATAACTTCTCTCTTGCTTCTGCTACAATGCACTCTCTTTCTTCCGCAGCTATATTCATTTTCAAATACTTCATGACTTGATTAAGCCTTTGGTTGATATCCTGTTTGCAAATTGTAGTCTTTTTATCTTTTCCTACAACTGCAATTTTACCACCTGTCAATTCTTGAATGCTATTAATTCTCCTTGATTCACATTCTTTTCGTCCCATTCGTAAAACTTCTTCTAAATGTGTTCCACTATATATTATATCAATATTTTCCTGTTGTATAAGCGTTTCAAAAAATCCTCGTACCTTATCATCGCTTTCATATCTTTGATATACATTAAAATCTAGATAAACTGTTATGTGATTTTTCAAATCAACTTCCGTCCATTCAGTATTTTTATCCATATTCAATGCCTCTGAACACTTCCATATCTCATCATTATTTCTTGCCATTTTCCAGAAAAAAACATCTTTCTGCAGTTTTTGTTGATTTCGACTCTCGATAAAATCACAAAGAAATTGCAAACATGCTATATACTCAACAGATTCATTGCATTTCACACATTTTCCAATAAGTTCATCATATAGAAATGCTAAAACAACATGATACTGCATTTCTTTAACCATAGAATCTAACTCTTTCGCATCATGTAAACTACAGGCTCTATCTAAAAGAGCAAAGAATTCACATGGAAGTATTTTACAGATATCACATTTCTTCTTATTCACATCAAGAACAAGAACTTCTTTTATAAAAATGTCATTTAAACTTTTATGTATATTTCTCAATCCCTTACTATAATCGCAATCACAGTCTTTTAGGAATTCATCTGAGTATGCTTTAGTCAGCCAATAATAACATTTCATTTCTAATAAAGTAGTTGCTTTGACATCAGAATCAGCTTCTGAATTTCCTAGCTCTGTAAATAGTATTTCCAAATGTTCCACTAATAAATTGCAAATATCACATCTGCTATAGTTTTCATTCATAGTTTTTTATTCTTATTCCTTCATTAGTTTAATTCATTCAGGTACTATATAACCATCTTATAATTGGGGAAAACCGATAAAAATCGAAAAAACTTGCAATTGCACGACCAGCCAACTTAATTCCATTTCATGCCGCTTTAGCACAGTTTTTACAATTTCCACTACTTTTCCCCAGCAAAATAAACAACATTCCGTTGCAGCTGTTGTAAGCCTGGTCTTCGTGTTGTGGTGTCAGTAATACTGTATCAATAAGTTTCACCATATATGGTTCAATACTGGAGCACCATCCTTTGAGTTGACATCTCTGTAATACCGATGCTTAGGAGCCATATGTTCCAACTTTATGATATATTTAGAAAATTTCTTATGAGATCCTTCCTGTACATATAGAATATCCTATTGTTACGGTCACAGCTACGGCTCTCTGTGTAGACCGTCAAGTATCTACACCTTTATAAAACAACATCAACAATTTCCCGATAAACAGAAGCATAATTATTGAGCAATCCAACCATCTCATCAATTAATGTTGTATCCATGTTACATTTTTCTACAACATGTTTTACAAACACCTTTTCCTTTTCGTCAAAGACATCATCAGAAACAATAATTCCTAATGTTTCAAATAAAATGACCTTCAACTCCTTTTCCGATGAAATTTTTACTATTTCATCGATAATATCCTCTGTTTCCCTCTCTGTATGATATACAGGAGTTATCCCCATTTCAATTGCGAATGCTTTTAACATGTTTTTCTGTTCAAGCGGAACAACACCATTTGATTCAGCTGCTTTTATTGCAAGTTCAATAAAAAGAGATTTTTGACTGTCATTCAGGCTATTCAGAAACATTTTTATCGCCCCCTTCTTTCATTAACTTCTCTTGTATCGCCTTTTTTATTATGTCAGAACCTTTTGTATGATCCTTAGCCTCTGCAAGCGCCTTTTTCTCTTCCATGATTTTCTCGCAGGCTTTAATAAAGTCATCCTGAGTGACCACATCACGTTTTGCCATCACAGTACTCACACATGCAGAAACAACAGCATTTCTTATTTCACGTCCAGCAAAATCATACTTATCCGCTAATTCCTTTGTGTTTACATCGGATGCCAAAGGGATATTTAACCTATGTTCCTTTCCATCATCCAATGGTCTAACATGCACATCCCATATTATTTTTCTTGTCTCAGAATCCGGATTCTTAAACTCAACACTTATCAATCTCGTCAGGAATGCTTGATCATAATTAATAACCAAGTTCGTCGCAAAAATAACAATACCCCTAAATTCTTCCAAACAGATTAGCAATTGACTACGCATAGAGTTAATTGCCTGCTCGGATCCCTGTGACACACTAGTCAGTCGCTTTGAAAGCAGTGAATCAGCTTCATCAAAAAATAAAACTGCATCATTATTTTTTGCGGCCAAAAATATTGCCTTCACCATTTTAGGTCCTTCACCATGATATTTGCTTTCAACATCAGCATAACTAACTTTTAAAATTTTCTTTCCCAGTTTGTATGCAATTGCTTCTGCTGCCATCGTTTTTCCAGTTCCGGAGGGTCCATAAAAACTAAGTGAAGTTGACGGATGCGGCTGTATCTCATATAATCCCCACTCATTAAATACCTTATTCTCACATTCTAATATTCCAATAGCTTCCTCTATCTTTTCCAACACATCTTTAGGAAGAATTATTCTTTCAAAAGAGTATAACGGCTCAACTGGGATATACTGCTTTGATTTCTGCTCATAATCAAACTCATCATTTTCTTTACTACCGCTTGTTGAATCTGCAATATTACGATTATCTATCTTTCTCACCTTCTTTATAAGTGTATCTACATCGTATGGCTTATTTACTTTTGCTGCCAGTGAATCTTTATCTAATTGAATTCCTACCTTTTCAAAAGCTAAAAGAGCCTGCTTCTTAAATTCTACAACATATTTGCCCATATTAGGCATCATTTGATCGGATGATATTAAGATTACTACTTTCTCCTTCTCCGTTGCATTCGGCAATTCACCTTCTAAAAGTTTGACATCTATAGAATCGTCTCCCTTTGAAAAGTTAAGTATTTTGCCTGCAATACATAAATTTGTACAGAAAGAATCACGATCACCCTTAATATCACTGAGTGCTATTTTTTCAAAAATGACTACCAGATTCATTCTATGCCTCCAATACAACCATACCCTTTTGTTGCTTCATACGAGCCCTAAAGTTTTCGTTATATTCTTCTCCTCTAAAGCCCTCGTATTCACTTATCTCGCCATCTTCATCAACAACAGCTGCAACATAAGGTGTTTCTGAACACATTTTTTCAAGGTCTTCCATTGATACTTCTTCAGCATTAGCTGCCTTATTTTTAATATAATCATCAACGACCTCTCGGGTATCTGCAAATGCGACCTTATGTTTTTCTCTATTCTTTAATTTTTTAGCAACGTACTCTTTGAGCCATTTTCCGCCAATAACTGCAACAACAACAGTTACAATAACAGCTACAACTGCCAACAATCCTATTAAAAACGCTGTAAGCATGTATACACCCCCTATTTAACCTTAATCATTCCATCATGTTCTAATAAGTACGCCTGTAAATTAGAGTTGATTTTTTCAAACTGAACCACTCTCATTCCCAAGATATCACCTGTCTCAGTCTCATAATAGCACTGAATTAAGTTTCTATCTGGATCCAAGCTTTCCTCAAAATGATATCCAAGATGTTCTACAATCTTTGCATTTGGAATTGCATATATTCTTGTAACACTAGAAGACATCGCATCTTCTCTCTCTTTGAACCACTGATTAAGTATTTCTGGGGTCACTACACCGTCGATATATTCTGTTTTTTCATCCAAGTTCTTTACAAAACGTGTACCCAATTGACGAATAAGGTTATACAAAACATTTATATCAAACGAAAGTGCCTTATATTCCCTTGTAAGAAGCACCTCATTACGATACAAAAGAATAGAATCTCCTTTGAGCTTCACTTCATGGTAAGGAGTAAGATTCTTTACCTTATCCTTAATAACACTTACAATTCCGTCAGTTGTAAAAATCAAATCAAACTTTCTCTTTGTCTTATCTTTAAGAATCATTATTGCATGACTTCTTACATCCGCATATCTTTCAAATGATGTACTCAAAAAGTATCCATTAAATTCCGGTGTTCCGCTATAATAAATAACGGTCTGATCATTTAACAAATCAGCAACATTCATCTTTTCCTTAATAAAAGATGTCATTTCTGCCACAAATTCAGCATTTTTCTTTGCTGCTACAGCCTGTGCACCAAAAAGTTGTGGGCTAAATGGCTCTCCCTTCTTCTCAAACATTTCTGTTTCCTTTGCTCCTCTATTAACTGCTATCTCTGGAGCATCTAAACCATTATTTGCACAGAATGTCCTTAAGTTACTTTCCAAATATGTAATATCATTAATATTAGCACCGTCTACTTGTTCAACGGCATAATCTATAACCATCTGTAATGCTTTTCCAACAATCTGCTTAAGTGTTATTGTCTGGGAAACTAAATATGCACTTATACTAAATGCCCCATCGGTCATAGCCTTCTGCAAGTCATTAATCTCATCTTTGTTCTCAATTATTCTTTCTCTTATATCCTCTTCAACATCTTGCTGAAGCATATAATCTGAAAATGCTTGAGATTCAAACAAATGAGTACTCATCTCATTAAGAATTCCTAAAATGTTAAGCTCATAACCTGCCTCAGCCATTCTCTTTTGATAATATGACCTTTTATTATTATCCGCATAAATATGTCTAGCCTGAGCGCTTCTTTCTGCTTTTGCCTTATCTGTGTCTAAGAAGAATGTATCCGGATATTCTCTACTAACATCAAACACTGAAGTAATACGATTCCACTCTACAGAATACTTTCTGAGATAGTCCTCTAAAACCAACCGATATTTTAATTTCAGTACCGCCTTTTGCTTGCGTCCAAACTCAGCTTGTAAAACCTCAACATCCTCTCCGTTTTGAGGCATTGGATATAAATAGTCAGAATCAACTCGTGTTGCTAACAGTTCGTAATCAACACGGTTCATTTTATATACATAAATACTGCTCAACAACTGTGCGTTGATTACTCTGTTATAATCTTCGTTTACAAGTATTCTAAGTATTCTGGCTGCCTCATCTTGTTCACCTATTTTGAGATATGTCAATGCACATAATTCTAAGATATCATTAGAATTTTTAGAGCTCTTAACCGCATCTGCCAATAACTTCTTTATCTTGACAAAATCCGGTTTTGACGAAAGCAGTAATAAATCAATGTGTTCTAATGCACATGAAGCAACTAGCTGGTCTTGACGAAGGATATTATACTTGTTTAGACTCTCAAACTTCTCGAAGTATTCTAATGCTTTTTTTCTATACTCACTTCTTGTCTCATCACCAAGATTGTGATCACTTCCGGCAATATAATTAGCTACATTACCAATGAAATACCAAAAAGGTGGATATGCTTCGAAATCATCCTTAATTGATTCCAAACGCTCATATTTACGAATTTCATCCTGATCCATCAATATTTTATTGTACTGAGTAATCTGTCTTTCTGTTAATCGATAACCATCAGGAAAGCCATAAGTATCAGCCAATCGCCATGCTGTATCAAACAATTCTCTGCGTAATCCATTAAACTGTTCAATAGCTGTTTTTTGAAGTTCCCACTCTTTACGCTCCTTGTCTAAAGAATACTCCGCCTTGTTCCTTCTGTAGTTCATATAGCCGATACCCACCTGTGAAGCAAGTGAGATAGCCATAGTAATAGGACTTCCACCAGCAACTATCATTCCAAAGTTCGGAACTGACGCCCAAATTGCATTTTTCATTTTCTGCTGGTATTCTTTTTCAATCATTTCTTTTTCGCCAGCTTCAATTCGAAAATATGTGATTGTATCCAAAAGCTGCTTTAAAATGTGAAGTAGTGCATCATCTTTAGGAATCTGCTCTAAATTAAGGTTGTTAAGAATTGCCTCATATTCTTGTTCAAGAACATTAAGATCCCTGTAATCTATAATCTGAGATACTGAAACTGTGCACATATTTAACGCATATGCAGCCTTAATCTTATCTTCGTCTGAAATATTGAGTTTCTTTTGTAAAGAAGAATATCCAGAAAAAGAACGTACCATCAACTCCCTAGTCTGCTCATTTGATTCAATGTACCCAACTATTTTTTCTATAAGTGCATTATTATCCATACGTTTCCTCCTAACAAGCATCTTTCAAGATAATCTCATCACCGACTTCTATATCGCTTGAAATCTCGTCACCTTCCAGATCCACATCACCTAAAGGCTCATCCCACTCATCCATTACTGTAAATGTGAATGCCTCATCTTTCTTTTGTTTAAATTTAGCCTTAAAGGCATCCTTAAATTGATCATCATCTTGGATTTTTGTATTAATTTCGCTCTTGGCCGAATCCCTGGTGATGAGTTTATAAACGCCATAAGCTGTGCAACCGACTACACCCGCGGCAACAACACCTATGACTACTCTTGCAAGCAATCCCAGCATATAAACAATCCCTCCGGTATGTTATTCTGTAACAACAATCATTCCTTCATTTTCAATTAACTTTGCCTGAAGATTTGAATCAATGTCCGTATAATTAACAAGTCTAACTAATCGTGCGCTACCAGATTCTTCATCATAAAATAGCTGAACTATATTAGTGTCAGCATCAAGATCTGTCTCTGCTGGATAACCTAACCCTCGCATATTCTCCACGGTAGGAGTAGTTATAATCATTTGTGCATTTGCAGCAACACGATTCTTATTTTCCTTGAACCAACCGGTAAGTTCCTTCGTCGTAAGTAACTCAACATACGTCTGGTTCGCTATTAAATCCCTTAATTTTTGGCTCTGGGCTTCCTTTACTTTAAGCTTTTCTGCAAATGCATCTGTCTCTTTTGTTTCATTCTGTTCTTTATAATACTTGTAAAGACAATATCCTCCATAGCAAATAGCCACTCCCACAACGACACCACCTGCACACGCCAACACTTCCTTCATCATAATAATTGACCTCGCTTTCCTCATTTCAACTCAATTTCCATCATTACTGGAATATGATCTGATACCGTTTTTAAATATTTCTCGAAATCATCTCCACAGTATTTTCTTACAGCATCTACTCTTCTTGCCTTCATTTTGACGCCTTCAAATTGGCTTTCTTCATACGAAAAATGATCATAATCATGAGCATAACCTCTCGATTCTAATTCCGTTGCATTAGGATCATTTGTGTTATCTACGGCTTTCAAAGTAGTAAACTCATGCTGTACAGTTTTTATTTTTCTTTTTCCCCATTTTGTGGATTCAATAATATCTTCTTCATTAGCTATGAGAGTTGCCGGCTTAGGAATAGGATATTTACCTTGCAATTTTCTTATAGCATTTTCTTGTTTACGTGCCTCTTCCTTCCAAGGTCTCCATAACTCCACATTATAATCACCCATCAATAAGGTGTAATGCGGCATATTACTTCTATAAACTCTATCCGCAATCTGGGGATAGATATCTGTCATCAAGACATCTAATTCATGCTGTCTAATTGCTCGATCCATTTTTGTATCTTTACCAAAATACGTATGAATACAAAGCAATCGAAATTCAACCCACGGTCCACCTTCTGGAGTGCCCGATGGAGTAAACCTTGCATAATATGGTCTTCGTTGCATATCAACTTTATCAAGCCTACATATTCTAGGATAAAATACCCTTTCAGAATTATCTTGCATAATTATTGTTGCCAAACGAAGTCTTCTGGTATTCCATACAAATGCATATCCTTCATTTCTTGTATCTGCTAGAGCTGTTTCTGCATTAGCCCATTGAAAATCCCAGTCTGGCCCTAATTCCATCATTATGGATCTCTTTGCAAAATCCGGAGAAGTAAATGCTTTACCTTCACTTAAAATCTCCTGTAGAGCTACAACGTCAAATTTCTCTTTGCGAATAATCTCTGCAATTTTTTTCAAATCTCGCTCACTTTTATTTCCCAAAGCTGTGAGACCTATATTTCTTAAATTGAATGAACCAATTTTATATCCCACTTAGCCACCTCCTCATTATTATCTAATTATACAATCACGCACTGACAAATACTGTCAGGGTAATACTGTATTGATAATCTGGTAATTGTATATTACATTATTAGGTGTCCATTTTTTTGTACTTAAATCGCCAATCTTTGTACTTTCCAGAGACTATCCTTTTATCCGTAGGCTTTTCAGGAATTGCCCATGATTTTCCAAATTTCTTTGCATCCGGAATACGCCCATCGTTGCACATTGTCTGCACAGTTCTAGGATTAATCCCCCATCTTTCTGCCGTTTCTTTAACAGTGAGATAACCTACTAACATCAAATATCACCTCTAAAAACAAAAAACCGCCATTTCAGGCGGTTAAAATGCTGCGGTTACAACTGGCTACCATTTTACAGGCCCTGTAGCTTTATATCATAATCTTTCGATCACTTTGCACAGAAATATATTTATTATCATATTCGTTTTAACGCCGATCGTCAAGTTTTTTATATAAACTGCACTTACTTAATTTAATTTCATTACTCTTTTTTGTCTATTTTTTATAAAATATGAGCCTACAAATATCTGAAATCAATTAGACTCCCGCAGAATCTCTCACATTGCTTTATTCAATTACACCTTCTGGTAATAATCAAACTTATCCATCCAACTCTACTTTTCAATCTTCCCCAACCTTTATTACAGCCTTTGCCATCCTTAACTTCCACAATAGCAAACATATCAATATTAGTACACTATCAATTCTTCGCTACATTAATTCCACCCCTTCTCAATATTCAAATCAAGAACACTTACTATGACCATTCATAAACGGACAATCCGCATTTGTCTTCTCATCTGCATCACCTTCTGTCACCTCAGAATAAGCATAGAATAAAGATTTATCACAGACTTTAATGCTATGATCAACCTTTTATAATACTTACCATCTCTTAACGAGACTTGCTAATAGACTTTGAAATAAAATCTTTTTCTGTCGCCATATAATGTTTCCGATAATCATATTCATTCATAAACTCATCAAACAAAGACATCTTATATCGTATACTCCTCATCTTTTCCTCTGTATATCCCATACGCTTACAATACGCATTAAATTCTGTCATAATATCATATGTAGGTTCTGAAAGAAGTTCTGCTCGCTCCTTAATTGAAAGCTGTTTAAAATCAACTGGTTTTGGCCCAATATCCTTCTCAATTGTTTTCCCATCAATTGGTTCTTCTGGAATCGTAGAAACATCTTCTAAAGTTGATTCCACTTTAGGCACAATATCTGCTTTAAACACTGGTTGTTCCATTATATCAGTATCAACTATATTCTTATTAACAAATTCATTAGAATCATCAACAACCTGCTCTGGCTCTTTTTCCTTCACTTCCAATTCCTTAATCTCAGCAAATTCATCATAAGTCAGAATATCTTCCTTAGCCTCTTGAAGTGTCACGCTATCAACATCCTTAAATCGAATCGCCTCCAAATAGTCCATATACTCCCATTTCCATCTATGCGTCACGCTTGTAATTCCAGACAAGGTCTCCTCCCATATCAATTCGGCTTTTTCAGCCTTTTCAAGATACAAGGTAACTACCTGTCTCGTCTCGAACTCTTCTCTTGTCATAAGCGGTGCAGTAAGTTCTTCCTCTGAAAATGCAGCATAATCACTGATAAACTGTGTATTCAGATAAGCTGTATATTCCCTATTCCAATCAGGGCGATTAAGTTCTTCTCTATAATACTGATGCTGAATATTATTACGTTCAAATGCAAGTTTTCTTTTCCTTGACAGAATTTTTCTCTCCTTTCGTTCCTCTTCGAGCTGATTTGCCTTTCTGACTTCTTCCTCTTTTGCAGCAGCTTCTGCCTTGGCTCTTTCTTTTTCCTCAGCAATTCTTCGTGCTTCCTGTTCTGCTTTTCTTTCCGCTACGGCATGCTCTATACATTCTATAAGCTCAGCTTTTCCATATCCCTCACCAAGCTTATTGCCTCGAATTCCCTTTTTCATATTCGCAGTGGCAAACGTAACCGATTTATCTGTAACACGGATTTTCCAACCATATATACCTTTTAGAAATTCCACCATCTGTTCAAATGAATCTACTGATGGCAATAGTTTTTCGATGGTATTACGAATCAATTCTTTATTTGATGTGACACCTACTCCGTCCGAAGCATTTTTATCTATCAGTCGCTTTTCTACCCAATAATTATCCGTATGCTTCTTTGTAAGCAAATCCACCTGACCATATCCTAAAAGCAGACTCTGTCTCATTCCCCATTTCTTTGCATTATACATCAGCTTCCCTGTACTTTTGTGTTTACAGCCCTGCTTCCATTCACAAGGTTTGTCATGCCACTTTTCTTTTTTGCCTTCATATTTTCTAACAGAATTTATCACAATATGAACATGCATATTCTGACTTCCATTATGACCATCTGGGTGCACAGCTAGCACTGCCTGATGCCCTGGAACAAATACCTCTAGCCATTGTTTTCCAAATTCTATTGCCTGCTCCATTGTAATATCATCTGTCGGTTCAAAGCTGATGATATAGTGATGTGCCTTTACATCCTTTATAGAATTATTCTTGCCATACAGTCTATTTGTTTCAATGCACTCTGCTCCGAAAGTATCAGCATTACAATTAACTCCTTCAATCAGGTACGAATCTCTCTCCTGTACTCTTCCCTTTTCATCCAGAATCGGTTTATTCGTGTACTCATCAAACTTGCAGGTCAGATATTCCACCGCATCTGAATAAAATCTATTCTTCACAGATATATGCTTAATAATCGCCATTACTCCTCACTCTCCTTCTTACTTTTTCTCCTGTATTTCCTGCCACAAACAACATCCTCCAATGCCGGCAAAATCTTAAATTTCAAATCCAACAACTCTTTCATTGCTTCCTTCAACTCAAAATAGATTGAAAAATAGTTGCCTCCACTGTTTAGATATTTTGCTATCTGATTGAGATTGGAACCTATCTTTCCAAGCTGCATAGCATATTCTTTTAAAAGACTGGTATCGCCATAGCATGGAAGCTTTCTTCCCAGTGCACATCTCCTAATAAACTCAGATATGCTAAGTCCGGTCTTTCTTGCCTTTTCTTCTATCAATTCCTTGTCCTCTGCCGAAATACGCATAGACATTAGAACCATGTTTCCTTTCTTTTTATCTGTGTTTCTCATAAAATCCTCCGTTTCTAATATTAATAAAAGCAGCCAAATTAACCTGCTTAGCTTTATTTCTACAAATCTCTTCATTGCCTCCAGCTTCATCTTATAAGCAAATGCTTTTTCGCTGGGTTTTAGATGCTCCCGTTGCAGGTTGCTATCCACCATAGCAATCACTGCCTGATTATCATCCAAATCACGAATTACCACGGGCATCACCTCAAGCCCTGCCCATTTACAGGCAGCCTTTCTTCTATGACCAGCAATCAGTTCATAACCGCCACCAGCTTTTGGTCTTGCCAGAACCGGGACAATCACGCCTTCTTTTTCAATGCTCTGCATTAGTTCAAAAAGTGCCATATCGTTTTCTACCTTAAAGGGATGCCCCTCAAAGTCCTGTAATTCCGCTATGGGAACCATTCTGATGTCTGTTTCCTCCACAGCACTATTCTCTTGTTGCGGAAAAGAACACAATTCTTCTTTTTTCTTCATAAAATTAATTACCTCCTCAAAAACTTCTCATTCTCGCAATTTTTCCAAGAACGACAAAAAGCCGCTTATTTCCAAATTCACTTGAAAATAAGCGGCTCAGACCACTTTGTTACTCTTATTTAAATGTTAGCTATTGGATAAAATTATTAACGATAGATTTCTGTGTTTCCGAACTACACCCTCACAACCACTTGGATGTTTACTCCGTTGGAAATTGCCTTTTTCTTCTCTTTTCGGTCACTTTGAGAGAAGAGTATATGCCTCTCAAAGTGCCTAAACTCAAGGATTTTTACATATCGGTTCGATGTAGTGCAACTATTGTCTCCACATGTTCCGTATGCGGGAACAGATCAAAAGGCTGACATGCAGTCACCTTATATCCACCCTTAACCAGCACCTTTATATCCCTTGCCTGTGTATCTGGACCGCATGAAATATACACAATCCTGTCTGGCTTAATCTTAAGAAGAGAATTAAGGAATTCCGGTGTGCTTCCACTTCTTGGCGGATCCATGATAACAACATCTGCCTTTGCATTTTTCGCATACTCAACAAGGAAATCTCCTGCGTCAGCATTAACAAATGTGACATTCTTTATATTGTTAATTGAAGCATTTATCTTAGCATCTGATACAGCTTCTGAATTAAGCTCAACTCCTATAACTTTGCCAGCCTTTTTTGAGGCGACTATTCCAATAGTACCAATTCCGCAATATGCATCAATTACAGTGTCATTTTTTGATATGTCAGCAAGCTGGATTGCCTTTTTGTACAGCTTTTCAGTCTGCTGGTGGTTAATCTGATAGAATGATGTCGGGCTTATTCTGAATCTGCAGCCACACAACACATCCTCGATATAACCTTTTCCCTTAAGAACAATATTTCTCTTTCCAAGCACCATGCTTGTGCGCCTGTCATTAATATTCTGCACAATTGTAGTAATTTCCGGATGTTTCTCACATAATGCCTTAAGAAAATTGTTCTTTGATGGAAATGCGACTCCTGCTGTAACAATAACAAGCATAATCTCCTTTGTCGAAAATCCTTTTCTTAAAAGAATGTGTCGGATCATTCCCTTTCCCGCATCTTCGTCATATGGCTGATATTTAAATGAAGCTATTAGTTCTTTAATATCCTTAATAATGTCTGTACACTGTGAATCTTCAATCATACAGTCCGATGTATCAACTATTCTGTGGCTGTTTTCCTCGTAGGTTCCTGCTATTACATTTCTGGAATCATCAAGTCCCACAACTGCATGAACTTTATTGCGGTAATGTATTGGTCTGTACATTCCTACAATATCATCAACTTTTACATATTCTCCAAAAAGTTGTTCAATGTACTTCTTCTTAACTGCAAGCTCATTGTCGTATTTCATTCCGGCATAATCACAACCGCCGCATTTTTCTGAAAATGCGCAGTGAATCCGTCTTTCTTTCTCATCATATCTATTCGTCATAAAATATTTAACTCCTCATCTCTCCTCATGCTTGTAGCTCATACTCCAGAACTTCGTTCTGTCGTTGTCGCGGTGCTCCTCGAATGCAAGCGATAATCACACAATACATGCAAGCATGATTGTGTGATTCCCGCTTGTATTTTCATCACTACTCGCACAAAAGGGCAACCGCCCATACAAGCAGTTGCCCTTAACATCAGTCTTTGTTAATTATAATGAAGTATTCTCGTCTGTACTTCCAAGAATCTTAACCTTACCTTCGTAGAATTCTTTAACTGCGATTGATAATGGCTTGTCTTTCTCTGAACATCTTACAAGAGGAGTTCCAACCTGAAGCTTTCTCTCATCTTCCTTAGAGATTCTCTTCTCCTCAATCTTATCCTTGTCCTTTTCTTTCTCTTTTTCCTTGTTGTTTGCTTCAATTCTTGCCTTGGCAATCTTCTCCTCAACGCTTCTTGCATCGATGATTTCCTTAGCTCTGTTAGCAGTTGCCTTAACAATTGAATATCTGCTCTGTACTAAAGGCTGCTCGCCCTCTTCAACCTCACTGTTAATTACAGCCATTAATTCAGTATACGATGGATGTATCATTATATTATTCTCCTTTCGAATAAACCTTTAATTCTTCTTTAATATTATTAATCAGTCCAAGATTATACTTAGCTTTCATCTTCTCTGATAACACAATATCATGAATACGGCCAACACATAAATCGACTTCATCATTGATAACTATGTAATCATAATCCTCAACACCTTCTGCTTCCTCTGCTGCTCTTGAAAGACGGGCTTTAATTGTCGCCTCATCTTCTGTTCCTCTGCCACGGAGTCTCTTTTCAAGTTCTGCCGCTGACGGTGGTGTTATAAACATAAGCACTGCATCCGGGAACATTCTCTTGATATTCATGGCACCCTGTATCTCAATCTCAAGAATAACATTGTTGCCCTTATCAAGCTGTTCTTCAACATATGCCTTAGGTGTTCCGTAATAATTGCCAACATACTGTGCATGCTCTATTAAAGCATCTTCAGCAATCATCTTCTCGAATTCTTCTACAGTCTTAAAGAAATATTCTCTTCCATCAGCTTCGCCTTCTCTTGGCTTTCTTGTTGTAGCTGATATAGAAAGTGAATACTCGTCGTGAAGCTCTAAAAGTCGCTTCATAACAGTTCCTTTGCCTGCACCAGAAAATCCTGAAATAACTAATAATAGTCCTTTGCTCATATAATTACCTCATTCTGCACATAAAGTGCACAAGTTATTATACCTAACAAGCCCGAAACAATCAAGTAAATTTAATCAAAACCCATTAAAAATATATTGAAAGCCTACTCAATGTTCTGAATCTGCTCTCTTACCTTCTCAATCTCAGTCTTTAAGTCAATAGCTGCATTAGATATCTCAATGTCATTAGCCTTAGAAAGAGTTGTGTTAGCCTCTCTGTTCATCTCCTGTGCAATGAAATCCATCTTTCTTCCAATGCCGCCATCCTCGTTAAGACATTTTCTTGCATGCTCGATATGGCTTCTTAATCTTACAGTTTCTTCGTCAACACATATCTTGTCTGCGTATATAATAACCTCTGTTGCGATTCTGCTCTCATCAATAGTTGTATCGCCAAGAAGCTCTTTTACCTTACTCTCTAACTTGCTGCGGTATTCCTTCATAATCTCAGGACTTCTCTTTTCAACAAATGTGACAAGCTCCTCCATGTGGTCTAACTTTCCTAAAAGATCTTTCTTAAGATTCTCACCTTCCAGAATTCTTGTATTAACAAACTGTTCTAAGGCTGCCTTCATGGCTTCTTCTATAAAATGCCACAACTCCTCTTCGTCTTCCTGCACTTCATCCATTGTGATAACCTCTGGAAATCTGGCAAGACCTCCAACAGTCATATCATTTTTAAGATTGTATTTTTCGGACATATTATTAAATATAGCCATATATTCATCAGCTATATTCTGGTTGAACTTAAGATTAACCTGATTTTCTGAATCATCCTCATAATTAATAAATATATCAATCTTGCCTCTTGTTGCATACTTCTTAAGCAAGTCTCTCATTCTGCTCTCGAAAACATTAAGCTTCTTAGGCATCTTGATACCTGCCTCAAGATATCTGTGATTAACTGACTTAATCTCAACTGAAATCTTTCTGTTACCTTTAACAATTTCACTCCGGCCAAAGCCTGTCATACTTTTAATCATTGTTTCTATCCTTCCATTCGCATATAATGCTTAGGAAAGTATACCAATTTTTGTGAAAGATAACAAGACTTACAGCAATAAGTATGTTAATATAATGCAATAAGATTAATGAATATTACTAATTAAAGGAGACATTATGGCATTCGATGGTATTACAATATCCAGTATTGTTAATGAATTAAACAACACAATTAACGGCGGAAGACTTTACAAGATATCACAGCCTGAAGCCGATGAAATAATGCTTACAATAAAGACACAATCTGGTCAGTACAGACTTGTTTTATCTGCAAATGCATCGCTTCCTCTTGCATATCTTACAGACGATAACAAGCCATCCCCTGCTACTGCACCGAATTTCTGCATGCTTCTTAGAAAACATTTGAACAACGGAAGAATAATATCTATAACACAGCCAAAATTTGAGCGTGTAATTGATATTGAGGCAGAACATTTAAATGAACTCGGCGACCTGTGCAGAAAGCACATAATCGCAGAATTCATGGGAAAGCACAGCAATATAATATTATGTGACGACAATAATACTATATTAGACAGTATCAAGCATATATCAGCACAGACAAGCTCAGTCAGGGAAGTTTTACCTGGAAGACCTTATTTCATTCCTAATACTTCTGACAAGATTAATCCGCTTGAAGCTGACAGAAAGCATTTTGACGAAACAGTATTTACAAAGCCTGTATCTGTTGTCAAGGCGCTGCTTTCAAGCTATACAGGAATAAGCACATGTATAGCAGAAGAGCTTGCATACCGTGCCCGAGTTGATGGCGGACACCCTGCCAACTGCCTTGATGAGCCTATGAAAGATGCATTATACAACGTATTTGACGCACTTATGTCTGATGTAAGAAATAGTATCTACCACCCCGATATGGTAACTGACAACGGTGTGCCTGCAGAATTTGCCGCTGTGAAGCTTTCTATGTATGACAACCACACAGAATATGATTCGATAAGCAGACTGATTATCGATTATTACAGACAGAAAGAGATTGCAACTCGAATCCACCAGAAGTCTGTTGATATAAGAAGAATTGTAACAACACATCTTGAAAGAGCATACAAGAAGCTTGACATTCAGGAAAAGCAGATAAAGGACACTGAGAAAAAGGACAAATACCGTATCTACGGCGAGCTTCTTACAACCTACGCTTACAGTATTCCTGCAGGCTCTAAGGAATATGAGGCACTTAATTACTACGATAATACTACAATTAAGATTCCTCTTGATAATACTCTCACACCAATTGAGAATGCCAACAAATATTTTGCAAGATATAACAAGCTTAAAAGAACCTATGAAGCCGGAATCCGTCTTATTCAGGAGATTACTGAAGAAATAAGCTACCTTGAATCTATTATCAATGCGATTGAGATTTCAGTAACAGAAGCTGATCTTGCTAACATTAAGGAAGAGCTTATTGAAACTGGATATATTAAAAGGACTGTTAAAGGAAAGCACAAAATCACAGCCAACAAGCCGATGCATTTTGTATCAAGTGATGGATTTGACATATACGTTGGAAAGAATAACATACAGAATGACGAACTTACCTTCAAGACAGGGAACGGCAATGACTGGTGGTTTCATGCCAAGCAGATGCCCGGCTCTCATGTGCTTCTCAAAACAGATGGAAAGGAAGTTCCTGACAGGACATTTGAAGAAGCTGCAAGCCTTGCCGCCTATTACTCTAAAGGCCGTGAGCAGGAAAAAGTTGAAGTCGATTATGTATTAAAGAAAGAAGTTAAGAAACCTGCCGGTGCCAAACCGGGATTCGTTGTGTATTACACCAACTACTCAATGGTTGCAGACACCGACATCAGCAAAATAAAACAGTTATAAAAAATTGGCTGAATCAGAATCTGAGGTGTCACCTCATCTGACTCAGCCATTATTTTTATTTATTCACTGGTTTTAATGCAATACTTACAACTGCCAGTATAACTGACGCACAATCTGCCACAATCCAAGGCATATACTGGATTGCAAGCGAAGATTTACCCGAAACAATAATCATCAGAACTACGCTTATAACGACATTTATAATGAATATAAACGCCAGCTTCCTCATATCTAGAATTCCGCTTATCACAAGATATATTAATATAAATGCAGCTGTCATGCTCACGCAGAATGTTACAAGATACATGTAAAATGCGTTATCAGTCATATCACATAACGATATATCCAGCGTAAGATATCCAAACAATGCAGGCGGGTTAAATGCATATATTACAGATGGCATTATTGTTACAAGTGCAGGAATACCGATACCTGCCAACATTCCTACCCTGCCGCTTAATCCCTTGATAATACCTGATTGTATAATTATACAAATAATGGTTGCTATTAAAAGCATTATCATCCATGACCAGTTAAAGAATATTTTATTGCCAATATAATATGCCGTAAGATATTCATTAATTGTCATTCTTTGTGAATCACCATTTCTTATAATCACAGACAATATATCCTGTCTTATAAAACCAGCCCACACATAAATTATAAGCGCCGGAACAAGGTAATTTACAGCATTTGTTTTCTTATTCTTAGCGAACATCTTTATGCGCATAATTCCAGAACTTTTCACCATTAATAATTCAAGAATTCCAAGAACTATTAAAAGTATATACAGAACAGGAACTTTATCAAGTAACTGGGTTGTCTCAATCTGTTCTTTCACTACTCCGTCAAGATACACTGAATCAATCATTGCATGCATAGATACTGATGACTCCCATATTCTTGCAAACAACAGCAGCATACCTGTCAATAAATTCAATATTGCAGATACAAATGCAGCAATTCCTGTATTACCGATTCTTAAAAGGATTCCTACCACAGACATTGCCGTAAAAAAAATTGTAAGTGAAAAGAACAACTGATAAACAACATTAAAGCCTGTATAATAATACAGATTATATACTGAATTCTGGCTTTCCGGAATGTTGAGTGCATTATTATTCATTTTACTGATTATCTGACCAAATTCATTACTTCCTATAGGAACAAGAAGAATAAACAGACTCAGAGCCATAAGAACGGCGAGGCTTAAAAGCCTCACCCTTGTAATCTCATCTTTTTTCATAATCCTTCCTTTTCAGGGAAACAATTAATTAACAGATACTTTAACGAAAGATTTCTTACCCTTCTTAACAACTACTCCGTCTCCTTCGAACATACTCTTAGGGAACTTAGCTGCTATATCTGCTACCTTCTCTCCATCTACAGAAACACCACCCTGCTGGATAGTTCTTCTGGCCTCTGACTTAGTTGTTGCAAGTCCTGCTCCAAACACAAGATTAATTGCATCAATTTCATCATCTGTAAAGCTGTCTGCTTCAAGCTTTGCTGTAGGCATGTTAGCTGCATCCCCACCAGTAAAGATTGCCTTTGCCGTAGCTTCTGCTTTCTTAGCTTCTTCCTCACCATGAACAAGCTTTGTAAGCTCATAAGCAAGAATCTCCTTAGCCTTGTTAAGCTGAGCACCTTCCCAGCTATCCATCTTGTCAATCTCTTCAAGTGGAAGGAATGTGAGCATACGGATGCATTTAAGAACATCTGCATCATCAACATTTCTCCAGTACTGGTAGAAATCGTAAGGACTTGTCTTATCAGGATCAAGCCATACAGCACCTGAAGCTGTCTTACCCATCTTCTTACCCTCTGAGTTAAGAAGAAGTGTGATTGTCATAGCTGAAGCATCTTTATCAAGCTTTCTTCTGATAAGCTCTGTTCCACCTAACATGTTGCTCCACTGATCATTACCACCAAACTGTAAATTACAGCCGTATTTCTGGTATAACATATAGAAATCGTATGACTGCATAATCATGTAGTTAAACTCAAGGAAGCTTAATCCCTTTTCCATTCTCTGCTTGTAGCATTCAGCTCTTAACATGTTATTAACTGAGAAGCATGCTCCAACCTCTCTTAAAAGTTCTACATAGTTAAGATTAAGAAGCCAGTCAGCATTATTAACAAGTAATGCCTTGTCATCTGAGAAATCAATGAATCTTGCCATCTGCTTCTTGAAGCAGTCAACATTGTGCTGAATCTGCTCTGGTGTAAGCATTTTTCTCATATCTGTACGTCCTGATGGATCACCAATCATAGCTGTTCCACCGCCAATAAGTGCGATTGGCTTATTTCCTGCCATCTGGAGTCTCTTCATAAGGCAGAGTGCCATAAAGTGTCCTACATGAAGGCTGTCTGCTGTTGGATCAAATCCGATGTAAAATGTAGCCTTTCCATTGTTAATAAGGTCTTTGATAAGTGCTTCATCAGTTACCTGTGCAATAAGACCTCTTGCAACTAATTCGTCATAAAGTGTCATTTTTGTTTCCTCTCTTTTCATTTTTCTTATTGCTGCTCGCGCAACTTTGTAAGCCAAGTCTCTCCGCAGCTTTGCTGCTCCAGAGCCTTGATAATTCACAACTCCCGCACTCCGTGCTCCGTTGTTCATTATCTGCATTCGCCATATAAGACAGAATCTGTGCAAGCACATTCTGTCTTGCATGGCTCATTGCTTACAAAAAAGGCTTCCGCCCTTCTTTAAAAGGACGAAAGCCTGAACTTACGTGTTACCACCTTTATTCATGACAGACTCGCATCTGCCACCTCATTAAGTCCACCAGCATGGACTTATGCACTATAACGTGTGCTACTCCGGCTGCCCCTACTTACAAATATGCTTTCAGTTCGCCGCTCCGGAATGTATTCAGTTACCCTTACCCTTGCGCCTCTCATCAACCGGCTGCTTTCTGTAAGTTCAGTAATAACCTACTTGTTTCCATCAACGCTTTGTAATATTAATTGTGTATTACTTATAACATAATAGAATATTAAAATCAAGCCTCATTCCGAAACAAATGTATCAAATTAACACTAGATTGTAACAACTCTCATTGTGTTAGTAAGTCCTCTCTTAGATGAAGGATCAGAAGATGTAGCGATACCAGCAGAAACAATTACTGTATCTCCTTCTTCTACGAAACCAGCATGTTCAGAAACTACTAATGCATGCTCAATAATCTTATCTGTAGAAGCTTCTGTTGCTGTCTTAATAGGTCTAACACCCCAGTAAATCTGCATCTTTCTAAGAACATTATCGTATGGAGAGCATCCGATAATCTCAGCTTCTGGCTTTAACTTAGATGTAAGTCTTGCTGTAAATCCTGAAATTGTAGGACAGATAATAGCCTTAGCTCCAAGGTTATCTGCTGTCTGAACTGCAGCATTACATACAGCGCTTGAAATGCTTCTCTTGCTGTGAAGATTAGAATATTCTACTGAATGTCCTTTAATCTCCTGCTCTGTTCTCTCTGCAATCTTAACCATCATCTTAACAGCCTCTAATGGGTACTTACCATTAGCTGTCTCACCACTAAGCATAACAACGTCTGTTCCGTCGTAGATAGCGTTAGCAACATCAGTAACCTCAGCTCTTGTAGGTCTTGGATTTCTAATCATAGAATCAAGCATCTGTGTAGCTGTGATAACTGGCTTATACTTAGCATTACACTTCTTGATGATTTCCTTCTGAACGTGTGGAACTTCCTCAGCAGGAATCTCAACACCCATATCTCCACGGGCTACCATGATACCATCAGCAACTCTGATAATATCATCTATATTAGCAATACCTTCGGCATTCTCAATCTTAGCAATAACTGGAATATCTGCACCATGCTCCCAGAGAAGATGCTTAATTTCCTCGATACATGCTGCATTTCTTACAAATGAAGCTGCGATAAAATCAAATCCCTGCTCAACACCAAAGATGATATCTTCCTTATCTTTCTCTGTGATGCCTGGAAGTCTGATGCTTACGTTAGGAACATTAACACCCTTCTTAGAACCAAGCTCACCACCATTAATTACTGTACATTCAATCTCTGTACCTTCAACCTTATCAACCTTAAGTTCAATAAGACCATCATCGATAAGAATAATGTTACCTGTAGTAACATCTTCTGGAAGACCTGCATAAGTTACCATATTAATCTTATCATCTGCTGGCACCTGTCTTGTTGTTAATGTATATTTCTGTCCCTCAACAAGTGTAACCTTCTTGTCATCCTTAACAGCACCTGTTCTGATCTCAGGTCCCTTAGTATCAAGAAGAGTTGCAATAGGGATATTAAGTTCTTCTCTTACACTCTTAATTAAGGCAAATCTTCCTGCCTGCTCCTCATGATCACCATGAGAAAAATTAAATCTTGCAATATCCATTCCTGCTAACGCAAGATCCTTAATAAGGTTTCTGTCGTTAGTATTAGGACCCATTGTGCAAATAATCTTAGTCTTTTTCATTGTTTCCTCCAAAATAATTAAAATCTTTTCAAACACATACCTACAATATAATAACATATTTGCGTGTCAAATCAACTAAGTTTTTTATTTAACAAGCTTTTGGGGTGTTGGAAGTATACACTGCGATATTTAGATGTATCATATGCTGTCAGATTTTTTCGTCTGGTGCTAGTAAAAGCCGTCATCCGCTTCGCTTTTTTGTTCAAAAAATCAACGCGCTCCGCTTGAACGCGATTTTTTGAACTGCGCTATGCAGATGACGGCTTTAACTATCACACGACTCAAAAAATTCCAGCATATGACACATCTATATATCTCCGCCTACACTTCAATTGCCCTGATAGTGGTAGAAAAGCTGATTTATTTTTTATCACCAGTTACATGGATGTGGGTATATAAGTGGTCGGAACAGTATTCGTAGTTGCCGACGCATTTTGAGCAGAATCTGAATGTGAGGTTTTCATCGTCAAGTTCCGTCCTTCCGCATACTGCACATCTGTGCTTCGGCACGCCGCGCTTCGCGTGTTGTGCCTGACTATCCTGTGTTCTGCTGTCTGGGGACGCAGAACCATATGTGCCACCATTGCCCTGAGTGCTGCCACTATTCTGCTGCCAGTACTCTTTTCTGGCGTTCTGCTGTGCTTTCTTTGCTGTTCTCATTGCTTTGTCGAAGTTTCTCTGTGTACTGCTCTTTGCAGGACCTTTCTTATACAGGAAGAAGAATATTATGAAATTCAGCATTGACACAAGCGCCGCCGTTGCGTTGGCATAACACATAATTGCTGATGGTGCAAGGAAACCTGCTGCATACAGGCTGTACCATACATTTTTTGGAAGAAATGGCACAAGATATCCGAATACTATAGTAATTCCGAATATTACAGCATCAAGTATTGCCATCCATTTAATCTTGATTGGGATAATGAAGAATAATAAAACCTCCATATCCGGCTGCTCCATAGCGAATGCCATGAACAACGCAAGGTTTATATAATTCGTACTTAACTTAAAGCTTAATCCCCATATAAGATAGATAATAAGTGATGCAAGTATATTAAGGATAACTCCTGTGAAGAAGTATACATTAAATCTGAACGAGCCCCATATTCTTTCAAGTACCGAACCAATCAGATAGTAGAAATACAGCACAAACACCACAAATATTATGCTGTTAGAAGGAGGTTGTAAGATAAATGTAAAGAGTCTCCATACCTGTCCTTTGAAAATCATAGCAAAATCAAGCGAAAAATATGCGTCATATAATCCATTGAAGAATGTATTCATCACAAATCCTATTGCATAAAGGACAATGATATAAAACATAAGATTCTTAATCGCATACTTAGAGAATTTTTTCTCAAATTTAGCAAACCAGTTCATAAAATGTTCCTTTCAGTCTAACGCATGTTACAGACTAATAATTCATAAT
>OHDN01000337.1_pt1 | contig 32492 bp, 30 predicted proteins | sample 1566971 | NCBI WGS metagenome assembly OHDN01 (sample SAMEA3879538, study PRJEB24766) | human gut metagenome | biome: human-associated habitat; feature: feces | place: USA | collected 1985/1987
GTTCTTCCAGATACTTTTTGTTGGGCTTTTGGTAGTCCAGCAGCACCGGGAAGATAATGTTTTGCTCCACCGTCAGCTCCGGGATCAGGTTGAAACTCTGGAAGATAAAGCCGATGTTCCGCCGCCGGAATACCGTCAGGTTGCGTTCCTTCATCGAGAAAATATCCTTGCCGTCGATGAACACTTTTCCAGAAGTGGGGGTATCCAGCGCGCCGATCATGTTCAGCAGCGTACTTTTACCGGAGCCGGACTCACCGACAATCGCAACGAACTCGCCCTTGGGGACGGAGAAAGTCGCCTGTTTCAAAGCGTGGACCGTAGCTTCGCCGGTCCCGTATGTTTTAGAGATATTCTTGACCTCTAACAAATTCATATCAGATTACACCTCTTTCTGTCTTGGTATAGAAAGAGTAGCACGTCAACCCTACTGCATTATGACAGCGACCCTACAATTTTGTAGGAATTGCAATTAAAAAACAGCGGCCTTGATGGAACCATCAAGGCCGCTGCCTGTATAGCTGAATTATTTGAAGATTGATTGTGCCTGATCTTCGGTGATATAGCCGTATTTCACCATTTGTCTGACCACATATTTCTGCCGTTGCTCCGCCAAGGCCGGGTTTTCTGTTAAGGAGTACACAGAGGGGGCATTGGGAATGCCCGCCATAAGGGTACACTCATAATTCGTCATCTCAATGGGCGCTTTATTCAAATATCCTTTACAGGCGTCACCAATGCCGTAATAGCCATCCCCAAAATATATGGAATTGACATACAGCTCCAGGATTTCGTCTTTCGTGTAGGTGTGTTCCAACTGGAACGCCACAAACATTTCTGCAACCTTACGAATAAAGCTCTTTTCCTGCGTAAAATACATATTTTTGGCAAGCTGCTGCGTAATTGTGCTGCCGCCTTCCCGCAGGCTCCAGGTGGTCAGATTATTCCATGCAGCCCGACCTATGGCAATCAGGTCAATTCCAAAATGCTGTTCAAAACGGTGATCCTCAACGGCTACAACGGCATTCAGATACATTTGGGGAAGTTCTGATAACTCCGTATAGCTCGAATCAGACTGGATTTCCGCTACTTTGCTTTCAAGACTTTGCTGGGTCAGCGCCGCCTGATACATCTGGTAACCACGGCCAATCAATACGCAACCCGCCATAACCGCAACGGCTACTACAAGGAGCAACAACCGCAAAATGGTTTTTCTCATGGCACGTTTTTTCCTGTGTTTGTACCGGCTCATAATTCCTGTCACAGTTCGTTGATGGTTTCCGTCACCGAAATTGTCCGCATTCGTTTGGCCGGAGAATATGCGGCAAGCACCGCCGCAGCAATGACAAACAGTACGATGACGGCCAGCGATCCGATAGGCAGGCTCCAGGACGCATAAGGAAAGTGATCCGTGATAAGGAAGTCATAGATTACTTTACTGAAAGGCAGACCAACCGCACAGCCGATGATACAGCCCCAAAAGGCGTAGGTGAAGGCTTCTGCCAGAATCATTTTGGAAAGCTGTCGGCCATCCATGCCTACTGCCCGCATAGAGCCATACTGCCTAATACGGGCCGATACGCTCATGGAGATGCTGTTCACGATGTTCAGCACAGTAACCAGCGTGATAATGCCAAGAAAAGCATAGACGCAGGCAACAAAGGCAAAATAAGTGCCAGATGTGCGTTCATCCCGCTTATCGTTCATGGTATAACCGCTTTCCTCCACGATTTGACGAATGGCGGCTACATCTTCATCCGTTGCGTCGGAAGTAGTCTGAATCATAATGAGCGAATAATCGGTGATACCCGTTAGCCGGGTAAATGTCTCGTCAGATGTAATCAGAGTGATCTTGCCACCTGTGAGACCATCCCCGCTGAATGGGTCATATTTCAACAGCCCGGCAATCGTGATCTGCTCGTCTCCTATGAGAATGGTATCTCCCACGGCCCAGGGACTATTCTGATCCCAAGTTGCAAGGACATACTCGCTGTCACCATAAACCTCTGACAAGTCGCTTCCCCAGCGGAGTGTACCGTCTTTTTGGAGAGCCTTCAGGTCAAAATCGTCAAAGGAAACCAAATCCAAAGTGCTGGAAAGGGTCGTGTCACCATCCAGACCGGCAGCCACGTCGAAGCTGCTTCTGCGACCATAGACTTGTTTCACGCCCTCCATTGCTGAAAGCGTCTGAACCAAATCGCTGTCGATGGAATTGCCTCCGTCACTACTTGAAATATCAATATCAGAGGTGGCAGCCGATTGCGGCATCAGGTGATCAACAAAATCAATCAGAACAGAAAAGCTCAAAAACAGAATGATACTCAAAGCAAAGGAACCGGTCATCAAAAACAGGTTTTTCTTTGCGGCCACAGCATGGTGAATACCCAGCGCCGTTTCAATCCTGAGAAAAACTGTATGGACAGCGTGATGACCTGCTTTTGCTTTTTCGGAATTACCAGAAACCGCCGCAATGGGGGAAACCCTTGCAGCGTGTTTGGCTGGGGTTCTCGCCGCCAGCAGGACAGTAATCACACCCACCAAAATACCGCTGACAATTCCAATGCCACTGATACCAAACAGCGGAATGTTTGAAAATTCTTCCCCAACAAGAAATCGTAGAGCAGCACATAATGCCCAGGAAACCAAAATCCCAAGGACAAGACCAATGGGAACAGCGGTTTTACACCAATTTAAGGCTTCCAGGCGGACAAAACGGATAATCTGCTGCTTACTCATACCGATGCAGCGCATCATGCCAAAGAACTGGGTGCGCTGCGCCACACTGCTGTTAATGCTGCTGGAGATCATCAATACCCCGGCAATCAGAACCAGCAGAAACATTCCAGCCGCCGTAACCATCAATGTCTGCCCCATTGCGGTGTCCATGAGACTGTCGATAAGCGAAAACTCACCATGCTTATCTGACAGTCTGGATTGTTCCATCCGAGCGCCCATTTCCGCCATGCTGAAAATAGCCGTGACCATAAACACGGCGAAAATGATGCAGAGCAGCGTCATGCGGTTTTGCCGCCGGTGAACCCTTGCTGAAATCGGGATCAGGCTTAAATAACTTTTCATTCCCGGCACCTCCCAAAATCAGTCACCACGCCATCCGATACCCGCAGGATACGGTCAGCGGTCTGAGCGATGCTCTGGCTGTGCGTAATCATCACGATGGTCTGCTCATACAGCCGGGAGGCTTCTTTCAGCAGGGCAATCACTTCGCTGGTATTCTGGGTGTCCAGATTGCCGGTGGGTTCGTCAGCCAGGATCAGAGCCGGGCGGGTAATCAGCGCACGGCCAATCGCCACACGCTGCTGCTGGCCGCCGGAAAGCTGGCTGGGCAGATGGTTGCGCCGTTCTTTCAAGCCCAGCACCGTCAGCAGTTCTTCCAGATACTTTTTGTTGGGCTTTTGGTAGTCCAGCAGCACCGGGAAGATGATATTCTGTTCTACCGTCAGTTCCGGGATCAGGTTAAAGCTCTGGAAGATGAAACCGATGTTCCGGCGACGGAATACCGTCAGGTTGCGTTCCTTCATTGAGAAAATGTCTTTGCTGTCGATGAATACCTTTCCCGAAGTAGGCGTGTCCAGCGCGCCAATCATATTCAGCAGCGTACTTTTACCGGAGCCGGACTCACCGACAATCGCAACGAACTCGCCCTTGGGGACGGAGAAAGTCGCCTGTTTCAAAGCGTGGACCGTAGCCTCGCCGGTCCCGTATGTTTTGGAGATATTCTTAACCTCTAACAAGTCCATATCGTGTAACACCTCTTTCTGTTTTGGTATAGAAAGAGTAGCACGTCAACCCTACTGCATTATGACAGGAATCCTACAATTTTGTAGGATTCAGAAAATTGATGGTAAAGGTGGTTCCCACACCTAACGTGCTATTCACCTCAATCGTTCCGTTATGATCTTCTATAATCGCTTTGGCTAATGGCAATCCCAGACCAATTCCCTGGGTATCTTTTGAAAAACGGCTGCGGTAAAACCGCTTAAAAATATGTGGCAGATCTTCCGGGTGGATACCGCTGCCATCATCGCTTACGATAATCTGCACAACAGAAGCAAAAGCACGCCATGTAATACGGATAGTGGCTCCTGTTTTTGTGTGGTCAAAAGCATTTTTCACAATATTGCTGATTGCCTCGATCAGCCAGGTCTGGTCGCAGACGAGAGTAACTTCTTCATTCCCGGAGAGAATGAGCGTTTTTTCCTGCTGTTGTGCCTGGTAAGCGAAGTGCCTTTCAATATATCCCATCATATCCGCAACATTTTGGGGAGCTTTTTCCAATGTGATTGTTCCTGCGTCCAATTTTGTGATTTTCAATAAGTTTTGAACGAGGTTTTCAATCCTATCCAATTCCTGTTCAGAGAGGGAAGTAAATTCCTTCAACTCCGGGCTGTCGTTTACCTCCTGCTGCATCAAGCCATTATAAATGTTGAGGGCCGCCAGCGGCGTTTTGAGCTGATGGGAAATGTCTGAGATGGTATCCTTCATAAAGGCTTTGGCGCGCCCTTCGTTCTCTGCATGAGCGTTCAAAATCGTGACCAGAGAATTGACTTCGTGGAACAGCCGGTACAGGTCGCCCTCATCGTCACACTCAATACGGGCATTCTGGTTCCCGGATATGTATTCCCGGATTTGTTCGATAGCTTCATTCATGGTTTTGCTTTGATCTCGAAAATACCAATACAGGACAGCGCAAATAATGAGCGCCATCAATACGGCAGCGATTGCCACATAAAGGGCGATATTTTTCAGGCCCAGGCAAATCATGAGAATAGAAGCTGCGGTAAAAATCGCCACTGCTAATAGCACATACAGAAAAAGACGTTTGATTTTTCGATTGACCAGTATTTTCATGGCTCACCTCACTCTGCTGTGTTCCATTTATATCCCATACGTCGGACAGTCACAATCTTTTGAGGAGCGGCAGGATTATCTTCTATTTTTGTGCGGAGCCGCCGGATATACACGGTCAGGGTATTACTGTCGATGTATTTCTCGTCACAATCCCAGAGTTTACTTAAAATTTGTTCTGGTGAAAGAACGATGTTCGGGTTTTCCATAAACAGGCACAGCAGTTTATATTCGCTGGCCGTCAAGTCAAGAGGAACCCCGTTTTTGGTAACTTCCTGTTTGAGAAGTTGAACCCGGATACCATTGGATTGCAGTTCTGGCTCGGCCTGCTCCTGGTTGAAGTTTTCGCTGCGGCGCAACAGAGCATTGATTCTGGAAAGGAACACGGCCAGCTTGAATGGTTTGGTCATATAATCATCGCCGCCAATGTCAAGGCCCATGATAATATCCGTTTCCTCATCAGCAGCCGTCAAAAACATAATCGGTACTTTGGATGATGCCCGGATTTTCCGGCACAGGTCGAAGCCTGATCCGTCCGGCAATGTCACATCCAAAATTACCAGATCATAGTTACCGTTCGTCCATAACTGTTCAGCTTCCACGCTGGTACGCGCAATCGTCAGTTCATAGCCTTGCTTCTTGATTGCAAAGGATAGGCCGTTGATTAAACTCAAGTCATCCTCCACAAAGAAAATGTGCTTCATTTGCTTTCCACCTCCTTGATGCGTGTGTTTTTGAATCTTCTGTCGGCGGGCTTTTGAGCATCCTTCGGTATCAGCCACATATTGCCGAGCTTTGACACACCAGGTATCCGATTATCTTCGCAGAGCCTCTGTACGCGTCTTTCAGATATACCCCATTTCATTGCTGCTTCGGGGCAAGACATATACTCCATCCCCATCCGTCCTTTCCGCAAACTGACTACTCTAATTATATACGGAAAGCCGTATAATAGCAATGGCTGAAATATGAATTATATTGGCTATATAGGGGAACTGTATAGACATATTCAGAAAGAAAGGTGAACAGTAGAATGTAATTGGGTGAATGAATATGGCAAAGAGGCCGGTAGAAAAGATTGACCTGCGCCCTTATGGGGCTGCGGTTAAAAAAGCGAGAACCGAGCGTAAGGAGTCCCGCAACAAGGTGGGGAATGAAATGTTCCTCTCTCCTCGGTATCTGGCGAATATTGAAAACAAAGGGCAGCATCCGAGCGTCCAAATCTTTTTGGAACTCATGTCCCGCTATCATGTTTCGGTGGATCAGATCCTTTTTGGGGATGCCGAAGGCGGAAAGTCCACCGCGTCCCGCCAGCTTGATGCTCTGGTGGGTGAACTGAGCGACAGGGAGATACAAATCCTCATCGCCACGGCGCAGGCCATTCTGGATGCGCGTGAGGATGGGCAAAAGTAGTATTTTCCGTACAACTGCATAGGAACTGTCAGACGCTATAAACGATAGGTTTATAGCGTTTTTTCTTGCTCTGTCGGTTGCCAAAGTTGCCGTTTCCGTATTACTAAGGTACGGGAAGGGTTACGGTAGCAAGCACAGCAAGTGTAGCCACACTTGCGAATTTTCTGTTTAAGGGGGACCCCTGCCCCTAAACAGAAAAATTGCTTGCTGGGATAGTCCCAGACCCTTATGAGAAACGGAGGCACACATTATGGCAAACCGAAAGCGGCCCATCGTCCTGCGCTGCCCGGTGACAGCGGAGGAGCGGGCCTTGATTGAACAGAAGATGGCCCAGCTCCATACAAAGCAGATCGGCGCCTACCTGCGGAAAATGGCGATTGACGGATATATCATCCAGGTGGACACCACCGACATCAAGGAGATGACAAGGGCCCTGGGCTCCATCGGCCGGAATATCAATCAGATCGCCAGGCGGGTGAACGCCGGCGGCCCCGCCTATCAGGCCGACATGGAGGAGATCATGGAGAGATTGGAGCAGATATGGCAGTTACAAAGACGCATCCTATTAAGTCAACGCTGAAAGCGGCCATCGACTATATCTGCAATCCCGACAAAACGGACGGGAAGCTGCTGGTGTCCTCCTTCGGCTGCACTGCGGAGACCGCAGACATCGAATTTGCATGGACCCGCCGCCATGCCATCGACAAGGGCACAAACCTGGGCCGGCACCTCATCCAGGCGTTTGAACCTGGGGAGGTCACGCCGGAGGAGGCCCACCGCATCGGCATGGAGCTGGCGCGGGAGGTCCTGGGCGGCAAGTATGAATTTGTCCTCACCACCCACATAGACAGGGATCACGTCCATAATCACCTGATTTGTGCGCCCATAAGGGGCAGAGTAAATCCGCATAGCAAGCGGCAGGCGTGAGGTTTCATGCCTGTGGTCAACGGCTAACCTGGATGGGGAAACCCGAAGGGGACAATAGCACGACCGTAAAGCTGCGAGTTGGTAAGTTGTCATACCACGACTGAGCAGCAAGACCAAAGTTCATATGAGGATAAAGCCTACACTGGTTGAACGGCAGTCCGAGGGACATTTGTGGTGGTCGCAACGGAAGACAACTATACCCGTTGCGCTGCACATCTCCGTCAGAAAAGATGACTGGCAGGAGCGAAACCAATGTGCAGTCCGTATGCATCAGCATAAAAGGACGAAAACCGTATCCGACAATGAACACTGCTTGTTACTCTGTTGCTAAATGGGGATTGCCTAAGTTGGAATGCTTGCAAGAGCTATGGGCGCAGGCCCTGAATATCCAATATGGCAACGGAGCCGCCGTAGTAGTCCGAGCATGTTAACGGCATGTACATGGCGAAGGGCGGCAGTTCATTCGATTCAATACAACAGAAAGGAAGGTGCGTGAGGCACTATGAGAAATCCAGAAAATGTATTGAACGGTCTGCAAGAGCATTCAGCTCAATCCGGCTATGTCTATGACAGATTGTACCGCAATCTGTTCAACCGGGAATTTTTCTTACAGGCATACCAAAATATCTATGCCAGCCAGGGAAACATGACCGCAGGCACAGACGGAAACACCATTGACGCAATGAGTCTCGAAAGAATTGACAGGCTTATTGCAACCCTGAAAGACGAATCCTACCAGCCCAAGCCATCCAGACGGACCTATATCCCTAAGAAGAACGGAAAACTCCGTCCTCTGGGTATTCCGTCCATTGACGACAAGTTGGTACAGGAAGTTGTCCGTATGTTGTTGGAATCTATCTACGAAAACAGCTTTGAGGACACATCCCATGGATTCCGGCCTGACAGAAGTTGTCACACAGCGTTGAGGATGATTCAAAATCGCTTCACCAGATGTAAGTGGTTTGTTGAGGGAGATATTAAAGGCTTCTTCGACAATATCGACCATAATGTCATGATTGGCATCCTTCGCAAGAGAATTAAGGATGAGCGTTTTCTGCGCCTTATTCGTAAATTTCTTAATGCGGGATATATGGAAGATAACCAACTGCATCAGAGCTATAGCGGTACACCGCAGGGCGGCATCATCAGCCCCATTCTAGCGAATATCTATCTTGACCAGTTCGACAAGTATATGGCAGAGGTCAAGAAACGGTTTGACCGCGGGGACAAGCGAGCCATGAATGTGGAATACCGAAAACTGAGCGATAAGCGAATCCGGCTCAAAAGAAAGCTGGCAAAGGCGCAATCTGAGGAAGAAAAGCGTTCCCTTTTGGAAAGCATCCGGGAACTGGACAAGGTTCATAAATCCATTCCCTGTAAAAATCCAATGGATGCGAATTTCCGCAGACTGCAATATGTCCGCTACGCTGATGACTTCCTGATCGGTATCATCGGAACCAAACAAGATGCACAGGCTGTGAAACAGGAAATCGGCGTATATATTGCCGAACAGTTGAAATTAGAACTGTCGGATGAAAAGACGCTGGTCACCAAAGCAACAGACCAGGCAAAATTCTTAGGATTTGAAATTAGGGTTACACCGCAGAGCAATCACACCAAGAAAACCAAAAGCGGTTCTACAGCCAGAAATTACAGCGGCCATGTAATGCTGGAAGTCCCAACTTCCGCCATTCGGAAAAAACTGCTGGAACTGGGAGCCATGAGAATCGATGTCCGCAATGGAACAGAGATTTGGCAACCCACACATCGTGGGAAACTTGTTGGGCGAACAGACCTGAGTATTCTTGACCAGTACAACGGCGAGATACGAGGATTCTGTAACTATTATGCGATTGCAAACAATCGCTCTAAGCTGCACAAGTTCCGCTATATCATGGAGTACAGTTTCTATAAAACTTTGGCCTGTAAATACCGCACAACCAAACGGAGAATCATTGCTCAATATCGGGTTGGCAAAGACATTGGTGTGAAATTTCAGGACAAACATGGCAATGAGCGCATTCGACTCCTGTGGAAGGGCAGTCTTGCAAGAGACCCCTACCCTCTGGGAAAAGAAGCGGATATTATCCATAAGCCAAAAGGCATCCTGAAGAAGCCCAGTCTTGGCGCACGATTGAAAGCAAATCGGTGTGAATGGTGCGGAAAAGAAACTTCAGTGTTGGTGATGCACCAAGTACGAACGCTGAAAGAGCTGGATGAAAGTCAACCGTGGGCAGCTTTTATGAAGAAGATTAACCGGAAAACGCTGGTGGTCTGTGAAAGCTGTCACACGAAAATTCACGGTGCAGACTGTGAATGGATGGAGAGCCGGATACAGCGAGAGTTGTAAGTCCGGTTCGGGGGCGAGTGCCCGGAAACCTACCGCAGCAATGCGGCAAGGCGCTGGGTACTTAGCCTACTCAACGCGGTCAGTTTCCAGGACCACCGGCACTACCACTCCAATAAGCGGAGCTATCACTTCATCCGCCGTACCAGCGACCGTATCTGCAAGGAGCATGGCCTGTCCGTCATCGTCCCCGGTCGGGACAAGGGCAAGAGCTACATTGAGCACCAGGCGGAACAGAACGGTACCAGCTACAAGGCAAAGCTGCGTGCCGCCATCGACCGGCTCCTGCCCGGCTGCGCCGGCCTGGAGGACCTGCTCCGCCGCCTTCAGCGGGAAGGGTACGAACTGAAACGGGGCAAGTACATCTCCGCCAGGGCACCGGGCCAGGAGCGGTTCACCCGATTGAAGGCCCTGGGCGCCGACTACGCAGAGGAGGCCCTGACCGCCCGGATCGCCGGCAGGCCCAGCCCCTCCCGCCAGCCGAAGCAGCGCACCGGGAAGCCCAGCCTGCTCATCGACATCCAGAACAATATCAAGGCCCAACAGAGCGCCGGTTACAAGCATTGGGCAACCATCGAGAACTTGAAGCGGGCGGCGGAAACGCTGAACTTCCTGACGGAGCATGGCATCGGAAGTTTGGAGGACCTGTCCGAGCGGTGCGACGGGGCGGCGGCCGCCACCGCCAGGGTGAAGGCGGACCTCCGGGCAACGAAGAAAGAAATGGAGCGGCTGACCCTCACTATGAAGCACGCCGCCACCTATCGCCAGCTCCGTCCCCTGTATGAGGAATACCGCCAGTCCAGGGACAAGGAGAAGTTCCTCCGGGGGCATGAGGGCGAAATCATCCTGTTTGAGGCGGCGGCAAGAGAGCTGAAACGCCTGGACGCTGTACCCCTGCCCGCCACCAAACGGCTCCGGGCCGAGATGGACGGGCTCACCGCCAGGCGGACCGCCCTGCAATCGGAATATCGGAAGGCCCAGCGGGAGGAGCGGGAGTACGACACCCTCCGCCAGAATGTGGAGGCCCTGCTGGAAAAGCCAAGGGAAGCCGAACCGCAGAGGCAGCGGAATCACGAACTGGAATAGGTAGGATTGTGCGCTTTGCCGGACTTTTCAAAGGCCCCTGGGCGCGGTCTGATTTTATCTGTATAATGGGAGGCAGGAATGGAGGTGCCGCCAATGACGAGAACCGAGGCCGTTAAGGAATTTTTCAAGAAGGCAGTTTTGCCCGTCGCCATCGCCGGGCTGCTGTACTGCATTTTCAAATCCGCCTGCATCAGGAATGGAGAGCTGGATCTTCTCTGGCTCTGGATACTCTGCGGCCTGCCCTTCGGCATCCATCGGATGTGCGTGTGGATCGTGCCGGGCGGCGACTCCATGGGCGGCGGCGCCGCCCTGTTTGTTCTGAACTTCGTGATCGGCGGCATCATCGGCGGCTTCGTCCTGGTGTGGCGCCTGCTGGTGGCGGCATGGTATGTGCCCCTCACCATCTACCGCCTGATCGTGGGATATTGAGATGGACAAATGATAGAGAGCCGGCTGGCATTGACCAGCCGGCTCTCCTCATGGTGTCCGCTCCAGAATAAATTTTGTTACCAGATCCGCATACTGTTCCAGCCGCACCATCAGCGCCAGGTGGCCGCCGGTCAGGTCGGTGACCACCGTGGGACTTGGCATCAGGGCGATCAGGTCCTCCCGGCAGGCCGGGGTGAAGGTGGTGTCGTCCTCGGACAAAATCAGCAGCACCCGCCCCTCCCACGGGGCAAAATCATTGCGGGTCATGCCAAAGTAGTGTTCTGCGTCACAGAGAAAGTCAATCATGTGCTGTTCATAGGGCTTGGTGAGCAGTTCCATCATAGCGCCGCACAGTTCCTCCATAGCGGCCTTTTCCTGGGCTGTAAAGCCATCGGTTTTCTTTTTCATCACCGCCCATCTCATCATCCGCTTGATGAGCGGAAACGGCAGGAAGGCAAGCCATTTTTTGAACTTCCGCTGGCTTTCGATTATCTTCATCAGATCCTGATACCCGGCCTTGCTCATGTTGCCGGACAGCGAGCAGGTGTTGGAGAGGACCAGCCCCTCCACCACTTCCGGGTGGCGGGAGGCGATGACCTGGGCCACTACGCCGCCCAGGGACTGTCCCACCAGCCAGACCTTTTCCTTCAGGTGGCGGAGTAGTTCAGCCACGGCATCGGCAAACTCGCCGTTGTCCCCGAACTGGAGCTGATAGTCAAAGGTCAGCACCGAAAAATCCCTGGCGAACCGGGCAAAGTGCTTATAAAACAGGTCGGACAGCCCAATGCCGCCCGTGAGCAGGACCAGCGTGGCTTTGGCCTGGGGATTTTGATAGTAGCGATAGGTAAAGAGTTTCCCGCTGCTGACCGTGAAGGCAGCGGTTGGATAAACCCGGCGAAATTCTGCAAGTGTCATGGAACTCCTCCTTTCAGATCCAGGTGAGCAGATACCCGTTGAATAAAGCAACAGCCAAAAACAGAAGAACTCCCCGCAGGAAAGCGTAAAAGTGTTTGCGGGGGTCCGCATATAATTCCGGACTTTCCTCGGTGCCGGAAAACCGCACCCGTTTTGTGTGCCGCCACCAAAGCAGGTCGATCACCAAAAAATCAAACAGATTCAGCGCCTGTCCTAAAAGCAGAGTGTTCAAAAAGTTGCCTGCAAAATATTCCTGCCGGGTGAGAAGCCCCATCGCAAACAGGAGCGCAGTAAACAAAAGCAGATTTCCAGCGAAGATGGCCGCAGGACCTCGCTGCCGAATATTTCCTGATAGCTCCGGGCGGGCTTTCACAATCTTCTGTACCTCGTCCGGGTAAGTAGAAAAATTACGGATGTTTTTCTCGTCGCTCCCGGTGCCCAGCCAGCAAAAAGCCCAAAACAAGGAACACAGGAGCATACCCTCTGCCAGCAGCATTTGAACCATCTTCCATCTCCCGATTATTTGCGCCCCGCCAGCATCCGGGAGTCGCCCAGCATCATCATGGCCGCCCGCCGGCGGGAACCGAAAGCCTCCTGGGCGGTGTCGATGAGGCGCACGTCCTCATAGCCCATGTCCCGCAGCTCTTGGGCGAAGGCCTCCATGTCCCCGTACATGTGGGGCTTCATCTCATCGTTGAGGGCGAACACGCCGCCCTTTTTCAGCACCCGCAGGGTCTCCCGCAACAGGGCTCGCTTGTCCGCGCCCGTGATGTTGTGATAGACATAATTGCTCACCACGGCGTCGAAGCTCTCATCCGGGAAGTCCAGCCTGTTTGCGTCCCCATGCTGGAACCGGCACTGGGCGGCCACGCCCTCGCTCTCGGCATTTTTCTCGCACATGGCCTGACCATAGCCGTAGGCAGAGCCCCAATAGTCGATGCCCACCACCTGGACCGCCCTCCAGGTGAGGGCCGCCCGGATGGATAGAGCCCCGGAACCGCACCCCACATCCAGAAGCTGTCCCTGCCCGTCAAAATCCAGATGAGAGAGGACGATTTGGTGGACCTGCTCCATCATGCCGCCGCCCTCGAAGGCATACCGCCGCCTGATCCAGGTGAACCATAAGAGCAGCGCCAGCATGACCGCCGCCGTCACGGCAAAGATTGCCCCTGTCGGTGGCCAATAAAAGGCTGTGAAGAAAAAAATCGACAGAGTTGCCATCAGCGCAAAAGCCCCAGCCGCCATCCCCAGCACCGAAAGGGGCATCCAGTTTCCGTAGTCCTCCCCGTGGGCGCCAAGATGAATTTGCTCCTGTTTTTTTCTGCCGTTTTTCATAAGATGTCTCCCTGTTTGTTTTTCAAGTGCTCCGTGTCCTCCCGAATTGCCAGTACACAGAGCCAGTGCCTTTTTGCATCCTGATCCACGATGACATTAGAAAAACCGGCCTCGGTGAGAAAGCCGACAAGCTGGCTCCGATTGAAAATCCTCATCCCATCAATGATAGAAAGCCATTTGTTGGCCTGGGGATCTTCTCCGTCCGCCTCATTGACGATCAAAAAGACGCCACCTGGCCGCAAGGTGCGGTACACCTCCCGGAAGCTATCCGTGGGTCCGGGCCAGAAATATACGGTTTCAAATGCGGTCGCCAGATCAAACGCACCATCCCCAAAGGGGAGGCAAGACACATCCCCCTGCAAAATTTGGCAGCAGCCTGCTTGGAGCCCCTCGCGGTTCACACTCTTGGCCTTTTCCACGGCTATTTCTGAATAGTCCAGAGCAGTAATAGTCGCAGCCGGATATTTTCGCAGAAGCGCACGAATGTTCCGACCGCCGCCGCAGCCCAGCTCCGCAATCTTGGCCGGACCTGTTTCCGGCAAATGACTAAGGCCCCAATCCGCGAGGGCGGCATGGGCATGGTTCATACTGCCCACCATACACTTGCCCAGCAAACCTTCCGGCTTGCGGGTATTATTGAAAAAAGCCTTCCATATCCCCATAACTGCCTCCAGAAGTTGAAATTTAGGTTAGCAAAGACTAACCATGTTCATTATACATCTTCCTACACGGAAACGCAACAGACAAGAGCGTTCTCTGACCATTTTGCGCTATGGAAATGTGGAAAACAGCCGCTCCGCTGATGGAAAACAGACATTCACGGCCCGATGGAAAAGCCGCCGGCTTTCCCACAGCCCGCAAACATCGTTTCCCACAGCTCCGCAAGCATGACCGTTTACGCACATTCCCACAGCGCCTACTACGGCGAATATCCTTCCTGTCCGATCCTAATGGAAAGAGATAAAAGAGAACAAAAAAAGAAGCGGGAGCGTCACCCTTGGCTCAAACCGAAGGCGGCGCTCCCGCTCTGTAATGGAAAAGTGTTCAAAATTGCGGCTTTACACCCCTCAAATCAGAGGGAGAGGCCCGCATGAGAAACCATAAGGACGGCTCCCGGAAAAGCCACCGCAGGCGATTTTTCAGCCCATTTTCAACCCTTATCTGCACACTTTTTCGAGCGTGCGGACTGGTAATGGGGACAGGCGATGAGGACTGCCCGGAAGCTCTGCTTGCAGGGATGGACACAACCCTTGCAGATCTTGTTATATCTGCGGCGGCCGTTCTCCCCGAGGAAGAAGGACCATTCCAGCCGCCACTTCTTGCTCCGGCTCACAGGTCATGCTCCGGGGGCTTCTTCTGCTGGGCCCTGTCCGGGGGCTTGCGCTCGCTGCACTCCCGTTTGGCCTCCGCCAGCCGCTCCCGGATGGAAGGGCGCTTCTCCGGGGCGCCCCTATGCGCTTCGCCCTGGGCCTTCTCCTGCTCCTCACCTTTGCGGCCGTTGTTCAGCACCCCGTCGATCATCCCGTAGTCGTCCTCCAGGGTCATCTCGGCGGTGCGGAGCGGGTTCTCCGGCTCCGCTGGCAGGGCGATGATCTGCCCGTTCAGGCTGATGAACTGCTCCGGCTGCTTGAAGTGCTCCGTGTACTTCTGCACCTGCTCCGGGGTCAGGGAGGTGAAGCTGTCCTCACTCAGCCCCACCACCAGGAAGGTGCCGGCCATGATGTCGTAAATCTCTCCATGCTCATCCCGCAGGCCCCGGTTCAGCTCCAGGCCGATGAGCTTGCCCTCATCGTTGCAGACCAGCCCCACCGGGTCGGAGAAGGGATAGGAGGCGGCAATGTCGCCGCCCACTTCCGCCTGTAACGAATGGAGGCCGGGGTCGATCTCCTTCACATAGGGCTTCTTCATGGGCTCCACCACCAGGACGGTCATCTTTTCCGGGGTGATATGTTCCTGGACCTCCTCGTTTCGGATAGCGAAGGAGCGGGAACCGTTGCCCATGACGAGATACTTCCCATCGTCAGACTGATGGTGCAGGCCGTACCCGGCCGCCTCCATCTGCTCCCGGCTCATATCCGTCACATAGAAGGTGCCCCTGGGAGTCCGCACCGTTTCGCCGGTCTCCCGGTCATCCGGGGAGGGCGCCGGGGTCTGTCCGGCCAGCTCCGCCTCATACTCCCGGCCCGCCTGCTCCGCAAAGGCCAGCATCTCGTCCACATGGGACTTGTCCGGGTTCTGGATGGCCTCCCGGATCGCCACAGGGTCTACATCGAGAAATTCCTCATACCCGGTGGCGTCTTTGAACTTCTCGATCTCGGAAGGCAGGTAGTCCTCCTGGGTCTGCCCCAGGGCGGCCAGCTTCTCATCCAGGGCGGAAATGCGGCCGGCCATCAGGTTTTCGTAGATCTCCTCCTTGGCCGCGTGCTCCTCCGGGTGCTCGGCGGCGTACTGCGGGTCGTGCTGGCGGAAGAACTCGTCCATATCGTAGGCGATGTCCATCGCCCATTCAGATTTTTCCTCCTCGGTCAGCTCCTCCGCGTCCTGGAAGGTCATCACCCGGTATTCCTCCGGGATGCTGCCATGCTCCCCATCGTAATACTCATGGAAGCTGCTCCCGGTGTCCCGCACATACCCCAGGTCGGTGAACTCGCCGCCCTCCTCCAGGGCGACGTCCCGGCCGTAGGCCTCATAGTCGATGTAGTTCCGCAGATGCTCCGGCACCTGCATGGCGTCCAGCTCCTCGATGTAATACCGGCCCAGGTCGTCGTGGTCGTGGATGTCGGGGTAAATGTCGTAGCAGTCCAGGTTCTCGGTCAGGTTGATGATCTCCTGCAAACTGCCCGAGTGGTCGCCGATCTCCATCGCCGCCTGGAACTGTTCGTACTCACCCTGGCTCATCTCGTCCAGCTTGGAAGCCAGGTAGTTGAGCTCGTCCAGGTTCTCATACTCGCCCAGCTTGTCATAGAGGCCGTCCACATAGCAGTCATAGTCAGTGATGAACCACTCCTCGTAGGGCTGGCCGAAGTCGTCCTTCTGCCCAATGCCGATCCGTTCAAACACCTTCTGCATCTCCTCCGGCGTGGTGGGGAACTTCACCCATTCGCCCACCAGGTCGCCCTCGTTGTACTTGCCCAGGTTGGTGATGAAGGCGGCAAAGGGATAATCTTTGTCATATTCATAATGGGGCATATACGCACCTCCTTGTATTATAAAGTAGCAGCCATGAGCAAAACTCGAAAAACATAGTAGTATCAATGGATTCCGGGCATGGCTAAAAACCGGAATCACTCCAAAAGATATAGAAAGCGGCCAGCGCCAAGTGGTAAAATGAAGTTGGAAAAAATCACAGCGAAAGGGGCTGGCCGCAATCTACCGACAGGAAATCATTCAGGATGTAACGCTGTTCACATCCCAACGTGCCGCAGCATTTTACGATAAACTCTTCAGCAGCCTGGATTTCACGCTGCCCAGAGCGGCGACTGGGCGGCGGGGCTTCCCGAAAGAAGCCATGGTCTGCGCTTTCATCGTGATGAAGTGTGAGGGCTTCTCGCAAATCACCGATCTGGTGGATTATCTGGACAACAACCGGCTCATTGCCCATTACTGCGGCTTTAACATCATGGAGCCTCTGCCGTCCTACTGGACGTATGACCGTTTCCTGCGTCAGCTGGACAACGCCGAGTTAAAGACTGTCATGGCAGACTTGGTACGGCAGCTGTATGAGCTGGGCGTGGTGGACGCATCCTTCATCGGACTGGATTCCACACCTGTCATGGCTAATACGAAGCAGAATAATCCAAAATCCTTTGTAAAAAACAAGTTTTCCAAAGAACATCACCCGAAAAGCGATCCGGATTGTGCTCTGGGGGTTCATTCCGCTTCCAACCAGCACAACGAGCGGCGTTATGAGTTCTACTGGGGTTACAAGAGCCATGTGCTGGTAGACTGTATCTCTGGGCTGCCCCTGTATGAACTGACGACGCCAGCCAACGTTATGGATTCCACTGTTGCTGCCGACATCCTCGCCGCAGCTGACCAGACGATCCCCTTGCGGGAGTGCTCGTTCCTTGCCGATAAGGGCTATGACGCGAAGAACATCTACAATACCGTGAAATCGGTTTATGCCGGCGAAGCCTTTATCCCTCTCAAAAAGCGCATCGCTAAGGGCGGCAAAGTACTCGCCACGGGCAATCCAATCTGTGACGCGCGCCTTTCCATGCACAAGGACGGAAAAACAACGGATAACGGACGCACCCGCCAAAAATTCTGCTGTCCCTTCCGCCAGTCCAGAACCGGCGTTTGTCCCTGTAACCACAAGAATTGGAACAATGGAAAGAAAAACAGGGGCTGCACCAAATACCAAACGATCCCCACAGACTACAGGCTTTCCATCGACCGTAGCTGCCTCTATTTCAAGAGAACCTACGCCCTGCGCACGGAGTGCGAGAGATACAACTCACGTTTCAAAGCCTCTGGACAGGAGCGACTTTGGGTGCATAACGGAATAAGCACTGCCAATCTCAACACACTCGCCCATATTTCCGCTTTAGCTGTGGCTCTGGCCGCTGTTTTCTCTGGTTCTCACTCCTACCGCTCTCCCAAGCTGCTTCGGCGTACCGCATGACGGAAACTCTTATACCTCTTTACCAGCTCGGCTCCCTGCCGCGCTTGGTCTTTGCGCTCTTTTTTGCTGGTTCCCCTCAATCTCTATCCGAATACCCTACGCTACTTTTTCTTTTAGACCATGTTTTGCTCATCTCTTTATAAAGTAGTAGTTTTTAAAGCCCCTCTCCAAGGGCTGTGCTACACTGTAAGGGATGCTGTGGATTGGTTCGCACCTCCTACCGCAAGACGGTTCTTGAAAGGCTCCAACCACAGCCCTTTACAGAATTGTTAATCAGTTAGATACCGCCAGACGGTTTATGTGGAACAAGGTTACAAGAGTAAAGTGTCCTGTGGAACCAGCATCGAAATAAACATACCGGAGGTATCATGATGATTTGTGTGGGTATTGACGTTGCCAAGGACAAGCATGACTGCTTCATCCTCAGTTCGGAAGGCAAAGTCCTGGCAGATGTATTCACCATCCCAAACAATGCGGAAGGCTTTGGCACCCTGCTGCAAACCATTCGCCGTTGCACACGTCCGACAGACAAAATAAAAGTAGGGCTTGAGGCTACCGGACACTACAGCTACAACATTCTCGGATTTCTGCTTGACAAAGGTCTACCCACCTACGTCATTAATCCGTTGCACACCAACCTCTACCGGAAAAGTCTGAGCCTTCGTAAAACCAAGACTGACCGGGTCGATGCACGAACCATTGCAGCTATGCTCATGTCTGATGTGGACCTCAAGTCCTACACAGACACAGCATATCACAACGAAGAACTAAAGTCACTCACCAGATACAGATTTGACAAAGTCCGAGAGCGCGCAAAGCTGAAGCAGTCAGTTTCCCGATTGGTCACCATTCTTTTCCCTGAACTGGAAAAGCTGGTTTCATCCCTTCACATGGCTTCTGTTTATGCCGTTCTCGGCGAGTTTCCCGGGGCCAAACAGATTGCCGGAGCGCATCTGACACACCTGAAGACACTTTTAAATGATGCTTCCAAAGGACACTACGGGCGGGATATGGCAACGGAGCTTCGAAATGCTGCCAGATGCTCTGTAGGCTCTGTCATGCCTGCCAAGTCCCTTGAACTGCAGCATACGATCCGCCTGATCCGAGAGTTGGACACTGAGATCAATGACATTGAGACTGCCATCCAGGCCATAATGGAAGAAATGCAGTCGCCCATCACAACAATTCCGGGAATCGGTATTCGCATGGGCGCTATGATTTTGGCTGAGATCGGCGATTTCTCACGTTTCGACTCTCCCGACAAGATCCTTGCGTATGCCGGCATGTCTCCATCTACTTACCAATCCGGTCAGCTTTCGCTGTCCGGGGCGTACTCACACATGGAAAAGCGTGGTTCAAGGTACTTGCGCTACGCTCTTTATAACGCAACCAAGTATGTCTGCCTTTGGGACCCGACCTTTGAGGCATACTTGGCTAAAAAGCGGGCAGAAGGCAAGCATTACAATGTCGCACTCTCCCATGCCGCCAAGAAATTGGTCCGGCTGATCTATGCCATGGAGAAATCCAGACGACCATACAACACAGCCGCATAGCTTTTTCACTCGTATAAGCTCAAGCAGGCGTCCAACCGGACGTCAGCTTTGCTATACCATTTTGAACCATCTGAAGTTTCTTACCAACCCACACTTTTCAGACTTGACTTTTAATAGTTAGTCTTACAGCTCCGGCTCAGACTTCCCCTTGTGGGGCGCCTGGGCCTTATTTTTGTTCCTGCACTCCTGTTTGCTCTGTTCCAGCCGCTCCTTGATGGAGGGCTTGCGGTCCGCCTGCTTCGCCTGGGGGCGGTCGTGCTGCCACTCATCCCCAGACAGCGTTAAATATCCCCGGCTGGTGAAGCAGCCCTGTTCCTCCTGCACGGCGTATTTGCCGAAGGGAACCGGGTCAATGGCATCCAGCAGTTCCGGGGGCAAAAGGGTGTCCAGATGCTGCGCCAAGTAGCGCCAGCCCACATCCTCCACCTTGCTGATGTTGGCCTCCAGGATGAAATACTCGGTATTGGCGGGAAATTCCCGGAACTGTTCCAGAGTGGTCAGCCGGAAGGGGGACTCCTGGACAGCGGCCAGGAGGTCCCGGTCCTCCGGGGAAAGGGTGGACAGCGCCCGAAGCGCCGCCACCTGCTCCGCGGGGCTCCCCTCATGGGGGAGCATCGCTTTCAGATCATTCAGAGAAATATCAGATTTACTTTTTGCCATTCACGCCCTCCTTCCGCTTGGGGAACTCCAGCTTGAAGCGGACATACTTTTCGCCGGTGTCGTCCAGCACCACCACCGCGTCATAGGTGGAGCCCTTCTTTTCAGACCACATCCCCTTGACGGAAGTGCGGCCTTTCTTCAAAAGGTCGGCGGCCATCTTCTTTGTCAGCTCCTTCTTGCGGGAGGCCCAAAAGCGGTCATCTTTCCAAAGGACAAAGCGGCAGGAGCGGTCGGAGCAGTAAAAATTCTTCCTGCCCTCATAGACCGGCTTGCCGCAGCGGGGGCAGAGACCCACGGCCTCCCGCTCCGGGGCGAACAGCTTCTGGCCCTCCTCGGAGATGTGGGAATAGGTTTTCACCAGTTCCCGCGCCATGTCAGAGATCCCCGCCATGAAAGCGGCGGGATCGCCCTCACCCCTGGCGATGGCGGTCAGCTTCTGCTCCCACTCCGCCGTGAGCATGGGAGAGGTCAAAGTATCCGGCAGGACGGTGACCAGGTTGATCCCCGCCTTGGTAGGGATGAGACTTTTCCCTTTGCGCTCCACAAACCCGGCCGCCACCAGCTTCTCCAGGATCGCCGCCCTGGTGGCCGGGGTGCCCAGGCCCTTGCGCTCGGCGTCCTCCGGCATCTCCTCTTTCCCGGCGGTCTCCATCGCCGCCAGGAGGGTGTCCTCCGTGTACGCCTTGGGCGGGGCGGTGAAGTGTTCGGTGACAGCGGCCTCCACCTGGTCAAAAAGTTGACCCTCGGTGAAGTCCGGCAGAGCGGCGGGTTCCGCCTCGCCCTCCGGCTGCTCCTTCAGGGAAGCGCGGAAAATGTGGTCGATCTCACGCCAGCCCTCGGAGAGGATGCGCCGCCCCTTGGCGATGAAAGTGTGTCCACCACAGTCAAAAGTGGCCGTGACCGCTTCATACATATAGGGTTCCGCCGCCGCACACAACAGCTCCCGGCACACCAGCAGCAAGGTGTTCCGTTCTCCCACAGTCAGTTCGGACAGGTCCGCCTTCTCCAGCTCCAGCGTGGGGATGATGGCGTGGTGGTCGGACACCTTCTTGTCATTTACCAGCAAGGACACATCCGGGAAGAACTCCCCGCACCCGTCAAAGGGCGGTACCTTGGCCGCCAGGTGGAGGACCACCGAAGCGGTCTCCGCCATGTCAACCGTCAGATACCGGCTGTCCGTCCGGGGATAGGTCAGCAGCTTTTTCTCATAGAGGGATTGTGCGTAGTCCAGCGTCTGTTTCGCCGTGTAGCCGAAGATGCGGTTGGCCTCCCGCTGGAGGGTGGTCAGGTCGTAGAGCCTGGGCGGTGCCTCTTTCTTCTGTTCACGGGTGACGGAAGCGCAGACTGCCTCCGCGCCGGCACAGGCCGCCCTCAGGGCCTCCGCCTCCTCCGGGGCGGCGATCTTCTCCGACACCGCCTCGGCCCCGCCCAGGGTCAGGCGCACATGATGGTATTTCTCTTTGCGGAACATTGTGATTTTGCTGTCCCGGTCCACCAGCATGGCAAGGGTGGGGGTCTGCACCCGCCCCACATTCAGGGTGCGGTGGTAGAGGACGGAGAACAGCCGGGTAGCGTTGATCCCGATGAGCCAGTCCGCTTTCTGGCGGCAGAGGGCGGACTGATACAGCGGGTCATACTCCGCGCCGGGGCGCAGGTTCTGGAAGCCCTCCCGGATCGCCGCGTCCTCCATGGAGGAGATCCACAGGCGGGAGAAGGGCTTTTGGCATCCCGCCATCTCATAGGCCAGCCGGAAGATGAGCTCGCCCTCCCGCCCGGCGTCGCAGGCGTTGACCAGCTCGGTGACATCCTCCCGGTCCATAAGGCGTTTCAGGTTCTGGAAGGCGTCCTCCTTGTCCTTCGCCAGCACATAGCGGAAGGGCTCCGGCAGGATGGGCAGGTCATCATACCGCCATTTCTTGTAGCCGGGGTCATAGCCCGCCGCGTCCAGCGGGGACACCAGATGGCCCACACACCAGGAAACGATGAGCCCATTCCCCTCAAAACAGCCATCGGCCCTGGATGTGACACCCAGGGCCGACGCAACGGCTTTTGCAACACTCGATTTCTCGCAGATCACCAGCTTCATTTCGTATCCTCCGTTTCTTCCTCCGGTTCAGGCTCATCCTCGTTGATATATTCCTCCTCGTCCGCAAAATCGTAGTCATCCGGGTCCGCGCTGGCCTTGGACGCCTGCTTGGGACGGATGAACTTGATGTAGGCGAAGGCTCCGCCGCCGCCCAGCACCACCAGCACCAGTACCAGCGCCAGGGCGCCCATGCCCCCGGACTTCTCCTCCTCCGGCTCCGGTTCGGGTTCCGGCTCCGGCTCCGCGCCGGCGCACTCGGCCATATTCACCGCGCACACCTCGCAGGAAGTGTTCACCGCCCCGGCCTGGCATTTCTCAGCACAGGTGCAGACCGCCGGGGCCTCCTGGGCCTCGCCATCCTCCATCAGGGCCATGAGGTCGGCTTCGTCCACCTGGTTCAAAAAGTGAACGGCGGTCTCCGCGTCCTCGTTTGCCCGGTCGATCAGGATGTAGAAATAGTTGCCCGCCTTGGTGGTGACCGTGATGAGCTGCTTGTCGCCGTAGAAATCGTCTACCAGGGTGGCGTTGCCCTCCGGGGTCAGCGGCTGTCCCTCCGGCTCCATGCCCCCGGTGGTCTCCTCCTGGGGCTCCTCCGCAGGTTCCGACGCCTCCGGTGTTTCAGTGTAGTAGGGTTCTCCATCCCCGCCGCCGGCGAAAGCGGGGACAGCAAAAGCCGTGGTACAGAGCACCACGGCCAGCATTGCCGTAAACAGCCGAATGATCTTCTTATTCTTCATACTCGGTGTCCTCCATCTCATTCTCGCCGGGGTCCGCTGCAGCCTCCGCCTCCATCATGCCCTCCGGCAGGGTGATGAGGCCGCTGGCGTAGGCCTTCAGGAAGGCCGTCAGCTCCCGGTTGTCCATCTTTACCGCCTTGACCATGCGGACAATCTCCAGGTTCTCCTCCTCGGTAAGCTGGGCCTCCAGGGCGCGGAGGCGCTTCTGCTGCTCGGAGATCTTCTCTTTGGTCTTTTCAATGTCACGGCGGATCTTCTCAACAGTTGCCATGTATGCAAAACTCCTTTCCATATCGTTCTTTCCATGAATAGTTACGGCCCAGGCCCTGGACCGTTTTCAAATTGGGGCGGGCGTTGTCCTCCAGGGCGATGGCCCTTCGGAACAGGTCCGGGTGGTGGTCCCGCAGATAGATGATTTCCTCCGCCCGCATGCTGGGGCAGAAGAAACAGGAGGACTTACCCGGCTGGGGAAGCCCCGCATCTTCAATGGTCTGCATACACGCCGCCCGGTCCCATCCCCATTCCATCAGGGGATACCACTTGCTGTACTTGGGGTCGGCCAGGTCGCCCAGCAGCACCTTGTCGCTGCGGTAGCCCTCGCCGGCGTCGTAGCCGATGAACTTCACCACCCGCTTGCCCGCTGCCCATGCCTTTTGGCAGGGCAAATAGTGATTGCAGAACTTTTCCTGTGGCCCGATCTTGTGTTTCAGGGAACACCGCTTGAAGCCGTAGGCGATGGAGGGCAGGGTGCCGCTCTGCAAACACTCCTGCTCCAGAGTCAGCCGCTTGCCGTCCCGCGTGGTCTTGTAGACTCTGGTGATGGGCGGCATCCCGTGGTCCTTCAGCCATCGGTCCATGACGTCCAGGTAGGCATAGGTGTGGGGATGCTCCGCCCCGGTATCCGCAAAGAGGATCAGGTCCACCGGGATACGGTGCTGGTGCAGGCCGATCAAAAGGGCGGTGCTGTTGACACCGCCCCCGTAGGAAACCATATTGATGTGTGTTTCACCTCCCGTTCCATTCTTTTTCATATCGGTATTTCATTTGTGCGGGATACAGAGGTTCAGAAGGGCGGCGTTTTCCGGTCCACATCCTGCCTCCGGCCAGGCCGGCGCATTTCCAGCCCGCCGCCCGGAGGCTCACGCCATTCTCCGTATCCAAAATGTAAGTGATGATTTTTCGGTATCCCATGGTCCTGGCTGCCCGCGCCGCCGCGCCGTAGAGGAAACTGCAAGCATTTTGCGTCCCATCCGTACACAGCCGGTTTACTTCGAGGGTCAGCCCGTCATCCAAATACCGGCTGACAGGCCGCCCCACGATAGCGACGCCCACAAGCTGTCCATTCACCATACAGCCCAGGGAAAACTTGTGCCCCCGCACCGGCTTATGGTGGCGGTGGTGCTCTGCGACAAAAGCGTTGGCCTCGGCCAGGGATACCGGACATAAAGATAGCATGGAACACCTCCCATCAGTTGTACGGCGGCCGGCCGTAGGCATAGAAATGGGATTGCCAGTAGCTGGTGTTCAAATTGGTGTAGGAAATTGGGTAGAGTAGGAAAGCGCCGCCTTGCCGCATTTCTGCGGCAGGTCTGCGCAGACCCCTCCCAGAACCGTGCTTGCACCTCTCAATGCACACGGCTCGCCATCTTTGCTCCATTACAAAAATTACTTTTAGAAACCATGATGTATTTTTTGATGGCAGTCATGGCAGACCGCCAGTGTTTTGCGCCGTTTCGCTATCATCACTTGCTCCCAGGCTTCTTTTCCTTTCAGATTTTTCACCTTGTTCACATGATGGATTTCCAGTTTTACGTCTGTTCTGCCGCATAGTTCGCATACTCTGGCCTTTAGACGGTCATCTATCGTAGTGCGTCCTTTGGCTACAATCGTAATGACTTTCGGTTCAATGTCCTCACACTTTTTACCGTCAATCTCGTTAAACTTCGTGAGTCGGCGGATTTTCTTTCCGGCTTTTGTTTCGTAGGGGATACCCCAACGCTTTTCACCAACACGGTACTTGTCATAAACTTTGGACAGTTTACAACGGTGCTTGCCGGACAGTGTTTTCAGACAGCTATATTCCATGAGATAGCTGAAATAGTTCAGGCTTCGGTAGTTGCTGGCAAGGTGATAGTAGTTGCAAATTCCCCGCAGTTCCGCGTCAAATACCGTCACAATCTCTAAATCTGTGTGGCGCAATAAAGAAAGTCTGCTGGTTGGCTCCAGCTTTCCGTTATCGGCTCTCTGTTTTACAATGCCTTTTGAGAGCAGAAACTTTTCAATCTTATCTTGAAGCGGGATAAGTAGCTCCACGGTGTTATTCATCGTGCGCTGTTTACATTTCTTCCACGGCTTTACCTGTTGGTCACGGCGTACCCGCACATCATAACCGAGAAATCTCGCAGGCGTGTTGCTATGGGTAATCAGCGTTTTTTCCTGGCTTAACTCCATTTTCAGAGTGTTCTGGATAAACTCCGTGAGTTTTGCTTTTATCCATTCGCAATCCTGCTTGCTCCCGTTGACGGCAATCAGAAAATCATCCGCATAGCGAACATATTTAAGCTTTTTATCATCACACAACTTTGCTGGCGTTTTATACAATTCGCTGGTTAGCTTTTTGTACTCCGCAATCAGCAAGTCACGTTCCGGGCCAGCTTCTCGCCGGTCTATTTTTCTCCTTAAATTTGCCCGCTTTCGCTCAATCGCATGGTATGCCGGAGTGGTTCTGTACGGCGTTCTAACGTCAAACTCCTTTTTCAATTCCTCGATATAGCTGTCCAGCTCATTCAGATAGATGTTCGCAAGGATTGGCGAAATAATGCCGCCCTGCGGACAGCCGCTGTAAGTACCGTAGTATTTCCAGTCCTCCATATAGCCTGATTTTAGGAACAGCCGTATGAGTTTCAGAAATCTGGCGTCTTTGATTTTCCTGCCGATAACAGCAATCAGCACTGCATGGTCGATGTTGTCAAAACAGCCTTTTATATCGCCCTCAACGAACCAGCTCGCACCGATAAACTCATGCTTGAGCTGGGCCAGTGCCGTGTGACAGCTTCTGCCGGGGCGAAATCCGTGAGAGTAATTCGAGAAAACAGGCTCATAGACCGCCTCCAAAATCATTCGCATGACTTCCTGCACCAGCTTGTCCGTGAAAGTCGGCAGACCTAACGGACGCATTTTTCCATTTGATTTCTGGATATAACTACGCCGGACAGGTTTCGGGCGGTATGTCTCCGTTCTCAATGCTTCAATAATACGCTCCACATACTCCTCGCTGAATCCGTCCGCCGTATCTTCATCCACGCCTTTTGTTCCAGCCCCCTCATTGGAATAGAGGTGCTGGTAAGCAATAGAATAAATATCTGGCCGGAGCAGATAGCGATAAAGCCTTGTGAATACTTCATCATGGTGTTTCTTTGAGTTTTCTTGTAACTTAGTTAAAATCTCCATTGTTGGTTTCAATGAGGTTTTCCTCCCTAATCAATTTTCGATTTTAATACGCTCAGACTGCTTCCCTTTGCCATGTGAGCGGCTTTCCCGCATCCGATTTACGGCTTTCCCTGTCAATTCAGGGTTCTCAGACTACTATGGAAGCTCCGTTGCCATGCCAGATTTTCAGTGTCTACCACATAGCCCCTATGGGCGCTCTGGTTTAGGCAATCTCCAGTTAACGGAAGTAGTAGGTAAGTGTGAATTGTCGGATATGCTTTCGTTCCGTTGACACCGGTTCTCCGGCGCGCCGTGCATTTCTTTGATAACCTACCGGAAGGTGACCCTTTCCGGTATTCTGATAACAGGTCAGGAGGCTCTCCTTTCTGGCCCTGTTTGCACCATAGGTTTCAGGCAAATTTCCTATGCCCACACTGAACAGGGGCTGGGAACTCACAAGATTCAAACCCAGATTTATCCTTATATTCACTTATCCTTGCGGTTCAGTCGCACCCGATTGCCTTTAGGTGACTTACCGCTTTCCTGACGTGCTATTGTCCCGTGCCAGCTTTCGCCTTTCGGTTAGTCAGGTGGATTCCCGCGTTATCTTACGGGGTAGTACCTTCAAGCTGCCCTCCTTTCGTCTACTTCTACTTCCGTCCTATCTGGACGCACATCTCCACAGTGCAGCATCATATTGTCACCCACATAAATGCCCACATGGGAAACACCTGGGGTGTCGTAGGTCCCCACGAAAAACACCAGGTCGCCCGGCTGGGGGTCGGATACCGGGGTGGAGATATTGTAGAGCCCCTGGGCGCCCAGCCGCCCGGTATTGCACAGTCCGGTACTGGTCAGCACATAGCTGACGAAGCCGGAACAATCGAAGGAGGTCTCCGGACTGCTTCCGCCCCAGACGTAAGGGTATCCCAGGTATTTCTCCGCCTCGGTGATGAGGGTAGCGAACCGCTCATCCGTCAGATACTCGGCGGGGATGTCCCAGGCCGTGGGCGGGTTCTCAATGTACTTGCCCACATACCCGGAGGACGGGAACAGGTCCGGCCGGTTGCCCAGGGTGGACATATACACGGCATACATGGAGAGCTGGTCCTCGCCCATGATGTAGACCGGCACATGGGAGAGGTCGAAATTCTCCAGCGTGACGGTGCAGATGTACCAGGTGTAGGGAACCTCTACCTCGTACTCGTTGCCCTCGCTGTCCGTCCGGGTCTCCGTCCGATACCTTGTTTCGGTGGTCACGGTCTCGGTGAGGATGTACTGCTTGTCAAAGAGCATCTCCAGATCCCCTTGCACCTCGTCCAGGGTGAACACCCCCTCATGGAGGGCGGACAGGATGGACAGCAGCACATAGGGGTCATGCTCGATCTCATCCAGGTCAAAGTGATACTCGTCGTAGTCGTGGGTGGCCTCGTAGGTGTCCAGATATTCTTGCAGCTCCGCCTCCATCCCGCAGTAGGCGGCCTCGGCCCCGGTCAGGTCCGCGTCCTCCGAAAGATAGGAGGAGGCCACCAGGCCGGAAGTCCCGCCCCCGAACATGGAGGTGCAGGACTGCATCAGCCCCATGATGAGCATGAGGATCAGCCCGATGCCGCCCACGATGAGAAGGGTGTGCTTGTTTTTGGTGACGAAGCCGCCCAGCTTCTGGGCGATGGTCCCGCCGCCCTTCTTTGCGGCGGAGGCGGCGGTCTGGGACGCCTTGCCCGCTGCCTGGGCCGCGCCGGTCCCTGCCCGGTGGGCGGCGGCGTACTGTTTTTGCAGCCGTTTCTTCTGCCACAGGCGGGAGATGGGATTGCTGGACGCAAGCTGGGGATTTTCCATGACGGACTTCCGCCAGTAGAAATCCGCATTGGCTTTCACCGCCGCCTGCTCCGCTTTTGATACATCCCGCCAGGGTTTCAGCTTGCGGTCTGCCCGCGCCTGGTGGAAGCGCCGGCCGCCATAGCCCACGGCCTTCTCAATCTGCCGCTCCCCCAGGTGGCCGGCCTGGACGCCGGAGTTGTCGCCCTCCACCTTGCTCACTTCGCTGTGGAGGGTGGACTTCACCTCCTGCACCGGCCGGGATAAGGGGTTGCCATGCTCCTTACCGGGAGGCTTCACGGGGACGGCGGCCTTTGCCGCGTCCAGCTTATCCGCCGCCTTGTCGGACTTGCGGACAGCTTTTTTCAGCTCCGGCGCCGCCCGGTCTGCCTCCGAAAACTGCAAACGGGAGGAAGGGAGGTCCCTGGCCGCCTCACCCTCCCGGAAGGTGTCGCGCCGCTTGCGCCGCGCTTTTTTCGCCTGGCGCCGTTCCACATGGCCCTCCACCTCGTCCACCGCCCGGCTCAATGTCCCCGCCGTTTCATCAGCAGAGGAATAGTCCTGTTCCTGGGGGCGGTCCGAAATGTGGGTGGCCTCGCCGGTCACCAGGTTCACCGAAATGGCCCCGTCACGGGTCATCTTCTGGGCCTCCTTCTCGGAGGCTTTCCATTCCTGCATTTATCCGTCACCTCCTCCATAGGGGCAGATGCTGGCGCACGCCCCGGTCTCAATCGCCGCGATATAGTGAAAAATGGGATAGGCCTGGGGCGGGCAGACTGCGTTGCCCAGGGTTTTCAGGCGCAGGGCCCGGTCCTTCGTGTCATCAGTTATGCGGGGGACATCTGCGGGTTCCTCTCGCCAGAGGATACGGCTGTCCATCCTTTCGGGAAGCCCATGAGCCATTCCACCCAATCCGGGTTCAGTGCCGCCTTCTCCGACAGGGGCTGCTCCTGGTGGATCACCTGGGCCGACAGGTTGCTGGACGGGGACTTGCCCTGGAAGGCCGTGGGTTTCAGGGTGGAGCGGTAGCCCTCCGACGCCGCCGGCGTCAGGTAGAACACCGCCGCCGAAAGGCTCAGGCTCCAGATCGTCCCGTCCCTGTTCCGCTTGCGGAAGATCCCATTGTCCGACAGGTACACATCCAGGTTTGCCGCGTCCCTGCAGGTGGATTTGTCGGAGGCAAGGGGCGTGGGAAACATCAGCCGCGACGATAAAAGTTCGCTGGCGCTCATGCCATGCGCCGACGCCGCAAGCCGGAAATACGAATGGGAGAACAGCGTATCCCGCTTTTGCCAGGTCAAAAATCGTTTTGTCGAGCCCCATATTGATGAAGCCAGCAACATTTTCCCCAAGCACCCAACGGGGCCGCAGCTCGGTAATAACTCTGCACATTTCCGGCCACAGGTAGCGTTCATCCGCAAAGCCCTTCCGTTTTCCCGCGGTGGAGAAGGGCTGGCAGGGGAAGCCGCCGGAGATGATGGTGACTGTTTCAAGTCCTGTTTTCTCAAAAAACGCCTCCTTCGTGAATGTGGTGATGTCCCGGAACTTCGGCACGTCCGGCCAGTGCCGCTCCAGGACGGAATAGGGGTAGTCCGCCCATTCACACTGGCAGACGGTCTCGAACCCGGCCGCCTCCGCCGCCAGGTCCAGACCGCCGATGCCGGAGAACAGGCTCACATGGGTCAGTCGCTCCATACCTCGTCCCCTTCAAGGTCTCCCTCGTCCTGGGGCTCCTCCACATCCTCCAGGCGGACCAGGTTATGGCGGCGGATGATGGACTCCTCCAGGACGTCCTGGGCGGCATTGCTGTCCTCCGGGAGGCCCAGGCTGCGGAAGAGCTTTTTCAGCACCTTTTCATAGCCGCCGGCCTTTTTCTTCAGCCGGAGGAAGTCCTTCTCCGTTTCCGCCTCGGACAGGCGGCGGGCCAGCGAATAGTAGAGGACGATCAGGTGGTGGATGTCGCCCACCAGCATACGGAAGCCATAGCCGGGGATGATGTACTCATCCTTATACTTCTTGGGCTTCGGCTCCTCCACGGGCACCGGGGTGGCCTCCGCCAGCTCCTTTGCCATAAGGTCCTTTAGGTCTTTGGGGTCGCCGAATACCAGGTAGCGGCCGGGGATGCCCCAGCCCTGGAATTTCTCCTCGGCGATCTCGCCGTAGCGCTTCGCCGCGTCCAGCACATGGAACACGTCCTCCTCGTCCTTGATCCGGCCCGCCAGGAAGGCAAGCTGGTGGAGAAGGCCGTACAGGTGGACCTCATCGTTGATGTGGGAGAGATAGGTTTTGCCGTCGATAATGTAAATCTTGTTTTTCATATTCACGCCTCGCTTTCACAAAAATCAAATTCCATGCTCATCTGCCCGCCGCAGAGCATCATCCGCAGGAGGTCCTTCCCCTGGGGCGTGATAAGGGTCTGCTGGCGGAAATGCCCGTACTTCCAGAAGTCCTTCACCTGGAACAGCCCCTTATTGGAGGGCTTGGCGTAGGGCAGAAGGTATCCGGCCGGGCAGCGGTAGAGGAAGCCCTCCTCCATCAGGAAGCGGCAGAAGTCGCGCTCGCCCACGCCCAGCTCCTTGGCTGTGGCCCGGATATTGGTGCAGTTGCCGGGGCGCACAAAGGCGTCGTAAAAATCCGCTTTCGGCCGCAGCCGTTCCACCTCCCCGGTAAGGCGGCGGTTCTTCTCATGCTCCGCCAGGAGCTGGTCCGCAAAGGAGAGAAGGATCTCCGGGTGCCTGGCCGCCTCCTCCAGCAGGGAGGGCGTCATGTAGCCCCCGGTCCTGCGGATCGTGGGAAGCACCTCATCGAACACCCATTTCTCAAACCGCTCCGCGCCGGGCAGCCGGCTATGAACGATCAGGCGGTAGACGTCGCCCTCCGGGAGGAAGGTCATTGTCTGGTCACCGCTTGCGGTGGGGATGGAACGTTTCGTTCCACCCCTCGCATGGTCACGGACAGCCTTTCGGGGATTGCTGTACCCCAGGGCCTTTGCCACATCCGAACCGCAGAACAGGTATTTCCCGTCCTCCTCGATCACGCGGATACTGCCAAATTCACTGTTTCTGAATATCTCCATGTTCATATTCACGCCTCCGTTTCCGCCGCGTGCTCCACCTCGCTGGGCTTGGTGGTGAGCAGCCTGTAAAGCTCCGTGTCCTTTGGGAAGTCGTCCGCAAAGGGCAGGATGACATTGTTGAAGAACAGCAGCCCGTGGCCCGGCTCGGAATTGGTCACATAGGCAAGCTGTTCCGCTGATATGCCCAGCCGCTCCGCCAAAATCTTCCGGTCGCCGGCGGCCTGGTTGAGCATATAGATGAAATCGCTGTTCTCCAGGATGTTCTCGATCTCCGGGGAGGAGAGCAGGTCCTTGGGATTCTGGGTGGCGCCCGTGGGCACCCCGCCCCATTTTCTGAACCGCTTCCAGATCTCCGCCGAATAGGCCGCCGTCTGCTCCTCCTTCAGCAGAAGGTGGAACTCGTCCACGAAATACCAGGTGGAACGGCCAATGGCCCGGTTGATGGTAACGGTATTCCACACCGCGTCCTGGACAATGAGCATTCCCGGCTTTTTTAGGTTTTTCCCCAGGCCCTTGATGTCAAAGCAGACAAGGCGGTTACGGATGTCCACGGTAGTGCGGTGATTAAAGAAGTTCAGCGAACCGTTCACATACAGATCCAGCGCCTGGGCCACCCGGTCGGCCTCCGGGATGCCCTGCGCCAGCAGCGCCTCCATCAGGTCGCCCAGGATGGGCATATTCTCCGGCCGGGGGTCTGCGAAGTAGGGCTGGTAGATCTTCTGCACCGCCCGGTCGATGACCGTTTTCTCGATGGCCTCCAGCCCCGTCTTGCTACCCATGATGAGCTCGCAGAAGGACAGCACGAAGTCACTTTTCAGCGCCAGGGGGTTCTCCTCATCCGAATAATTCAGGTTGATGTCCAGCGGGTTCACATAGTCGGTGCTGGACGGGGACAGCCGGATGACCTGCCCGCCCAGCCGGCGCACCAGGGGCGAATACTCGTCCTCCGGGTCGCAGATGATGACATTATCTTTTGTGGTCAGGATGATGAAAGTGATCTCCCGCTTGCAGCTCATGGACTTGCCGCTGCCCGGCGTGCCGAACACCAGCCCGTTGGGGCTTCTGGACTGTTTGCGGTCCAGAAGGATCATGTTGTTACTCAAAGCGTTGAGGCCGTAGTACATGGCGTCCCCGCCCATAAACAGCTCCTGGGTGACGAAGGGGACGAACACCGCCAGCGCCGAAGTGGTGAGG
>OHDN01000343.1_pt1 | contig 32028 bp, 31 predicted proteins | sample 1566971 | NCBI WGS metagenome assembly OHDN01 (sample SAMEA3879538, study PRJEB24766) | human gut metagenome | biome: human-associated habitat; feature: feces | place: USA | collected 1985/1987
CAATCAGGAGCGTATGAGCAACGACTTCTGCCGAAACACCGAAGTTTCCGCAGACGCCAATTACGACAGGCAGCAGGCCGTAGTAGAATGCATCCGTGCCAAGGCACATAATGAGCGGAACGGCGAGGAATGCGACGATGAAGTGGGTATAGGGGCCAAGTGCCGTGGGAATCAGACCAACGATGGCGGTCGCCATGTTGTCCAGAATGCCGGTGTTTTTCAGAACGCCAGTAAAAACACCTGCGGAGAAAAGAGTGACGACCATACTCATGGCGGCAGTGCCGTATTCTTTCAGCTTCTGGTTCTGCTTTTTCAGGTCAGGGATGTTGACGATTAAACCAATGGACAGACCGAGCATAAAGACGAACGCCGCAGGGAGAAGGTCAAGAACCAGCACCACCAGAACGGCCAGCGTAAGGATGTAGTTGACCGCCAGTTTCCAAGCCGGAGATTTTGCTGTTTCCGGGGCAGACGTAAGTTCGGCCTCGGAAGCTGCGGCATTTTCGGAAATTTTGGCCTGATTGCGTGTTGCAATGCGCCCCTGAAGGAAAGTCACAACCAGTAAGAAGAACAGCATCAGACCCTGAACCGGGATCAGGGGAGTCCACAAATCGGACGGAGTCATTTCCAGAACCGTAGCTGCGCGCATAGTCGGGCCGCCCCACGGAACAAGGTTCATCACGCCGATAGCAAGCGAGGTAATGAGCATCAAGGCGCGCTTGTCCAGATTCATCCGTTTGAAAATGGGCAGCATGGCAGTAGTCGTAATGATGTAAGTAGTGGCACCAGAACCGTCCAGATGACCGACAACAGCAATGAGAGCGGTGGCAATCATGATAGCAGTGATATTCTTGCCAGCTGCTTTGGTCAGACGGTTGACAATAATATCGAAGATACCGGCATCGCTCATCAGAGAGAAAAACGAAATGGAAAATACGAAGAGCGAGACGGTGCTCACCATGCCGGAAATGCCTTTTCCAGCGTAAGTACCAATATCTGTGATGGAAAATCCGCAAATCAGTGCTGCAATGACCGGGAACAGAACAAAGGCGATGGGCGGCAGCAGCTTTTTGGTGATAAGGCAATAGACCAGTGCTATTACCATCACAAAACCAACGATGGCCTGAAACATCTTATTTTCCTCCTGTTATACTTCCTTGGCCGTTCAGCAGGGAATGTCCAGCAGAGAGACGTACTGCTGACCACCGTGCATATCCCGCTCGTTGCGACTGCCCTCAATGGGAACGCGAGGCAGGCTGATCTTTGCCACAAAAATATTCTTCAAGCAGTAGATCTGCAGATCTTCCGACTTTACCTGAAAGTCGGCTGCGATTTTGGCGCGGTTGTTCTCGAATGCAGCGGCCACGCGCTCGGTGTCCTCCACATTGTTGCAGAAGGCGTCAATGGTCAGCCAGAAGGGGCCAGCGTTTTTGCTGCGGATATATTTGACGGTGGATTCAATGGTATTCATATTTCCTGCCTCCTTAAACTTCATCGTATGCAAAGCGAACCAGTTCCAGCGGTTCTACAGAAACCGTGTGATACAGCTTGAACTCATAGATCTCGTCCAGCTCCGGCTGGTGCGCCTTGTACCAGCCGCCCTCGGCCTGCCACGCAGCCAGACGCCGCACGTCGTCGGGGTCGTTTTTAAACGGGGACAGCTGCGAGATGGTGTAGGTGCCGCCTTCGAACTCGATCTGTGCGCTGGCGATCAGCTTCTGATAGTCCTGCACGAGCTGGTTTTCCTGCTTCAGCTCCTCGACAATGGCGGGAGAGAACGCCTTGCGGGCGATTTCGGCGTTGAGGAACATCAGATCGCCGTATTCCGCCGCAAATTCCTTGCGGAACGGGCTTTCGAGCATGGCAGCCGTCCACGCGTCGTCATAGGCGCGAAGCTCGGGCCCCGCTTCGTTCCAGAACTCCTCTTCGGCGTCATAGAACTTGTCGCGGGTGTCGATGGAGTTGCGGACGCTCGAGAGCGTGGCGAGCGTATCGATGTGCATCGACAGCTTCTGCTGGGCGAGGAACGCCTCGCGCGCAGCGGCATAGTCCGGCGCGGCCTTCAGCCGGTCGGTCAGCGCCTGCAGCTGCTGCTTCAGCTCGTTCAGATCGGGCCGTGCATACGGCATTTCAGAAAATTTCATGGAAATCTCCCTTCATTAATATAATACTCTGTTGGGATTATAGCATATCCCGTCCATGTTTCGCAATGCCCGTGTCTTGCGTCCGCAGACAAATCGTGGTACGATGAAAGAAAAGGAGGGATCCCTATGACAAATCAGCAGAAATTTGACCGTCTGCGTAAACTGCTCGACGAAGCCAGCGTCTATGCCCGTGCCGTGGGCAAGCTGGACTTCGATATGCAGTGCTGCGCGCCGAAGGACGGCATGGAGCAGGCGGGCGCGGATATGGCAGTTCTGTCCGACCGGCATTTCCGGCTCACGCATACAAAGCGCTATGCCCAGCTTGTAACCGAGCTGCACGCGGACAGTGAGGGACTGACGCCGGTGCAGAAGAAGGTCGTGGAACACCTGTATGAGGCATGGGAGAAGGAAAAGAATATCCCGGCAAAGCTGAATTACGAAATGAGCCTTGCCTATAACCGCGCCTATTCCAAATGGCTGGAGGCGAAGCAGGCGGCGGACTTTTCCCTGTTCCGCGATTCGCTGGCCGAGATCATTTCCTACACGCACAAGGCGCTCGATCTGCGCGAAAACAAAAAGCCGACGTATTACGACGCGCTGCTGGACGACACCGAAAAGGGCGGCAGCATCGCCCAGCTCGACGCGTTTTTTGACGCGCTGCGCGCGCGGATCGTCCCGCTGGTGCGGCGCATTCAGGCGGAGGGCAAGCCCATCCGCACGGATTTCATGTCCCGCCCGTGCCCCATTTCGCAGCAGGAGGCGTTCTCCAGATACCTGCTGGAGCTGGAGGGCTTAAAGCAGGACGCGCTCGTCCTCATGACGACCGAGCATCCGTTCACCACAAACTTCGGCCCCAGGGACGTGCGCGTCACGACGCATTATTATGAGAACAATTTCGTCTCCAATATCTTCACCACGCTCCATGAGGGCGGCCACGCGCTGTTCATGCAGAACGAGCCGGAGGAATTTTACCGCGAGCACGCCGCAAACTCCATGACGAACGGCATGCACGAGTGCATTTCCCGCTTCTACGAAAATCTGATCGGCCGCAGTGAAGCATTCGTCCATTTTATCTATCCTAAATTGCAGGAACTGAGCGGTGGTACGTTTGCCGACGTTTCCGAACGGCAGCTTTATGAGGCTGTCAATGCCGCCGCGCCAGGCCTCAACCGCTGCGACGCAGACGAGTTGACCTACTGCCTGCACATTATGATCCGCAATGAACTGGAAAAGGCGTTCATGAACGGCGAGATCACGGTCGATGAAATTCCCGCGCTTTGGAATCAGAAATATCAGGACTATCTCGGCGTCGCCGTTCCGGACGACGCGCAGGGCTGCCTGCAGGACGTGCACTGGACGATGCCCGCCGGATATTTCCCGTCCTACGCGCTCGGCTCTGCCTACGGCGTGCAGATCCTGCGGACGATGGAGAAGGACTTCGACGTCTTTGCCTGCGCGGCAAAGGGCGACCTGCTCCCCATCCGCGACTGGCTGAAATCGCACGTATTTTCCATCGCCTCCGTCACAACGCCGGATGAATGGATCCGCGCCATCACCGGCGAAAGCCTGAACCCAAACTATTTCCTGACCTATCTGGAGAAAAAATTCTCCGCGCTCTATGCGCTGACATAAGCAGCGCGCCAAAGTCTCCCCTTGCCGTGCGAGGCGCACAGCAAGGGGAGGCTTTTTATGTGCATCCTATATCATTTTTGATATGCTTGGTTTTCACAAATTGAGTATCACATTTATAGTATGGCAAATATGACAATTCTGATATGGAAAATTCGTGCTATTTTCCACACCCGCAGCGCGCCGGAATGATTGACTTCCGGAGGCGTTCGTGGTAAACTTTTTTCGTAACCGATAAAACAATATCGATTACAGACATGGCGCCGGAACCCGCGCACGACTGGACACGCAGCGCCGAAAATACCAGGCAACGGGATAGTTAAGGCCCCGCGCCTGCAAGGAGGATACAATAACATATGGCAATCGAATTCAAAGACGGCAAGTACGTAGACCCGCAGACCGGCCGCGTCACGCTCGACCCGACCGTGTACAAGGACTGGCAGATCGCAGAGGAAGCAGAAAAGAATCTGCCCCCCGTGGATTATTTCCGCGAGAAGCTCGGCCTGCTGCCCGAGGAGATCATCCCCTACGGCAAGACCCCGAAGATCGACTTCATCAAGGTCATGAAGCGTCTGAAGGATAAGCCCGACGGCAAGTTCATCGAAGTCACTGCCATTACCCCGACCCCGTTCGGCGAAGGCAAGTCCACCGTTTCCCTGGGCCTGATCGAAGGCCTCGGCAAGCTGGGTCTGAACGTCGGCGGCGCGCTGCGTCAGCCCTCCGGCGGCCCGACCATGAACGTCAAGGGCACTGCGGCCGGCGGCGGCAACGCCCTTCTGATGCCGATGACCGAGTTCTCCCTCGGCCTGACCGGCGATATCAACGACATTATGAACGCGCACAACCTGGCGATGGTCGCCCTGAACGCGCGTATGCAGCACGAGCGCAACAACAACGACGAGTGGCTGGCCAAGAAGGGCCTCAAGCGCCTCGACATCGACCCGAAGCGCATCGAGATGGGCTGGGTCATGGACTTCTGCGCGCAGGGCCTGCGCAACATCATCATCGGCATCGGCGGCCGTCTGGACGGCTTCATGATGGAGTCCAAGTTCGGCATCGCCGTCGGCTCCGAGCTGATGGCCATTCTGGCTGTCGCCCGTGATCTGAAGGATCTGCGTGAGCGCATCGGCAAGATCGTCGTCGCGTACTCCCGCAGCGGCGAGCCCGTCACCTGTGACGATCTTGAGGTTGCAGGCGCGATGACCGCGTGGATGCGCAACACCATCAACCCGACCATGTGCTACTCTGTCGAACATCAGCCGGTTCTCGTTCACGCCGGCCCGTTCGCCAACATCGCCATCGGCCAGTCCTCCGTCATCGCTGACCGTCTGGCTCTGAAGCTGTTCGACTATCACGTCACCGAGTCCGGCTTCGCTGCCGACATCGGCTTCGAGAAGTTCTGGAACGTCAAGACCCGTCTGTCCGGCCTGACCCCGAACGTCTCCGTTCTGGTCGCGACCGTCCGCGCGCTCAAGATGCACGGCGGCGGCCCGAAGGTCACCCCGGGCGCTCCCCTGCCGAAGGAATACACCGAGGAGAACCTCGAGCTTCTGGAAAAGGGCACCTGCAACCTGTTCCATCATGTGAACACCATCAAAAAGTCCGGCATCAACCCGGTCGTCTGCATCAACCGCTTCTACACCGACACCGACGCGGAGATCGCCCTTCTCAAGAAGCTCTGCAAGGAGCACGGCGTCCGCTGCGCGGAGTCCAACCACTGGCGCTACGGCGGCGAAGGTGCAATCGAGCTGGCCAAGGCCGTCGTCGAAGCCTGCGAGGAGCCGGTCAACATCAAGTTCCTGTACGACCTTGAAATGCCGCTGCGTCAGCGCGTGGAACTGATCGCCAAGGAAGTCTACGGCGCGGACGGCGTCGACTGGGCGCCTCTGGCTGTGCAGAAGGCTGAGCGCTTCGAGTCTGACCCGAAGTACAAGGATTACTGCACCATGATGGTCAAGACCCACCTGTCCCTGTCCGACGACCCGACGAAGAAGGGCGTTCCCACCGGCTGGCGGCTCGCCATCCGCGACATTCTGGAGTATGGCGGCGCGAAGTTCCTCTGCCCGATGGCAGGCACCATCTCCATGATGCCCGGCACTGCCGCAAACCCGGCCTACCGCCGCATCGACGTCGACACCGAGACCGGCAAGGTCTCCGGCCTGTTCTGATTTACATGACTTACCGGCAGGCGGCGGACATCCGCCGCCTGCCTTGCTGAAAATAAGGAGTTATTATGGATTATACGACAAGATCCTGCCGTGAATTTGTCACGGTGCTCGCCTCGAGCGAGCCTGCCCCCGGCGGCGGCGGCGCGTCCGCGCTGGTCGCCGCGCTCGGCACGGCGCTGGGCAACATGGTCGGCTCTCTGACGGTCGGCAAAAAGAAGTACGCCGACGTTGAGGCTGAGATCATCGCCCTGAAGGAAAAATGCGACAAGCTCCAGACCGAGCTTCTCGATCAGGTCCCCGCCGACGCAGAAGGCTTCATCCCCCTGTCCAAAGCCTACGGTATCCCCAAGGACGACCCCAGCCGCCCGGAGATCATGGAAAAGGCCACGATCACGGCCTGCCAGGTCCCAATGCACATCATGGAGCTGTGCTGCGAGTCCATCGAGGCGATCTCCGTCTTCGCCGCCAAAGGCTCCCGCCTCGCCGTCTCCGACGCGGGCTGCGGCGCGGCCATCGTGAAGTCCGCTTTGCAGGCGGCCTCGCTCAACGTCTTTATCAACACCAAAACGCTCCAGAACCGGGAGCTGGCCGAGGAAATGAACGCCAAATGCCTCGGGATGCTGGACAAATACGGCAAAATGGCCGATGAGATTTTCGAGACGGTCAAGGCCGGTTTCTTTAAATAAGAAGGAGAGAGAACTATGGCAAAGTTACTGCTTGGCAAGGAAGTTACCGCTGCGATGAACGAAAAGCTGCAGGCGCGTGTCGCGGCTCTGAAGGAAAAGGGCGTCAGCCCGAAGCTTGCCATCGTCCGCTGCGGCGAGAACCCCTCTGACCTGTCCTATGAAAAGGGCGCGACCGCCCGCGCAGAGCTCATCGGCGTGGAGGTTCAGAAGTTCGTCCTGCCTGAGGACGTGACGAAGGAAGCGCTCATCGCGCAGATCGAAGCGATCAACGCTGACAATTCCATCCACGGCTGCCTCATGTTCCGGCCCCTGCCGAAGCATCTGAAGGCCGATCAGGACGAGATCTGCAACCATCTGGCCGCCCGCAAGGACGTCGACTGCATGACCGACCTCTCCAACGCCGGCGTCTTCACCGGCAAGAAGCTGGGTTTCGCCCCCTGCACCCCGCAGGCGTGCATGGAAATTCTGGACTACTACGGCATTGACTGCAAGGGCAAGAACGCCGTCGTCATCGGCCGTTCCCTCGTCGTCGGCAAGCCTGCCGCGATGATGCTCATGGCCAAGAACGCCACCGTCACCGTCTGCCACACCAAGACCGTCGACGTGGCCGGGATCGCCCGCAAGGCGGACATTCTCGTCTCCGCCGCAGGCGTTCTGAACAGCCTGACGAAGGACTATGTCTCCGAAAACCAGATCGTTATCGACGTCTCCATCAACTGGGACCCCGAGAAGGTCAATTCCAAGGGCGGCAAGGGCGCTATCGCGGGCGACGCCGTGTTCTCCGAGGTCGAACCCATTGTCGGCGCGATCACGCCGGTTCCCGGCGGTGTCGGCTCCGTCACGACCTCCGTGCTCATCGGCCATGTGGTCGAGGCTGCCGAGCGCACGCTGTAAACCGTTTTACCGCGCTGCCGCCGGTCTTTTCCGGCGGCAGTTTTTCGAAGGGAGAGTGGAAGTATGAAAGAAAAATTCAAGACTCCGCAGACCGCCATCCGCTGGCTGTTTGCCGGGTTCACGCTGCTGTGCCTGCTGGCCGCGGTCATCAGTGCTGCTTTGTACCACGAGTCGGCCTCCGACATTTTTGCGGGCCTTGGCCGTATCTGTACGCAGTCCGGCCAGACCGTCAAGAGCTACTTTGACAGCAGCTACGGCGGCTTCGGCGGAACGTTTTTGAATGCCGCGCTGGTCTGCGCCGTGTGTCTCGGGATTTACTGCCTGCCCGGCAGCAAGCCGGACGGCGTGTCCGTCCTCGCGTTTTTCCTGACGGCAGGCTTCTGCTTTTGGGGCACGACGATCCTCAACATCTGGTTCTCGTTCGCAGGCGTTCTGGTCTACTGTCTTGCCATGAAGAAAAAGCCCGGCGCGATGGCGAATGCCTTCCTGTTCTCCACGGGTCTTGCCCCGCTCATCACGGAAATGCTCTTCCGCTATCCCGGCGAGGCGTGGCACGGCTTTACGGGCCTCGGCATCGTTCTTGCGCTGGCTGTCGGCGTTTTTATCGGCTTCCTCTTCCCTGCCGTCCTGCCGCACAGCCCGCAGATGCACAAGGGCTACGACCTTTATAACGCAGCCGTGCCCATCGGCCTGATTGCGTTCTTCCTGCGCTCGCTTCTGTATAAGATCTTCACCTCCGCGCCTCCCGCATCGGAAAACGTCGGTCTGGCAGACAGCTTCGTGCCCGTCAGCGTCGGCTTCTGTCTGGTGGTGTTCGCGCTGGCCATCATCTGGGGCCTTGCGCTCGGCGGGGCGAAGGAATACGGCAGGCTCCTGCGCGATTCCGGCTACAACGTCGACTACGGCACGAAATACGGCTCCGGCGCGGCGATCCTGAACTTCGGCATTTACGGGCTGTTTATCGTCCTGTACTACCTGCTTATCGGCGCAAAGTGGAACGCCGCGACGCTGGGCTGCGTGTTCTGCATGGTCTGCTGCTGCTATAAGGGCAGCCACCCGGCCAATGTCTGGCCGATCATGGTGGGCTATGTTGCCGCAAGCTACATCGCGGAATTCGTCTGCGGCCTCACCGGCGCGGAACATACGCTCATGGCAAACGCACAGGCCATCGTCATCGGCCTCTGCTTTGCAAACGGCCTGTCCCCTGTTACGGGCGTCTACGGCTGGCTGGCCGGCGTCGTATTCGGCATGATCCATTACACGTTCGTCACCTGCGTCCCGCTGCTGCACGGCGCGTTCTGCCTGTATAACGGCGGCTTTACAGCAGCCTTCACCTGCTTCCTGTTCATCCCCGTGCTGGAGCATTTCTGCAAGACAAAGAAGGAGCGCAAAGAGCTGCGGGCGCGGAAATAAGCGCCGGGAAGGAGCTGCGTCATGTTTTACTGTGAAAACTGTTATCTGCTGAACGAGGAAAACACCTGCGCGTTCTGCGGCAGCAGACTCACGCGCGGGCCGAAAATGGACGATTACTGCTTCATTGGCAACAAATGCTCCCCGTGGGCCGAGATGTATCACGGCATTCTCAAGGACGACCATATCCCCGTCATCATCCGCCAGTGGAGCCCGCGCACCGCGGCCTATACCGGCGAGGTCGGCACCCGGACGGACTTCTTCGTCCCCTACTCCGAGCTTGACCACGCCCGGCAGCTTGAACAGGCGCTCATGGACAGCAGCTTCGAGCAGCCGGACTGACCCGCAGACAGGATAGAAAAACTCGCCGCCCCCGGAAAAAGGACGGCGAGTTTTATTTTGACTAAAAATAATAATGATAACTACTTGCAAAATCGAATCAGATATGTTAGAATCATTTCAGACAGGCAAGGAATACTAAAATAACTGATTATTAAAAAGGAGACGGGATCATGAGCAAATATGCAGGCACGAAAACCGAAGCGAATCTGCGCGCAGCCTTTGCAGGCGAATCGCAGGCACGGAACCAGTACACCTTCTTCGCGTCCGTCGCGAAAAAAGAGGGCTACGAGCAGATGGCGGCGCTGTTTCTGAAAACAGCGGAGAACGAGAAGGAGCACGCAAAGCTCTGGCTCAAGGAGCTGTCCGGCATCGGCGACACGAAGGCCAATCTGGCCGCTGCCGCCGCAGGCGAAAACTACGAATGGACGGATATGTATCAGGACTTTGCCAAGACTGCCGAGGAAGAGGGCTTCCCGGAGCTGGCACAGCGCTTCCGCCTCGTCGCGGAGATCGAAAAGCACCACGAAGAGCGCTACCGCGCACTGCTGCACAATCTGGAGACAGCGCAGGTGTTCGAAAAGAGCGAAGTCAAGGTCTGGGAATGCCGCAACTGCGGCCACATCGCTGTCGGCACAAAGGCCCCCGAGGTCTGTCCCGCCTGCAATCACCCGCAGAGCTATTTTGAACTCCGCGAAGAAAATTATTGAGTATCGTATCCACGAGGGGCCGTTAAAAAGCCCCGCATAAAATGGGCCGGCAGCGAAATGAAATCCGCTGCCGGCCCTTTATTATTTATGTGACAGATCTCTGACAAGCTGCAAAACATGCTCGGATTGCTCTGGCGTCAGTTTTTCGATTTCATGCAGAAGCTCCTTCGCTTTTCGCGGCGCAGCTGCGTCAAAATTAAAAAACTCCTGCGGGGTAATATTCAGGTACTCGCAAATATAGAAAAAGCCGGTCATCGACGGCAATGTTCTTCTGTTCTCGATCTTATTGATATAGCTCTCGCTCTGCCCGAGCGAAAGGCTCATATCCCGCGCGGAAACGCCCTTCTGCGTCCGCAGTTCGGCTATCCGACGATAAAACCATTCCAGATAATCCATATAATCACCTCGCTGGTTATATAGTATAATTCCCAGCATGGCGATTTTCAGATAATAAAAAGATATATTTTGATTGACATGGGGAATGCAAATCCCTATAATGAGAAACAGTAGAGAATTTCAGGATTTATCAAGAGGGCTTTTCATGAAACAGTATTTCTACAATGAAAGAACGCACCGGCTCCATATCAAAGGATACTGCAAAGAAAGTAAGATGCTTCCATATCATGTAAGGCTGTTTGATACCTATGACGAAGCGCTTGCCTTTGATGGGCGCTGCGTTGGATTGTGTAAAGCATGTGCGAAGCATGAAAACAAATTGCGAAAGGAAGAAACATAACGATGGCACTTTACCGTTGCGCGGCTTGCGGCAGTCCGAATGTTGTGACGGATACGCAAATCGGAGGACTAAAGTACGATTATCTGAAAGGCGCGGTTGGCACGGCGATACTTGGCGCTGGAGGGGCTGCGGCAGGAATGAAAAACCAACAGCAGCAAGTATTCAAATGTCCGGATTGCGGTATGACACTTAGCTATGCAATGCCAGAAGAAATTAAGCAGGTGATTGATCTTGGCGTTATGAGCTTGAACGCAAGAGCGCATTTGAATCTTCGTGGCTCACCGATAGAATGGGAATACCTCACGTCAAAATTTAAAAATATTGAATCCGGCGGTGCCGATGAACTGGCGATGGAATTAAAACAGCAAAAGGATTTGAAAGAAAAACATGGCATGGAGCTGCTGAGAAGCAAGGGAACCGCTACACAGGAAGAATTTGATGCAGCAATCGACTATCTGAGACTCTTTGCGCATCGTATGGGATACGACCGCAGCATTTACGCCCCCGCACCACCCGAAGAATATACACCGGCTACGCCGACGTCCCTTGCAGACTATGCCGCATATTGCAGTGCGCTTGATATCTTTATCGAAAATTTCTTTCGGTATCTGCAATTATCAAAAGAGGAATCGACATATCGCGGCTTGCATTTTCCTTTAGCGTTCAAAGAATACCTGTACGCATATATCTGCAATAAATACACCGCATTGACGGGAGACTATATTTCATATGCTCCGTATTTCTTTGAATCCGAAACCTGCGGCATGATGATTGTTGCAGATCCATTCCTGTATGAACTGATTAGAACCACCGAAAAAACAACTGCCGCATATCGTTGGGAAAAGAATAAGGAGTTCTACGAAGAATATAATACAAAATGGATCACAAAATATATTATTAGAACAATTTCTGCGCAGCATTACGAGTATGTAGATGGCGCTTTCATTCCAAAACTCCGTGAAAAAGATGGGATTCTTTACTATTGGGACAAGTCATTTCTGACTTCTCCGCTGCAATATCCTGAGCACACACCAAGAGACTGCACACGTTTTGAGGAAAACCAGATTTATCCAAGCGTGATTGCAGAGGAAGCCGCGCAGGAGATCGTTGAAAACTATTTCATGTATTATCCGGAAAAGCGAGAGAAATTCAACGCGCAGGTTGCAGAGTATTACAAAAAGGCAAAGCAGCGCACCAAACAAACGGATGAACTGAAAGCCTGTAAAGACAAAATTGAGACGATTTCGCAGAGTATCGGTGCCGCTAATGAAAAGATAGCTTCGCTTGAGAGAAAAATTTTTGGAAAAAAGAAAGCTGCCGAACAGATCGAAGCCCTGAAACAAACAATAGCGGAACAGGAAAAGCAAAAGCAGGCTATGAAGGCAGAAGCAGACCGTCTGAACAAAGAAATTTCCAGCTTTGAATCAGAAGAAGCATTTGGTTGGAGAATGCGGAAGGAATGGGACTACTTCATCGCGTGGCACCCTGTTCAGTAAGTGCTTATATTGAAGGTATAACAAAGCCGTCCGCTGCAAATCCCGGAGCACTCTGAAATTTGCGGCACATTCCCTCCGGCATTTTCTTTGGAAGTGCCGCCTCCGCTTACCGCGCGGGGCACGGCAAAAGGAGGCTTTGGGGGCTTCGGCGAATTCGCACAAGCGGCCAATAGGAGGAGGGACGCTGGCGGCGAAGCTGATGGAAGGAATGCAAATACTGTAAAATCGGCCTTTTTGACAAACTGGAAGGGGCTGCCTCGCTAAGAGGCAGCCCCTTTGGTCTGCTTTGCAATTGTCAGCTAAGTCTGCGGATATATCCGTTTCCGCAGATCTGGCTGTAGTAGACCGCCTCGCCGACAGTGAACACGTCGGTGCTGCTGAACGCGCGGACGGTCTGGGTCTCGCCGTCGACGTCGACCGTCAGCGGGGAGACGGAGGTGACCGTCGCCGGATAGCTCGTCGTGACGAGGACCACGTCGAACGCGTTGTCGCCGTCGTGGTCGATCACGGTAATCTTGTCATTTTCGGACAGCGTGTTCAGGATATCCTTGTTCGAGGGCGTGTAGTTGTAGTAATATGCCGTCTCCTCCGTCAGGCGGAAGCCGCCGCCGGCACAGATCTCCTTGAGCTGGGACGCGTCGGTGAAGGTATAATAGACCTCGTCGACCGCATAGCAGGGAATGCCGAAGACCGTGCCGTCCTTCACATAGATATCAACGTTCCGGCCAAGCAGGCTGAGATCCGTAGAGATATCGAACGCCTTGTGACCGGCCAGCTTGCTCGTCCCGGCGGAAAGCGTATTGCCTGCGCTCGTCAGATCGGCGCATTCGTTGCCGGTCAGCGTGGCGGTGTAACGCGTCAGACCGAAACGGATCTCCAGATACGACATGGGGTTCATCAGGCCGTCGAGCACATAGCGCTGATCGCCCTCCAGCGAGGCGTCCGCGACCTTGGGGCAGAGCATGGCGTTGTAGATCAGCAGGCACGCCGTATCGCGCGTAGCGGCGGAGTCATAGTTGGCGGAGACGCCCGCGTAGATCCCCTTCACAAACGCGTCCTCGTCGACGTTCTGCGCCCAGCTCGCGCCGACATAGCGCGAAGCGTCCTCGCCGAGAATGACGAGCAGCATCTTTGCAAGCTCGCGGATCGTCACATGGTCCGCCGGGCGGAAGCGCCCGCTGCTGCCGGCGATAATGTCGTGCTCGGCGCAGTAGGCGATATAATCTGCAGCCCACGATGTGGTGCTGTCATAGAACGGAGCGGAGGCGTTCTGGGCCTGCGGCTCCGCCTCGCGCAAAAGCGCCATCAGCTTGGCGACCTCTTCGCGCCGGATGGGGTTCTGCGGGCCGAAGCTGCCGTCCGAATAGCCGGAGATCAGGCCGAGGTCGTAGAGCATCCGCACGGCGTTGTTGTTTTCGATCTCCTGCTGGTCGGAAAAGCCTGCAAAGTCCGTTGCTGTGCAGGGGATCATAAGTGTCAGCGTCAGCACAGCTGCAAGCAGCGCGCAAAGCAGTTTTTTCAAGGCGATGCCCCCTTCCACGTATATTTATATCCAGTATAGGCGGCAGCCGGGAGGATTGCAAGCAAACCGGCTTGTTTGTAACAGAACTGTAATGAAAACAGGCAGAAAATCCGGACAGGATTGCATTTTTCCCGCAGGACTGGTACAATACAGACCGAAAGGAGGCGGAGCAATGGACAAACGCGAACAGATCGCGCGCATGGCGCAGACAAAGGAAGACGAAATGCTGCTGGCCAGAGTGTACGAGCGCATGACGAACGCCGCCGCGCGCAGCATCCCGGCCTCAACGTGCTTTTTGTCCAAACGGGAGCAGATGCTTGCCGCCGAGCTGCTGCGCGGGCAGGACATCCGGTTTTACGGCGGGCCGCCCATGGCTGAGCGCGAGATCTGCTGCTATCTGCCGGACTATCTGGACGAGAGCTGGCTGGAGAGCGAGGACGGGCCGATCGCCGCCGTCCGCGCATCCTATTTCGAGGGCGATACGCTCACGCACCGGGATTTTCTCGGCGCGCTGATGGGCTGCGGCGTGAAGCGCGAGACGATTGGAGATATCTATGTGGCCGAGGGCCGCTGCGACTTTCTCGTCACGCGCGAGGTGCTACCGTATCTGCTGCAGAACTTTCTGTCCGCCGGACGCACGAAGCTGCACGTGGAGCGCATCGTGATCCCGGACGTTTCCGTGCTGGAGCAGAAGGTCCGGCAGATCCGCGACACCGTGCCCTCCCTGCGGCTCGACGGCATTGTTTCCTCCGGCTTTTCCATCAGCCGCGGCAAGGCTGCGGAGTATATCAGCGCCGGAAAATGCGAGCTGAACTACGCGCCCTGCGTAAAGGGCGACAAGCAGACGGCGGAGGGCGACGTGATCACCGTCCGGGGTCTTGGCAAGATCCGGCTGGACGCCGTCGGCGGCAATACGAAAAAGGGCCGCATCTGCGTTGAAATTACAAGATTTCTGTAAGGAGCATCTGCTATGAAAAAAGAAGACATTGACCGCATCAATGAGCTGGCCCGCAAGGCCAAGACCGTCGGCCTCACGCCGGAGGAGAATGAAGAGCGCGCTGTGCTGCGCCGGGCGTATATCGATTCCGTCGTCGGCGATCTGCGCCAGCAGCTCGACAACACCTACATCGTCGACAGCAAGGGCAACAAGCGCAAGCTGCGCCAGTGATCAGCGGAACAGGAAATATAATATCGCGCACTGCGCCAGAAGCAGCAGCGGGACCGTGATGGTAAACAGCGGCTTTCTCGTCTTGTGGCGGCAGACATACATCCCCGCCAGCACACCGAGACTGCCGAAGCAGGCCGCAAACGCCAGCAGCAGCGCCTCCGGGACACGGCGGCGGTGACAGCGGGCAAGATTTTTATCCAGCAGCATAATTGCGAAGCCGGATGCATTCATTAGAAGCAGGAAAACAAGCATGGAATCATTCCTTTCTATTGGAGGCGATCTGGTATGAAGCGAATTCTGATCGGTTGGATGGCGGCGCTGAGCGCGCTGCTGTGCGCCTGCTCGGCGCAGACAGTCTGGGAAACGGTGGACGGCGGCTGTGTGCCGGCTGAAGGCGGCGCGGCCTATGCGATCCGCATTGCCCTGCCGCAGGACGCGGTCGAGGAGGTCTTCGCCGAGCGCGGTGCGCGGCAGATCTATACCCAGCCGGGCGGAGGCTATGAGATCACGACGGAAATTCTGGACGCCGCGCCCGCCGCCGCGATCGTCCGGCGGCTGTCGGGCTTCGATGCGTCCGCGCTGCACGTGTATAAGAGCGGCGGCAAGGACCGGCCCGTCTGGCAGTTTGCGTGGTACGCGGCCTCCGACGAGGGCGGGCGTATGTACCGCTGCAAGGTGATTTCCGACGGCAGCTACTGCTACGCGCTGACCGTCAGCGTGCCGGAGGGCGCCGGCACCAGCTATGATACCATGTTGACGGAGGTATTCTCAAGCATGGAATTGCAGCCGGTGTAGCCGCCAGTGAAAAAGTTTCACGATTTTAAAAATTGTTCTTGACATTTGCCGAACTGGCCGTTATAATACACACGTCGCTGAGAGATGCGGCTTGATGGAACGGAAGGTTAGCTCAGCTGGGAGAGCACCTGCCTTACAAGCAGGGGGTCACAGGTTCGAGCCCTGTACTTTCCACCAATTTACCTGGCCCGGTGGTGCAGTCGGTTAGCACGCCAGCCTGTCACGCTGGAGGTCGACAGTTCGAGTCTGTTCCGGGTCGCCATAATGTATTGAGGCGAGAGTGATCTCGCCTCAATATGCCTCTGTAGCTCAGTAGGTAGAGCAGCGGACTGAAAATCCGCGTGTCGTTGGTTCAACTCCGACCGGAGGCACCATTATGCGGGTGTAGCTCATCCGGTAGAGCGCCACCTTGCCAAGGTGGAGGTAGCGAGTTCGAGCCTCGTCACCCGCTCCAAAATAAATAGGAATGCCTTCGCAGCATTCCTATTTTCATATCCGGTGCCGTGGCCAAGTGGTAAGGCAAAGGTCTGCAAAACCTTCACTCCCCAGTTCAAATCTGGGCGGCACCTCCATGATTGCCGAACACTATAGATGAAATGGCAAAAAAGCCAGTCATCTCAATGGGTTCGGCAATTTTTTATTCTCAAAATTCTTAGGTAATTCCATAGATGAAATCACGGATGGCAGGGGTTTTGAACCTCTGCTTTTCCATATTCAAGGAATTTTTGCTGTCAGCGCCCTTTTTCAGAGGGCTGCGGCGGCTGGATTTCAAAAAAATCGAAGAAAAATCTTTCACAAAGTTATGGGCGCTGGATTGTTGGTTTTCACGAACCAATGACCAGCGCCTTTTTTGCGCTCAAAAAGGGCACTGCAGATTGGAGGTATTGAATGAACGAAGAACTTACACCGCAGAAGGAACGATTCCTGCAAGAGGTAGAACAGAAGCTCCTGCACAGGGAGCTGGACGCAAGGCTGCTGGAGGACGGTCTGGTCCACGTCAGTTGGCACGAAAAACCGCTCTGCTCGGTTGACAGAGACGGTATCGTCCGTTTCCGACTAGTGGATATCACTGGACCGGCAGTAGACCGGCAGCTTCGGACGGTGATAGCAAAATGGCGGCATCCCATTGATACAATGAGATGCCGCCATCTTTAACAGCCCGACTCGGAATTCAGAGCCGGGCTGCTTGCTTATTCAGAAAAAATCAACGCTCCAAAGTACTTCGGAAGATGGAAATCGGGCCGTTCCGCGTCCACGCGGTTCCACGCAAGATAATGCTCCTGCACGGTCAGATCGCCGCATTTGTAGAAATTGCCCCGGATTGTTCCGGACGGAGCAAAATCCGGGAAGAACAGCCGCAGCAGCTGAAAAGGAAGCTCGTACGTCACATCTCAGCCACTGGGCGTTCTTTCGCTGGCTGCATGCAAGGTCTTTGCGCCGTCCGGAAGCAGGATCCGCATCAGATCCTCTCTTCCGGTCCCAAATCCGAAATAGATGCACAGGCTGGGGTTCAGCTCAATGTTGATATATCGCGCATCCTGCTCTGCGGCGCTGAAGAAAAACTCCAGGCAGCTGTCCTGACACGGCTGGTCAAGCATGCCGGTATTTTCTGCGCGGATCGTTGGTTCCTCCGCGTGAAGGCGCACATACAACCGGCTGTCATCGTACGCAAGCTGCGCGTAGGCGCTGACCTGCTCACAGGGCAGCCACAGTTTCTGGTCGATCGGCGCTTTTTCGATCTTATTCCAGTCCGGTTTCCCGGTGATTTTTTGAATCTGATATTGTCTGGTCATCTTTTTTCCTTTCTTCGTTTTCCGTGTCAATGCTTCGAGAAGATTGCCTCAAGCGTCCGCAAGACGGCTGCCTTTCGGACATCCTCGTATTTGCAGTCAAATAACTGGAGATTCAGCGCTCCAGTGCTGGTCAGGATGTGAAATTTCTCCGCGAGTACACCATTTCTACTCACGCCCCTGCGGGAGGGGCGACGTCGCCGTGACTGTTGCACCGGCGGATACCGTTACATTTCTACTCACGCCCCTGCGGGAGGGGCGACACTCGTTTCCGGCTTCGTCGATGTAGCTTTCACCATTTCTACTCACGCCCCTGCGGGAGGGGCGACAGGCGCTCCCGCGCGTCCGCGTCCGCCGCCTGCCGATTTCTACTCACACCCCTGCGGGAGGGGCGACTCGATTCCCGCACACTGGTGTGTTTTTGAGATTATTTCTACTCACGCCCCTGCGGGAGGGGCGACCAGATCGACACGAGCTTCGCGGCAGAGCAGAAGAAATTTCTACTCACGCCCCTGCGGGAGGGGCGACACGCCGTCGGCTTCCCTCTGGCGTCCACCGTCTTATTTCTACTCACGCCCCTGCGGGAGGGGCGACGACGTGGAGGGCAGCGCTGCGAACACTGCCGGTGTATTTCTACTCACGCCCCTGCGGGAGGGGCGACATACCGCAGCTGCACCCGTCAACCCAACATCATGCATTTCTACTCACGCCCCTGCGGGAGGGGCGACCCGCGGCACTTCATGTCCTTGTCTGTCCCTTTGTAATTTCTACTCACGCCCCTGCGGGAGGGGCGACCTCCGCGATTTCCCGGTATTCCACGTCGGGATAGCTATTTCTACTCACGCCCCTGCGGGAGGGGCGACCATCGGCCCGCACAGCTTCCGGAAGGTCTACGCAGTAATTTCTACTCACGCCCCTGCGGGAGGGGCGACGCCCGTTTCGCACACCGAGGGCGAGGCGATCGCACTATTTCTACTCACGCCCCTGCGGGAGGGGCGACTTGAACTGGATGTTCTCGCCCTTTGTCTGGTAGATTTCTACTCACGCCCCTGCGGGAGGGGCGACCTAGAGCAGGAGGGCGTAACGATGGAAATGAAGATCATTTCTACTCACGCCCCTGCGGGAGGGGCGACTTCGTTGGCCTGCAGCTGGTCAATGTCGATCATTTTATTTCTACTCACGCCCCTGCGGGAGGGGCGACCCGCGACGCCGACAAGGAGATCGATCAGCTCGTCATTTCTACTCACGCCCCTGCGGGAGGGGCGACTCCGTCACGCTGAAAAAGGACGGCGTAACAATCCAATTTCTACTCACGCCCCTGCGGGAGGGGCGACAGTAGGCTTCACCACTATTGTCCACAATCGTAAAATTTCTACTCACGCCCCTGCGGGAGGGGCGACCGGCTTCCGGTACGATAAGCGTGCACGTTCCATTATTTCTACTCACGCCCCTGCGGGAGGGGCGACCGGTAGCCGAGCGGGGCGAGGCCGCCGAGGCTCAATTTCTACTCACGCCCCTGCGGGAGGGGCGACCTGCTGCAGCTGCGGCTATGGCTGCGGGTAACAGTATTTCTACTCACGCCCCTGCGGGAGGGGCGACCAAAAAGAATAAAAATATTTTGCGTAAATGTATTATTTCTACTCACGCCCCTGCGGGAGGGGCGACCTTGCGCGGCCTGATAATACTCTGCGCGGTTTACGATTTCTACTCACGCCCCTGCGGGAGGGGCGACCCATACCTCCAGCACCGCGCAGACGGGAAGAAAATTTCTACTCACGCCCCTGCGGGAGGGGCGACTTCTGCGGGTCGTAAGCGGTGCGTGGGCGGCTGTATTTCTACTCACGCCCCTGCGGGAGGGGCGACGTTCAGAACGTCGCCGGGCTGGCATTGAAGCTGGTATTTCTACTCACGCCCCTGCGGGAGGGGCGACAAAGAACAAGGGGGTGCGAATATTGGCACGAACCGCATTTCTACTCACGCCCCTGCGGGAGGGGCGACCTTCGCCGCCATGACGGCCTGCACCGTGCTGGTATGCATTTCTACTCACGCCCCTGCGGGAGGGGCGACCGATGAGTCGTAATACCGAATTTCAGTTTGTTTCATTTCTACTCACGCCCCTGCGGGAGGGGCGACCGGTACGCGGGAAAACGGTTTTTCCCTTTTCGGCATTTCTACTCACGCCCCTGCGGGAGGGGCGACGCGCGGCACTCAAAAGCCGTATAGGCGATGTCCATTTCTACTCACGCCCCTGCGGGAGGGGCGACCCGACGAGAAGGAAACGGTGATCGAGTTGAACCCCGAATTTCTACTCACGCCCCTGCGGGAGGGGCGACGAGTGGAGCGTTATCAAGTCCGTTTCCGATGCGGATTTCTACTCACGCCCCTGCGGGAGGGGCGACCTCCAATAGTTCTCGCCCTGTCCCGCATCGGAAACGATTTCTACTCACGCCCCTGCGGGAGGGGCGACGTGACCGACGCGCCGTACACCTACACGGAGACGGAATTTCTACTCACGCCCCTGCGGGAGGGGCGACGAGGCGCACACCGATACCGTAGACGGGCTAAAAAGCATTTCTACTCACGCCCCTGCGGGAGGGGCGACGCAGCATGATCAACACGAAACACGTGTTGAGCGTATTTCTACTCACGCCCCTGCGGGAGGGGCGACGCCCGTGGGGTCGTCGCGGCTCTACTCAAAATGGATTTCTACTCACGCCCCTGCGGGAGGGGCGACAGCAATTTTCCACAAGTCCGTCATGAGGTTTTGCGGCAAATTGCCGAAAGATGATACAGTTTTATGTCTGGCTTCCTTTGGTTTTCCAAGAAGAGATCCAAAAGCTGTATATCTTGCATGGATTTCATGCGCCAACCTGCCGCAAAAATGTGTACGGGAGGGGTTGGCGTTAAAAGATCAAGGCACTTCCTGCTTCCACGAGGGGCTTGCGTCCCATGCTTTCGATCCGGTTCTCGTATGAATTGCCGAGTCGATAAAAGCGGACAGAATCCTGCTCCATATCGATAGCTTTTCCCAGTTCCTGTTTCAGCACGACCAGCTGTGCAGCGTCCACGAGCACCTCAAACACGGAGTTTTGAACACGCATCCCGTGTCGTTCACAGATCTTTGCTACTTTCCGCAAGCGCTTTTGCCCGGCAGAATCCGACGTGTCCACATCATAGGTTACGACCAGCATCATATGTCATGACCTCCACACAAACGGCGGGTATCGATCCAGATCCCCGCGCAGCACACGGGCAAACAGCATAGACTGTACGTATGGGATCATCCCAATGGGAACTTTCTCCTTCAAAAACGGGTGCTGAATGGACTCGTGCTTTCTGGCCCGCCACTGTTCAAGAACCTTTCGCCGTCCTTTCTCGCTGAGGTATACCGCTTCAAAGTCTGTCGTAAAATCCTGCGTCTGAAACTGATCCCTGTTGAACATGGAAATGACCAGCCGGTCGCACAGGGGCGCACGCAGCTCCTCCATGATGTCCAGCGCAAAGGATAGCCGCCCCGGGCGAAGGGTGTGCAGATACCCGGCGGCAGGGTCCAGCCCCACAGCTTCCATCGAAGATCGAACGTCATGTGCCAACAGCGTATAGACAAAAGACAGCACCGCATTGACTTCGTTCAGCGGCGGACGCCGACTTCTCGTCTCAAAGCGGTATCCCTTCGGACTGGAGAGCAGATTGTCAAAGCGAGAGAAGTAGACAGACGCAGCTGCGCCCTCGATTCCGCGCATGGAATCAATGTCCGTACAATCATCCAGACGATTTGCGATTGCGGTCAAATCAGCTGCCGCCGCAGCAACGCCGCTCTTTTCTGCTTCATCAGAGGCAGTACGGGCATACCGCACCAACACAGATCTGCTGTTTCGCAGCTTACAGAACAGCAGATCCTTGACAAACCGGTTTGCAAAGGCTGTATCTGCCAGTGTTTCATACTGGCGCTTTCTTAACAGCACATTTCCGCTGACCGGGCCGCATAGCCGCCCCAGAAAAAAGCCGTTCTCGCTGAGAAATGTAATCGTCACGTCGTTTTGGGAGCAAAATGAGAGCAACGCAGTTGAGAGTGTGTTCTTTCCGAACAGAACGATGGAGTTCACCTGTGTGATTGGAACAGCGGCCTTTTCTGCACCGCCGATGGAGATGCAGATATTCCCGTTCCGCTCAAACAGATAGCTTTCAGGCGTTGTAATATAGAGCGTCTCCAGCAGCTTTTTCATGGGACATCCTCCTCGTGCATGGCCTCTTTGCGCAGCTGCATACAGTAGCCGGACGCGGATCGCTGCACGCTGGGAAGGCAGTGCTCCCGCAGGGAGCACGCCTTGCATTTCGCCCCGTATTCCGCCGGCGGGATCGAAAAGCTTCGGCGAAACGCCTCGATCCTTTCGATTGTTTCCTTTACAAGACTGCGGAGCTCCGCTGTAAAAGAGACCGGATACCGGCGGTGCGATGTGATGTAGTAGATGGCGCCCTCCGGGATCTGTGTCTGGAACATTTCTTCCAGACACATGGCCTGCGCGCACAGCTGAACCTCATATTCCTGTTCTGCGCGGAGTTTTCCGTGCTTGTACTCAACCGGATACAGCCTGACCGGGAAATCCAGCGCAGGGATCATGCAGCCCTGGGCGGATGCTTCCGCTTCTATGCAGTCGCATTTCCCAGAAACTCCCATAGCTTTGGAGAATACAGGGAACTCATACAGCTTTGCTGAATCGCCCCGGCGTTCTATCCGCTGCGTGTGGACCCGCTCATGCTCAGAACGTCCTTTTGCGGTATCCGCACTTTCCGCCCAGACCTGCTCATTGGTCAGCAGTGCAGCCCGACGCAGGCAGAACCCTGCGTGAGACAGTCGGGAAAGAGGAATCGGCTCCCACTCATCCATGGCAGAACCAGTCTTCGTCTGCGGGAAGCGCGTCCCAGACTACCGGCTCAAAGGCGCTTGGCTTGAACCCGATCTGCACGCCCTTGGGAACCCTGTCCAGAGAGACAAGCGCGTCATAATCCCGATAGCTTCTGGGATAGGAAACGGAAGCTTTTTTCGTGACCTTGACCAGATCAAAGAGCTTGTGGGCCGGGGCGCAGCCCAGTTTGGCCTGACGGATTCTCTGCGCCGCGTCGGTATCCGTGCCAACGTGCCTGAAAATAATCAGCGGAGAAACGACGGCCATTTCGCCCTTGCTGGCGGAGTGGTCATGCTCGTACATATTCAGAATGGCTTCAAACAGGACATTCAAATCTTCGTCATCAAACCCGGTCTCTTCAGCAAGGTTGGCGCTGACGAAGCCGCGAACCTCGTACAGGCCAAAGGGGATGATCTGCTTGCGGCCCATTGTGCGAAGCTTGTCCTCCGGCTGCTCCTGCTCCCATGCCGCGTAATCCTCTACTGTAGCGCCATCCTTTACCTTGTCGGCGACCGCCATACGGGTGATGGAAATGTCCAGCGGAAGAACGGCGTCCAGACTTTTTCCGTAGGTGATTTGCACCGGCCCGCGCACCTGCCCCGCGTTGGGGCCTGTGGACATGACTGCGCCGAAGGTACGTACATCGTAGAACAGCTCACAGGCCTTTTTTCTGCCCGCGTAAACGGCTTCCTTTGCCTTTGCGCAGTCTTCAACACCGGCTGCCCGCTTGGCCTCCGCGATATGGCGGTTGATGTTGGTTGCCTGCTGGATGATGATGTTCATGCCGGGCTCGCCCTGATGGGCCAGCTCCACGTAATTTCGAATGCGGCGCTTGGTTGCAGCGTCGGTGATGAAGCCCTGCATGGTCTGCGGATCGAGCCGGGGCATATTGCCCATGTCCGGATCTCCGTTCGGGTTACAATTTGTGCACGCAACGTAATACATGAACTCATATCGGTTCTGAATTGCCATAAGATACTCCTCCTTTTATTCTTCTGCCGCGCCGGTCTTTTCTCTGGCGGCGGCGACGTTTCTGGTTCTCTCCTGATTGAGCTTCGCGCCCATCTGATAGTAGCCCAGCGCAAAATAGGACTGCTGTTCCAGATTCAGCGTAGCAGGAATGGACGTCCCCAGCGCGACGGAAATTTCCTGCAGCTTCTCGCGGTATTTATCGGCGAGCCATCCGTTTTCGATCTTTTCCAGATGGTGATTTGAGCGGCTGCTGAGCTGGCCGATGACCAGCGCGGGCATCTGAATGGCGGAGGCGTAGTACCGCTCCACAATGCCGGTATTAACGTCCGGCATGGCCGTCCTCTGGATCGCCGCATATACGGCCATCAATCCGCCGCAGTGATATGCGGCATTGCGAAGATGCAGATTGTATGCTTCCAAAATTGTTCCCTCCTGATGATGGATTCGATTTTTCCGGAGCAGCCAGACCTTCAGCCATTGGCAGGCCAGACTGTTGGGCAGGGTGCTTCGCGTGTCGCTGTCGTCGTTCGACAGCAGTTCCGAGCGAATATAGGCCAGCGCCTTTGCCGCGACGGCATCCGGCAGGCATCCGCCTGACAAAATCGCCTGCACGACCGCCGGGGTGATCCCGGCCAGCTCCTTTGACAGCCGCTCAAAGGGTCGGCTGTCGGTTTTCTGGAATTTTAAAAGACGAAGCAGACGAGCGGCCAGCTTCACAGGCCTGATGTTTCCGGTACCGCCCTGATTGGTCAGTGCCAGATCGGCATACCATTGTCCCAGATTGCGGCGAAGATCCGGATAGCTGCCTCTGTCATATCTGCGGATCATAACGCGGCTGTTTGCGCCGGACAGCAGCAGAATATAGTAGGATACGTTGTCCAAATCGGGAACAAGCTGCCCGGAATAGACGCTTTCCGGAATTTGATTCGCCTGATTTCGCGCTGTCAGCTCGTTGACGGCGGCTTCCGGTTCTGCTTCCTCGTCCGTTTCATCCTCCGGCAGATCATAACCAAAGTCCACAGTATAAAGCGGATCATCCTCCTGTGGAATCTCGCGGTCAAACCAGTGGACAAATTTCATTCCTGCAAGGATCGGCGCATCCTTCAAAAGATCATCCAGCGCAGCCTTCACGACGCTGAAAGCCTCTTCCGAAACAGGTGCGTTCGCCGCTTTTTTCTGGTTATAGGAGCAGAATGCCGTCTTGTCAAAGCAAATCAGCGCATCCCCGCTCGCGTGCCCTCCGACGACTCGCAGGCCCTGTATCGGCGTGGTCGTCGTCATGGGAACCGTCGGTTCGCCGGTGATCAGGCACAGGGCGGATGGGTGTTCGTCCGCCGCGGAAAACTGCTTTCGGTAGGACTTCCACCATGTACGAAGTTTTTCCGATTGCAGGATAGACTGCCCGTTGACCCGAAATGAGATCCGATCTCCCGGCTTGATTTTGGCCCGATCCAGCTCTGCGCGAACGGCCGCCGCAAGTTCAGGCGTTTCCAGTGCACGGACGCAGACCTTCAGCAGCGGTTCTTCCTCTGCCGCGCTGCGGAGTGCCTCCAAAAAGAATGTGCTTTTGCTTCCGGGCTCCTCGGGAATGACGACGGAGCGCTTCTCTGCAAGAACATTGCTCTTATCCTTGCCGTTGGCCAGACTGCCGATATCCGGGCATGGAACAGGCTCATTTCCACCCAGATAGACGCTGACATGGTCATCGCTTTCAGAGAGGGAAATATATGCCTTCATGGTTTTCCCCGCGAATCCCGGCGGCAAAGCCAGCTGGCGGCGTACTCCGTAGTCATATAGTGCTTTCAGCATAGGCCTTCCCCCTTCAGAACCTCCGGACTGTCATAGGGCGGGATCAGAATCACGCCGTTCTCCATGACCGCGTGGAACAGGGACATTTTGATCTTCGTCTTTTTCGTGACCTCCACATCATCCGGCGCAAACAGGTCGTAGACCATCAGCCCTGCGTCCATCGACTGCTGGATAGGCGAACGCGTCCCGTCGCTCTCCTCAAAATAGCAGACAAACTCGCGCATTCCAAGCTCCGGCTGATGGAAACATTTTCCCGTTCGGATGCGCCGCAGCGCCTGTTCATACAGCTGGGGCTCTTTTCCCACAAAAGCCGGGCGGGGAATGATCGACGCCGCGATCCGGTAGCGGACGTCCTGCAGCGCCGTCGTCTGCCGCTGCGTTCGCTCCTCCTCGGTGGAGATCGGCTCCGAACCGACGGTACATTTGACCTCGTTGCGCTTGAAGCTGATATAGCGGATGGGGTTCAATACCTCAATGCGGTTGATCTGCCAGCGGAACTCCCGTTTTTTTAGATAAATTGCAGAAAAAATCCCTCTGGCGGCGGATGGGGTTGGAAAGGGGTAGGTCAGCCGCTCGACTTTGCTGTATGGAGCATTGAAAGCAGCGAAATCTCCCCAGACCTCGATTGTGATTTCTTTCAAATAATGTTCACCTCCATGATTTGTTCGCTCTGCTCCGGATTACGGGCAGAGCATTCAAATAATACTATACCTATTTCTACTCATCAGCTTAGTGTAAGCTGTCATGTATAGTATAATAAACCGCGAAATGGATGTCAATAGTTTTTTCCAAAAATAGAATAGCACACCAGCTGTCCGTCAATCCGGACAGCCAGTGTGCTGTTTTTCAAAATATGGAGTCAAATCGTTCTTCCTGCGGAAAATGCAGGCCCAGCTGCTCCGAATACAGGTCCTCATACTGCGGGAGCAGCAGATAGACATTGCTGCCTACGGCCTGTTCGGCAGACTGTTCTCTGCCCCGGCGGGCAAACGGAATCTGCTCGGCATACAGGGCCAGATTTTTTGCAAAACAGGTCAGGGTGATCGGCGCTGCCTGCTTCAGAAGCACACCGGTGACACCCTGTTCGCGCAGCTGCTTCGCGGTCTGTTCATACAGCTTCCGCTCTGCGGCGTAGGGAACAATGACCTGCGCACCGGCACTGGCGATCAGCTTGTATTGCGCCGCCGTTTCTGCAAAGGCCCGTGCGTCGATTGCCTTCGTCAGCTCCGGTTTATCGACCGTGCCGTCAAACAGCCGCCGGTAGTATTCCCGGATGTTCTCCGGGTCGTGGATGGAAAACGGCGGATTCATTTCCTGTACTGTGACTGCAGCATTGTTGTACCAGTCGTCAGGATACGGTATACGGCTGTCCTCCGGGCGAAATACGATCACTTGCCCCATAGAACCGCAGCCGTTCCGGTTGCAGCGTCCGGCAGCCTGAATGATGGAATCCAGCGGAGCCAGCGCGCGATACAGCGTTTCAAAGTCAAGGTCTACCCCAGCCTCGATGCACTGGGTCGCCACAACCCGGCAGGGCAGCTTCTGCTTCAGCCGCTGACGGATGATCTCAATTTGCCGGCTCCGGTGCGCGGGGCACAGGTCCGTGGTAAGAAAGAAAACCGTGTCTTCGTGGCAAAGCCGTGACAGTACGTCAGCGATCTGCCGGGCGTGACGGCGCAGATTGACGATGGCGCAGACCCGCGCACAGCCCGCCATTTCCTCCGCAATGGCTTCGAGGGGCGTTTCATTCCCGATCCGCCATTCCACATTCACCCGCTTCAGAGCCTCGAACAATTTTCTGTGCTCCGGAAGGATCTCACAGGGCGTCCAATTCAGATCCTTTCGCGCGGCAAAATCCGGCTGCGTCGCTGTGGAGAATACCATGGTCGTGTGATAGCGGCTGCACAGCGCATTCACTGCGCGAAGCGTGGCGGAGGTCAGACTGGCAGGCAGGCTCTGGGCCTCGTCAAATACCACAACGCTGCCTGCAATGTTGTGGAGCTTTCGGCAAACGGTCGGGCGGTCTGAAAACAGAGCTTCAAAAAAACGGACAGACGTGGTGATGATAACCGGAGCGCTCCATCTGGCGGCCAGCTCCCGGGCCTCCTCCGGTAAATCACTTTGGCTATGGTCGACCAGCACGTTTGGAATGATTTTAGCATACGTATCTGCATTCTGTTCCGCCAACGTCAAAAACGGGAGGACAATAATGATCCGCTTTTTCCCATGCTTCAGGCAGTGCCGCAGCGCAAAGTGCAGCAGCGCCAGCGTTTTTCCGGTTCCGGTAGGCGCCGTCAGCGTATATAATCCCTCCGGCTTATCACCCATCTTCCCACACTGTTCAAAGACCTGATCCCGGTACTGATTCAAGGTTTTGTCCGCAGTGGAGGCTTGCCGGATGCTGCCGCAATAGGCGTACAGTGTTTCCAGAAGCGCCTGCGGGTCAAAATAGCAGTCCTCCGCACGATCAAGGTATGTACTGTCGTCATTCATTGCAGAGGCCGTGTAGTCTGCATCCACCAGACAGGAAAACAGCAATCTGGTATACAGCATGGATTCCAGTTCATCGGCAGGAGGTATCGGAAGCTTTGGCAGTCTGAAATCAGGAAAATCCTTTTGAAACGCGGCGTTTGCCTCTTTCAGCTGCGCTGCGTTTTCAATCGAGGGCGTTTTTCCGGCGTTTCCGTGGGCTTGCTTACGATCATCTGCAATCGCGTGCAGCTCCGCCTTTATCATATCGTAGGCCACAAGACCGGCATGGTGTCCATTGACCGCCTCTATCACAGGACGGCTGCCGGGTCTTCCCCTATAGCAGCATTCCAGAAAGCAGGCCCCGCTTATCGCATGGTCAACGCCTGTTCGTTTGCCTTTCCACACATCCTGAAACGCCTCGGTATACTTTCCAAAATCATGTACCAGCCCTTCCAGTCCTGCGGCATCTGCAAGGCCAAGCGCCTCCCCGTACTCCCGCGCAAGCGCAGCGACCTTTTGTAAATGCTCCTTCACAGTTTCCTGATGCCCCTGCAGATTTTCGGATTTCGCATAGTATTCCATAGCTGCCTCCCCGGCTACCGGTTTTATCCATTCCATTATACCCAATCCGCAAATAGTTTCAAGTAAAACACGTTATTCGGATAACACTGCGGTTTTTCCGCTCCAGCGACGCACGGCGAAGCAAGAGGTGAAGAAACAGGAATCTGAAAGAAGCGTTCTGTTTCTCCATCCTCGCCAGACGTCCTTCCGCCAGAACCGCCCTTTCCATATCACGCGCTTTCCCGCATCCAAACGGACGTCTCCATATGTAAGGCAAGCGAGCGTACTTGCTGATTACAAGAGCAACCACGATCAAATGCTGATCTTTTTCCGCAAGCAGTATGGGCGGTATCGGAATTTCCCCGTCCGGTGCATGATTTCTTACGATTTTCTGAAAATATACAGTTTGTTGATAAATTTTGCCGCAGATGTGATATGATATCAGCAACTACTTGGAGGAGGACGGCATTTGTGGCAGCGTCATTCCTGAAACGAAAACCGAAGGAGCCGGACGGGCCGCAGCGGCAGGAGATCCCCGTTTTGGAGGCGGACGCCGAGACGGGCTTAAGCGCCGCGCAGGCGCAGGAGCGGCTGGACGGCGGCTGGGGCAACGCGCCGGTGGAGTCTCCCGGCGCGTCGGTCCGGGAGATCATCGCAAAAAACGTTTTTACGTACTTTAACTTCCTGTTCTTCCTGCTGGCAGGCTGTGTGATCGCCGTGCGGCAGTGGCTGAATTTGACGTTCCTCGGCCCCGTGTTCTGCAATATGTTCATCGGCATCGTGCAGGATCTGCGGGTGAAGAAAAAGGTCGACGGGCTGAAGATCATGGCCGCGCCGAAATGCCGCGCCGTGCGGGACGGGCAGACCGTCGAGCTGGATGCGGCCCAGCTCGTGCGGGACGATATCGCCGTCTTTTCCCCCGGCGACCAGATCCCGGCGGACGCCGTCGTCGCGGCGGGTGAATGCCGCGTCAACGAGGCGCTCGTCACCGGCGAGGCCGATGAGATCGTCAAAAAGCCGGGCGAGCGGCTGCTCTCCGGCAGCTTTGTCGTGTCCGGCAGCTGCCGCGCACGGCTGACCGCCGTGGGCGCGGACAGCTTCGTCTCCCGGCTCACGCTGGAGGCCAAGCAGACCGGATCGCAGCCGCAGTCAGAGATGATGCATTCGCTGACGAGTCTCATCAAATGGATCGGCTTCCTTGTCATTCCGCTGGGCGCAGTGATGTTCATCAAGGAGTATCTGTGGCTGAAAAGCCCGATTGTGGACGCGGTGACGAGCACGGTCGGCTCTATCGTCGGCATGATCCCGGAGGGGCTGTATCTGCTGACAAGTCTTGCGCTGGTGGCAAGCGTCATCCGGCTGGCAAACCGGCGCACGCTCGTGCACGACATGGGCTGCATTGAGACGCTTGCGCGCGTCGACACGCTCTGCGTCGACAAGACCGGCACAATCACAGAGCCGAAAATGACCGTCGACAACATTGTTCCCTTACAGCCGGAGCGCTATATCGACGACGATATCCGCATGATCATGGCCGATTACGTCTGCGCCATGCAGGACGACAACGACACCATGGCCGCGCTGCGGCGATATTTTACCGGACAGTCCATGCAGACGGCGATTGACGCCATGCCGTTCCGGTCGGCGAAAAAATACGGCGGCGTATCCTTCCATGAGGATGAGACGTATCTGCTGGGCGCGCCGGAAATTCTGCTGGCGAACTGCCCGGAAAAGGAGCAGTATCTGCCGCTGGCGGAGGAATGGTCGGCGAAGGGCTGCCGCGTGCTGCTGCTGGCGCTTTACGACGGGAAGCTGTCGGACGAAGCGCTGGACGCGGAAATGATGCCGCTGGCGCTGATCCTGCTGAGCAACAAGATCCGGCCCGAAGCGCCGCAGACGTTCTCCTATTTTGCGCAGCAGGGCGTGCGCACGAAGGTCATTTCCGGCGACAATCCCCTGACTGTTTCGGAGGTCGCGCGGCGTGCCGGGATTCCGGACGCGGAGAAATTTGTCGACGCGCGAACGCTCAAAACGGACGCGGAGCTTGCGAAGGCGGCGGAGGACATGACCGTCTTCGGACGCGTCACGCCGGATCAGAAAAAGAAGCTCGTCGCAGCCATGAAGCGGGCGGGGCACACGGTCGCCATGACCGGCGACGGCGTGAACGACGTGCTGGCGCTGCGCGAGGCAGACTGCTCCATCGCCATGGCCTCCGGCTCGGGCGTCGCGTGTCAGGCATCGCATATCGTGCTGCTCGATTCGCAGTTTTCCGCGCTGCCGTCCGTCGTGGCCGAGGGCAGGCGCGTCATCAACAATATTGAGCGCAGCGCGTCGCTGTATCTCGTCAAGAATATTTTCACGTTCGTGCTTTCCCTCATCACGCTGTTCTTTACGCTCCCCTATCCGTATACGCCCGCGCAGCTGAGTCTGGTCAACGCGCTGACCATCGGCATCCCGTCGTTCATCCTTGCCATGGAGCCGAACGAGAACCGCATCAGCGGCCGCTTTCTGCCGAACGTCATTTACCGGGCGCTGCCCGCCGCGCTGTCTGACCTCATTCTCGTGGTCGGCGTGATGCTGTTCTATCTGGCATTCCATATCAAAGAGGATATGCTCTCCACGCTCTGCACCGGCATTATGGGCATCGTCGGCCTGCTGATGGTCCATCAGACCTCGCTGCCGATGAATAAGCTCCGCAAGTCCATGCTCGTCGGACTGTGCATCGCATTCGTGGTGTGCTACTTCTTCCTGCCGGAGCTGTTTACGCTGAGTGCGCTGGATAAGCCGTCGCTGCTGATCCTCGTCGTGCTGGGCCTGCTTGCGTTCTCGGTCATGTTTGTCTGCCGCCGGGGACTGCGCAAGGCAAAGGCGCGGCTGGGCAAGGGAATTTTCCCGCACAGGAAAAAAAGATAAAAATCCGCAAATACTAGAGCCAGCCGGGAAAACCGGCTGGCTCAGACTTTTCTATATAAAGGAGAATGCATATGCACTATCATGTGAATGAAGACGCCTGCATCGGCTGCGGCCTGTGCGCCGAAACGTGCCCGGAGGTCTTTTCTCTCAGGGACGACGGCTTTGCCGAGGCAGCGCCCGGCCCCGTGCCGGAAAGCGCGCAGGAGACTGCCGCCGAGGCCATGGACGCCTGCCCGACGAGCGCAATCGAAGAGGGCTGACAAGGGGCGAAAAATCTGCTATACTGGTTCCATCCTGTCAAATGGGGTGGAACTATGGAAGAACGTTATGTGGCGTTCGACGTGGAAACGCCGAACGCGCAGAACCGGCGCATGAGCGCCATCGGCGTCAGCGTGATCGAGCGCGGCGAGATCGTGCAGGAGCTTTACACGCTTGTCGACCCGCAGACGCACTTTGATCCGTTCAATATCGCGCTGACCGGCATCACGCCGGAGCAGGTGCGCGGCAAGCCGGACTTTCCCGCGCTCTGGCAGCTGCTGGAGCCGATGCTGGCGGGCCGCATTCTGGTCGCGCACAACGCGCCGTTTGATCTGCGGGTGCTGGCCAGCTGTCTGCACGATTATCGCATCGACTGGAAGCCGGAGGCCGCGTATCTGTGCACCTGCCAGATGGGCCGAAAGGCATATCCGTACCTGCCGAACCACAAGCTGAACACGCTCTGCGACCATCTGCGGCTCGACCTCGACCACCACAACGCCGGCAGCGACAGCCGCGCCTGCGCGCTTTTGCTGCTCGACTATCTGCAAAAGGGCCTGCGCCCGGAGCCGTTTCTGCGCACCTACCGCTTCGCGGACCGGAAAACGCTCCCGTACTGCACGGTATAAGCGCCCGCGCCCATGCCTCCCCC
>OHDN01000375.1_pt1 | contig 30296 bp, 24 predicted proteins | sample 1566971 | NCBI WGS metagenome assembly OHDN01 (sample SAMEA3879538, study PRJEB24766) | human gut metagenome | biome: human-associated habitat; feature: feces | place: USA | collected 1985/1987
CACAAAATATTGTAGCAGGCTATTCGCAAAACGACGAAATATACGATGCGCGGCAGCGCGGAAAGGAGAAGTCATGAACGTCAGAAAACCTGTGGATTACGGTACAATGTATCGGGAATTGGCCGCAATTCTTGCGCAGAATCTTCCTCAGATGGGCGAAATCCATGCTATCGGTAAGGCTGTCAGACAGCGCCCGGAGAAGGGCGCAGCCGTCGCAGCCGCAGAGTTCTTGCAGGCGAATTTCCCTGACCGTACAGGCTTTTCTCCGCGCAATGTGCGCCGGATGCGCGATTTTTATAGGACTTATGAAAATGACCAAACGCTCCTCCGGTTGGCGATGAAAATCGGCTGGACGCTGAACGTGGTCATCATGGAGTCAGAGCTGACGATGGATGCAAGACGATGGTATCTCCGGAAAGCGAACGCAGGTGGTCTATCTAAGGCGGAACTTCTGCGGATGATAGAATCTGCCGTACATATGGAAATATCTCTCGACGAAAACACGCCGGACTGGTATACTAAAGAAAATGACGAATTACCCAAGAGAATACAGCATGAAGAAAACCTCGTTCGTTTGCTACAGTCCGATGACCAAGCTTGCAATGAGAGACTTGGCAAAGAAAGATGGAATGATGAGCCCCGCCTGCAACAGCGACTACGCAGGCAAGATGTCCCGCCTGATGAACAATGCCGTCCACCATGGCAATGTGGCAGGTTTATGCTATACCGAGGACTTCGGCGCAACATGGTGGGCTGCGCTGGATAGTGGAGTATTAAGCGAAATTTATTAGTGTGAGCAAAATGGATAATAAAAGTGTGCTTTTTGTAAAGTTCGGGGAACGCAAATATGTCAAGCGATTATTCGACGGTAAGATGTACTTTTCCAATGCGGTGAAGTTTCGTGGAATCGAGAAGACAAACGGGTTAAAGGGACAAGGAGATGCATTTGAAGCAATTCTGCAGTTGAAAAACGGAAATGCCATTATGACTGAGACAAACACCGGGCTATCTTTTCGCCAACCGAATATAACCGTGTCTCTCGGACTTGCTGATACTGACAACATACCTATATTTTGTATTACTTGCATATCAGCAGGGGACTGTACTATCCGAGAAGCGAAGGGGAAACGATTTATTACGATTAGCGACACAATTAGAGATACTATAAAAGCACACTTTCCAAAAGCAGATACGGCTGGCGTGTTCTTTCGACCGGAACTGTTCATCAGGAGCCTGTCTGAACTGGGGATGGTTTCCTATGATGAGGTGAAATATTTTGATTTTTCCCCTAAAGGTGTCATCAAAGAAATGATTGAATATGTTTCTCGATGCCCCGGAGTCGTGTCGAAACACAATAAACTTCTCGCGTCAATGGTTGAGGTAGCAAATAGCGGAGAGAGCATTCAACTTACAATTACAGAGCAAAACATGAAGCGCATTTTGTTTTGCAAAGATACCTACTTTGCAGGAGAAAAAGAGTATCGGATTCTTCTTCCTCAGAAAAGAATCCATGAGCCGAAGGAGTACACAATCAGGTGGGGAAGACAGCCGAGGCAGCTGTATCCTATTGATGAGTTTTTCGATGGGATAGAATTAAAATAGGCTGAAATATCACAATTAGAAATCAAAACGAGTCAGTAATAGATTTCTGCTTCCCACAATCTCGACAGACAGAGGTAAAATCAATGTCGCAGAATGACAAAATCCAATTATTTGAGAACAAGCGCATCCGCACCGCATGGGATGCAGAAAAGGAAGAATGGTACTTTTCCATCGTCGATGTTGTAGCTGTGCTGACCGATCAGCCGGATCAGCGCCACGCGGCGAAATATTGGAGCGTGCTGAAGACCCGACTGAAAAAAGAAGGTAGTGAGTTGACTACAAAATGTAGTCAACTGAAAATGCGTTCGGCAGACGGGAAATGCTACAACACCGATGTAGCCGACACGGAACAGCTCCTTCGCATCATTCAGTCCATTCCCTCGCCCAAAGCCGAGCCGTTCAAGCTCTGGCTGGCACAGGTTGGCCGGGAGCGCATAGAAGAAACGATCGATCCGGAACTGACGATTGACCGCGCATTGGAAACCTATCTCAAGAAGGGATACAGCCGCGAATGGATCAACCAGCGCCTGCAAGCGATTCAGGTGCGCAAGGAGCTGACCGACGAATGGGACGCGCGCGGCGTTCAAAAAGGTGTGGAATACGCGATTCTGACCGACGAGATCACAAAAGCGTGGTCCGGAATGAACACGCGGCAGTATAAGAATCTCAAGGGCTTGAAGAAAGAAAACCTGCGCGACAACATGACGACGCTGGAGTTGGTCCTCAATATGCTGGCCGAAGCCACAACAACAGAGATTTCCAAGCAGAAAGCGCCGGAAGGTTTGCGAGAAAACGTCGAGGTTGCACGCTCCGGCGGTAAGGTCGCAGGCGACGCCCGGAAGGCTATCGAGCAGCAGACCGGCGTGCCGGTCATTACATCAAAAAACGCCGCGCAGCTCAATCAGGTTGTGACGAATCTGATTGAAGCGACCGATGAGATTGCGAGTAAAGACAAGTCGAAAGAATAAATTACAGAAATCAGCCGCTGTAACGTGTTCATCTATAGTGTAGCGAAAACACAAAAAAGAAACCATCCATCCGGATGGTTTCTTTTTTGGTGATTCGTATGTCGGACTGAACCCATTGGGTTCGATCGCCCGGCAATTCCATGCGCAAGCATGGCAGCGGTATGCAATGCCGCTGGTTTTGACCTGCGGTCAAAACAAATGCCGAGGCGACACGGAGCCGACGCAGTCGGCGGAGTATTCCCGTACGGGTCAGCAATTGATCTATCGTGTTCGGATACCACAAGAAACCATCCATCCGGATGGTTTCTTTTTTAGGTGATTCGTATGTCGGACCGAACCCATTGGGTTCGATCGCCCGGCAATTCCATGCGCAAGCATGGCAGCGGTATGCAATGCCGCTGGTTTTGACCTGCGGTCAAAACAAATGCCGAGGCGACACGGAGCCGACGCAGTCGGCGGAGTATTCCCGTACGGGTCAGCAATTGATCTATCGTGTTCGGATACCACAAGAAACCATCCATCCGGATGGTTTCTTTTTTAGGTGATTCGTATGTCGGACCGAACCCATTGGGTTCGATCGCCCGGCAATTCCATGCGCAAGCATGGCGGCGGTATGTAATATCGCAGCCTTCAGATAACACAAAAATCCAGACATCCTTATGATGCCTGGATTTTTTCGCTCCTGAGAACACCACTGCGATCCGAACGCCCAAGAGATGGACGCAAAAATATAAAAAATTGGAATCCGAACGATGCGGTCCGGCGTATTCTTTCTCATTCTGCTTGGAATTCGTGTGGGTTTCAAGGCAGCCTTTTTGCGCTGTCTTGCTTGACAGGCTGGGGGGAATGTGGTACTTTATGTTTAGTAATACAAAATACTTAGAAATGCAAGGATGGTGCGGATGGAAGAACGTTTTTTGCAGCAGCTCAAGAAGGGCGTGCTGGAGCTGCTGGTTTTGCAGACGATCTGCCGGGGGCCGACCTATGGCTACGAGCTGATCGCGCAGCTCGGCAGCCGTTCCGGCGGGCTGTTTACGCTCAGGGAGGGAACGCTCTACCCGATTTTATACCGGCTGGAGGACGACGGGCTGATCGAAGCGGTCTGGCAGCAGGAGACAGGGCGTGCGGCTCCGCGGAAGATCTATTCCGCGACGGAAAAGGGCAGAGAAGAAAATGAACGCCGTCTCGGCCTCTGGGCCGGATTCCGGACGGCAGTGGACCATTTTTGCGGGGAGGATGCAGGACATGAATGAAAAACAGCTTGCGCGCTATCTGCGCGCTGTCCGGCGGCGGCTGCCGCTATCGGAGCAAATGAAGGACCGGGTGATGGACGACCTGCGCAGCTCGATCAATGAGCGGCGCGAGGCCGGGCAGACGGATGCGGAGATCTTTGCCGCGCTTGGCCCGGCAAAGCAGGCCGCGGCAGAGCTTACCGCGCAGCTGCCGGGCTACGCGTTCCGCAAAAGCCCGCTGCGGTTCGTCTGCCTTGGCGCGGCGGTGCTTGCGCTGCTGGCCGGGCTTCTGAAAACCGTCACGAATCTGCGCGGCTTTGCGTCCGTCGGCGTTATCGGCGGCGCGGACGGGCCGACGGAAATTTTCATCGCCGGGCCGCAGATTTTTGATTGGGCAGACGTGATCGCCGCCGGGATCGTGCTGGTGCTCGGACTCATCGGATATCTGCTCCTGCGCCGTCTGCCGCCGAAAAAGGGCTGAAGCCCATATAGGAGGAATGACGCACATCCGCCGGGGCATCCGTCCGGCTATGCCGGCAGCAGCAGATTGACGGCTCCGGCCAGAAGCATGACGAGGATCAGGCTGAGCTTTGTTTTGCGGAGCAGGACAAGGCAGACGGCAAAAATCGCAGCCATGGCGACAAGATCGGCGAACTCCTGCAGACTGAGCCAGCTGTGCTGCGTGACGATCACATACCCGCCGCCGAATGTAAACGCGCTGAGATACAGCGTGGAAAGAAACAGCTTTTTCAGCACCTGTTTTCTGCTCTTCATCCGATTCGTCTCCAATCTTACGCGGCCATGCGCCGCGCTGCTTTGACCATCGTACCACAGGAAGCGGGACTGTAAATGCCGGATTCGGTCTGCGCCTCCGGTGCGCAAAAAACGTCCCCTGCCATGCGTATGGCAGGGGACGTCGCGGAATGCCGGGTTACAGCAGGATCTTTGCCAGCTCGTCGATCGTCTCGTCGAACACGCGCAGCGCGCTGCGGACGGTGTCGGGCTTCGTGAGGTCGACGCCTGCGATCTTGAGCTCTTCGAGCGGATAATCGCTGCCGCCGGTCGTGAGGAACTTCAGATAGCCGCTTGCGTCGCCGGTCGTCAGGATATGCTCGGCGATGGCCACGGCGGAGGAGAAGCCGGTCGCGTACTGATAGACGTAGAACGCGCGGTAGAAGTGGGGGACATACGACCATTCGGGGTCGATGTCCGCGTCGATGCCGATGCCGTCATAATAGGTGGCTTCGAGATCGTGATAGACCTTGTTGAGCGATGTGGCCGTCAGCGGCTGGCCCGCAGCGTAGAGATCGTGCGCCTTGCGCTCGAACTCTGCGAACAGCGTCTGCCGGTAGAGCGTCGTGCGGAAGCTCTCAAGGAAGTGGTTGAGGATGTATGCGCGGCGCTTTTCGTCCGTCTCGGTCTTCAGCAGATACTTGGTCAGCAGGACCTCGTTGACCGTCGAGGCGACCTCGGCGACCATGATGCGGTAATCGTGGTTGACATAATCCTGCGTCGTATCCGAGAACCAGGAGTGCATGGAGTGGCCCAGCTCATGCGCCAGCGTGAACGCGTCGTTGAGTGTTCCGGCATAGTTCATCAGCACATACGGATGCACGCCGAACACGCCGCACGAGAACGCGCCGGACTGCTTGCCGTCGTTCTCATACACGTCGACCCAGCGCTCGGCGAACGCGCGGTCCAGCAGCTTCTGGTATTCCTCGCCCAGCGGCAGCGTCGCCTTCTTGACCAGCTCCTTCGCGTCCTCAAACGCAATGGGATAGTCGACGTCCTCCACGATGGGGACATACAGATCAAACACATCGATTTTTTCAAGCTTCAACGCGCGGCGGCGCAGCTCCAGATATTTGCGCATGGAGGGCAGGCTCTCGTGCACGGCCTCGATCAGGCTGTCATAGACGGACACGGGCACATTGCCGCCGTCCAGCGCCGCCTCGCACGCGGAGGCGTAGCCGCGCTGATTGGAGAAATAGGTGTCGAATTTGACGGAGCCGCCATAGAGCGTGGCAATGGCGTCGCCGAACTGCCGGTAGGTGCCGAACATGGCGCGGAACGCACCCTCGCGCACGGAGCGGTCGCGGCTCTCGCGGAAGACAGGGAACGTACCGGCGGTGAGGCGTACCTCCTCGCCCGCCTCGTTTTTGACCATCGGCAGCTGCAAATCAACGTCGGTCAGCATCTCAAACGCGGCCTTCGGCGTGCCTGCCGCGTCGCCCAGCAGCGCCAGCATCTGCTCCCGCGCAGCGTCGAGCGTATGCGCGCGCATACGGACGATATCGTCTACTGTGTGCCGGTAGGTCGCCAGCGCCTCGTCCTGCATCCATTCGTCCAGCTTTTCCGCCGGGATCGCAAGAATTTCGGGGTTCAGGAACGCCGTTGCGGCGCTGAACTTGACGAGCAGGCTTTCGCTGCGGGCGGCCATTTCCTGATTTTCCGCAACAGAGCCGTCCTCTGTCTTCTTCAAAAACGCATAGACATAGGGCATCTCAACCTTAAACATGGAGGCATAGACGGTGTCAAGCCCCTTCTTGAACGCTTCCTTGGACGTGCCGAGTGTGCCGGGAATTGCGGCCAGCGGTGCAAGCGCGGCCTCAGCCTCTTGCATTGCGGCTTCCCACGCCGCAGTGTCCGGGTAGATCTTCGTCAGGTCCCACTGGAACCGGATATCCTGCTCGCTTCGTTTCATAGCGTATCCTCCTTTATAGATACTTCTATTATAATGACCAAAATCTTTCCTGTCAACGTCCGCTGCGGATGGGCAGGCAGTTGCTTTTTTGTCATATTCAGGGTAAAAAAAATAAAAGAACCTCAATTGGGAGGGAATACGATGAAGAATACTGCTCATTCTGCGCGGCAGTTCGTTTTCTGCTGCGTGTCCACGCTCCTGACGGCGCTGCTTGCAGTGCTGACGTTTCTGCGTCCGGAGCGGCTGCCGCTTGCGCCGCTTCTGGTGGCCATGCTTCTTCGGCCAACCTTGCTTCTTGTGACCGCAGGCGTGAATTTCAGCTGCCTGAAAATGGGCGTCCGTGCGCTTTTTTCCGGAAAGCCCGACCGCCATACGGCAGCAGTCCTGACCGTACTGCTTGCTCTCGTGCTCTGCACGCTCGGCGTGTGCCCGGACGCGCCGGTCACAGCCGCGCTGCTGCTGACGGCCAGCGCATGGCTCGACCTCCTGGAGCAGCGGCTGGAATCAGAGCTTCCCGGCGCTCAGGCGGAGCGGACGGCGGAGACGATCTGGACTTGGGCAGGCTTCGCCGCCGCAGCCTGCGCGGCGGCAGTCTGGGCCGCGCTTGGCGCAGGGATCGGCGCTGTGCTTACGCGGGCGCTGTGTGTGCTGGCCGCATCGGCGATCTGCCCGTTCCGCGTGATCGCGCTTCTGGCGGCCCGCCGCGCCATATCCCGGATGCCCGTCCCGGCTGCGTCCGTGCAGGCAGCTGAAGCGCTCGGCATGGCCGATACAGCGCTCGTCTGCCCCGAAGGGCTTCTGACCGGCGAACCCGCCGCTGCGGAGCTTCGCCCTGCGGGGATGGAGGAGGGGCAGTTCCTTGCGCTGGCCGCGTCGATCGTGCAGGGCTGCGACGCGCCGGAGGCGCGGGCGGTTTTCAGCGCGGCGCAGAGCCGGGGCCTCGCAACGCTTCCCGCCGAAGCCCGCGGCCAGACGCCGGATGGCTTCTGCGCCGTTCTGAACGGCAAACGCTATTACGCCGGTACCCCGGAGCAGCTGCGCAGGCACGGGATTTTTGCGCCGCGTGCGGACGACGTTTCGCTTTCCGGAAAAACGGCGCTGCTGTTCGGCATAGAGGGCGGGATGTACCTCGGCCTGATCACGCTGCAGTCTCCGCTGCTTCCGGGCGCGCCGGAGGCGTGCCGTGCGCTTGCCGCGCAGCGGCTCGATCTGCGGCTTCCGGCGGGAAATGACCCGCTTTATACGAAATGGCTTGCCGCGCCGGAGCAGGCGCTGGCGCAGCTTGCGCAGAAGGGGAGTCCGGCCTGCATCCGCCATGGCGAACCGGGCGCGTTTTTGCAGGCGCAGACGCCGGTTCTGTCCGTGCAGACGCTGTCTGACGCGCCGGAGGCTGTTTCCGTCTGCCGCCGAGCCGTCCGGATGCGCCGCGGCCTGCAAGGCATCGGCGCGGTCTGCACGCTTTTGCTGGCAGGCGCGGCGGGCGGCCTGCTTGCCCCGGCGCTCGATCTCGGCGCAGCCCCCGCGCTTTGCGCGCTGCTCGCCGCCGTCCTGACGGCGCTGCCGGCAGCCCCTGCGCTGCAGTGACGTCCGGCGCATAAAGTGCCCATAAATTTTTGGAAAACTCCTCCTGATTTTCCTTGCATATTGCGGCAGGATGTGTTATATTAAATTAAAGAAAAAATGAAGACGTCTACCCAGAATGCCGGACGGAGAGAACTCCTGCCCGGCGCGAAGCGTCCACGAAAATCCAATGGCGCAGCTATTTTCAACATAGATAGTTTTCACTACAAGAAGCAAACAATAAAAAAGGAGGAGATCTGAAGTAATGAAGAAGAGATTAGTTGCTTTTTTATTAGTTCTGATTATGGTGCTCGGCATGTTGCCTGTGTCGGCCTTTGCGGCTGACGACGGTGTCAGTCCGCAGGCGCTGGAATCGAATGAAACACAAACAATCAAGTACCAGATTCTTTATGTCGGCGATGAGTTCAACATTGGCTATAACTATGGCGCGTCTGTTAATAAGACCTATACATGCCAATATAGCACAGGCCATTCTGGCTTCAATCATTCGATTCTGATCAGCGAGTTCAGAAATGTCGGCGTTCCTGCGCTGAAAGACCAGCTGGATTCTGGCTATGAATTCGTTGGCTGGGCGAAAGAGGCCAAAAAGAACCCCACAATTTATGACTTCAACACCGCCGGTACGACTGCTACGCAGACAACGTATACGATTTACTTGGTTGCGAAAAAAACCAACCCCACTCCGACCTACATGTACTATCTGTATTATAAGTATAACGACGGCACGAACAGTACGTGGCTCACAGAACAGTCGGGTGAGCATGGCACGGCGGCGACTACCTTCACGTTTTATGTTAATACAGCGAAGCTGAAGGATCGCCGTGGCTATGAGCACATTGGCTGGGCGGACAAGGCGAATGCTGCGGCTGCGAAGTACACGGGCGGAGAGTCGATCACACTGACCAAGGACGATCCAACCAAGACCATCTACGCCGTCTGGATGCCATTCTTTGAACTGAAGTATGATGCGAATGGCGGCACCGGTGCGCCGGCTAGTCAGACGCGTACGGCATCGGCTCCAACGGTGAACCGGGTTACCTTTACCGTCCCCGGTACGATCCCGACCAAAGATGGCTGCACCTTCAAGGGCTGGGCTGACAGTGCGACTGCGACCACTGCGCAGTATCAGCCGGGCGGCACGGTTGACGTTAAACATGAAAACAGCCCCAAGACCGTCTACGCCGTTTGGGAGGCGAGATTGGATCAGCCGGGGAAATACGACGTGACCGGCGTTGTTGTAGATATTGTCTGCGTTACGACAACCGGAACGCATGATACGGTACAGTATCCGCTCGGACACCCGACCGACGCACAACATACGATCGGCGAGGTCGTAAGCGATGGCGCGGGCGGATATATCTGCCCGGTGACTGTCCGGACGGCATGGTTCGTGCAGCAGGCCAGCAATCTGGTCTGGAAGGTGCAGCACACCCCGACCGCGCAGACCATCACGTTCAACCTCACCTATGATAAAAATAGTAAGACGTGGGTGAAACCGGCAGCGAACCCGCGGATCGAAGCCACGCACGAAGTGACCCCGCCCACAAAGCCCACGGCGCTGGACGGCAGTTTTGCTATCGTCTGCAAGAACAACAAAGCAACACATCCTTACAAGGCGGATTATATTGCCACCCCGTCTCAGTATACGATCAGCGATGTGCAGAAGGACGAGCAGGGCTACTACGTCACCGCGACGGTCACGGTAGCGCCGAATCTGGTGGCATATAACAAGGCCACCCGCGTCGAGCATCGGCTCGTTGACGAGCAGGACGCAACGCTGACCATCACCTTCCGCTATGACACCGAAGCAACTGTTGACGGGAACAGGAAATGGAAGCAGCAGGGTGACCTGCCGGTCGTTGAAGTCATCTGCAAGCCCAAAGCCCCGACGGCTGACGAGCTGAAAAAGCTTGAAATGGCTGTTCAGGTCAAGTGCGTCGTAGATGCTTCGCAGCAGCATACGGCCGCCTACGGTCTGCTCGGCGAGTGCGATGTAGACTACTTCGTCTTCGAGCCGAGGCAGGAAGGGGACGACTGGCTTTGCGACATCAGCTATTACCCCGAACGCTATGTGGCCGAGTTCAACACGACGTTCCAGAACCTGAAACATGTCCAAAACGATGAGAAGATCGTTCCGGTCACGCTGATCTGGGCCGGGGGCAGCTGGCAGATCAAGACGCAGGGCCGCGTACATGTGACGGAGGAATATACCGTTACCTACACCGACGGCGTAGATGGTGAAGAGGTTTTCGCCGATCAGGTCTATTCTGACCTTAGGAAGGATTCCACGACCCCCGCGTTCAACGGCACCCCGACCCGCACCGGCTACACCTTCGCAGGCTGGGAGCCCGAAGTTGCGGCAACGGTCACGCAGACTGTGACCTATGTTGCGAAGTGGGAAGCCAAAAAGGCCAACGTCCACCTCATGATCTTCAAGTCCGGCGATCTGAGCAAGCCGATCGTGGATGTTCCGTACGCCGCCGATAAGCTTGCTGGCGATACGATTGACCTTACGAAGATCGATCCGAGCAGCTATCTCGATTTCGACTTCGAGATCGACGGCGGCTGGTACGACGACGGCATGTTCAACAGCTACAAGCGGTATCTGGACGGTCTGCAGGATAAACCCGCCGGATTGGAGAAGCTGCTGATCACCGGAAACTGGCAGAATCTCAAGCTCATCGTCACCGAGCTGGTTCCTGTCGTTTACTTCGATTCTCTGGAATCGCTGACGGCATATCAGAACGACCACTCCAAGACGGAGGGCATCCTCCGTACCACCAAGGCCCGCGTTGGCTCGGCTCTGCCCACCGCAGACGCGCCCACTGCGACCCGCGACGGCTACACCTTCACCTTCTGGAGCCGCGAAGGCCAGACCACGGACGTCACCGGCCAGACCGTCAACGGCTGGACGAACCTCGTCGCCAACTGGAAGGTCACCCCGCACAACATCTACGCGTATGCAAGACTGAACAGCTATTTTGCACCGCTGACCACGAGCGAGTTCGATACGCCCGTCACGCTGAACGCTGCGACCCTGTCCCGTCTGGGCCTCGGCAGCTACAACAGCCTCGGCTACATTTCTATCGGCAGCTTTACCTTCGATGCAATGCCGCTGACGAGCGATCTGTACTTCGGCGATGACGCAGAGCTGAGCGCAGTTGCTGAGAAGCTGGCGACCGACATCGCCCTCGAAACCGGCGTTTCTGACAAGATCGCCGAGAAGATCGCCTGGACGGCCCTGTACAAGACCGTAAACGAAGAGGACATGGAGCCCGGCTATCCGGCAGAAGCCGGCTACCAGCTCTCCGGCAACCTGAACCTCGCATCCGTTACGTTCAGAGCCGGTGCTGAGAACGTCGAGAATATGCCCGCTGTCAACTACACCTATGACGACGGCGCGATCGACTTCTACGACTTCTACTTCGCTGGCGACACCATCACCCTGCCCACCACTGAGCCGACCCGCGAAGGTTATAGCTTCAAGGGCTGGAGCGTTGAAGTTATTCCGGCTGAAAATGATGCCGACTGCTATGACGCTGACGGCGCAGACGATGCGGCCGATGAAACGCTCCTCAAGGCTGGCGACACCTACACCATCACCGCGGGCGGCGTGATCTTCACTGCACAGTGGGAGAAGAAGACGTTCACAGTCAAGTACTACCTCCCGGATGAAACCGGTGCGTGGGTAGAAAAGAAGATGGACACGGTTGACTCTGTTGACTATGCCACCTACAGCCTGTGGACTCCGAATGCAGAAGATGGTTACGAATTCAGCGGCTGGTATCAGAAACCAGCTGATATTGGCGTAAAAGCTAAGGTCGAAAAGCTGTACATGGCCAAGGAATGGAAGCTCTACGGCAAATTTACGCCCATTGAGTACACCATTCAGTATGTATACAACGACGGCAAGGCCACCAGCACCAACCCCACGACGTACACGGTTGAGAGCGATACCATCACGCTGGCCGATGCGACCGGCGCTGACTGGGGCAAGACGTTCCTTGAGTGGCACGACGAGAACGGCCAGAAGATCACCGAGATCCCCACTGGCTCGACTGGCGACCGCGTTATCACGGCATACTGGAACTGGCCTGTCCATCTCCACTACCTCGATAAGGACAACAACGAGATCGACAGCGCTACGCTCTATGTCAGCGAGCTTGAACCCGGCGCATGCGTCCTGCCGACCGGCGAAAAGACCGGTTATGACTTCGACGGCTGGTATGAAGCCCAAAAGGATATCGGCACCGCCAGTCACAAGCTGAACGCTCTGTCCATAGCCAAGAAGTGGGAACTCTACGGGCGCTACACGGCAAAGACCGACGTGAGCTACACGGTCAAATACCTGCGTGAAGGCGACAATAAGGTTCTCGCGCCTGAAAAGGTCGTGACCGATCAGACGTTCGACACCGAAGTGACCGAGCAGGCCGCAGACGTGGTCGGCTACACGCCGGACGCACCCAGCAAGACGATGATCCTTGATGAATACAACAAGGTTCTCACGTTCTCCTATTCGGCCAACACCTACGACTACACTGTCCGCCACATCAAGCAGCTGCCCGACGGCTCCTATGACGAGGCAAACGCTGAGGTCGAAACGCTGAGCGGCAAGTTTGAAGCGCTCGCAGCTGTGACCGCGAAGGACTACGGTGAGCACTATCCGACCAACGACGCTGACACGAAGCAGAACATCAAGATCGAAGAGGGTCTGACGATCGATGTCAAGTATGATCTCGACGAGCATACCCTGACCTTCGAAACCAACGGCGGCTCCGCCATCAACCCGGTCACGGTCCGCCACGGCAATGCAGTTGCAAGACCCGCTGACCCGACCAAGGACAAGTACACGTTCATTGGCTGGTATGCCGACCCCGAATTCACCGAGGAGTATGACTTCGCAACGGTTCTGGAAGCAGACAAGACCATCTACGCCAAGTTTGAACTGACGTCCACCCCGATCGGCGACATCTATGTCCGCTACGATGTGCTCCACATCAAGCAGCTGCCCGACGGCACCTATGATCTGGCCAACGCTGAGGTCGAGCACCTGAGCGCCAAGAAGGACACCACCGTCACCGCGGTCATCAAGGATTACAGAGCAACGCATCACGTCAATGTCAACCGCACGCTGAGCAAGCTGACCGGCACGGCTATCCAGCCCTACAAGGGCGTGGACGGCAAGCCTGTCTACACCATCCTGTCGGTCTACTACGATCTGGACTTCCATACCCTGACGTTCGACACCATGGGCGGCTCCAAGATCGCGCCGGAAACGGTTCGCCATGGCCTGACGGTTGCGAAGCCCAAGGATCCCGTCAACGGCGGCTACATCTTCGACGGCTGGTACACCGACAAGACCTTCAGACATCGCTACGACTTCTCGACCCCGCTGACCGAGGACATCACGATCTATGCCAAGTGGTTCCTGATCGTCCTGCCCGGCGTCACCGTCAAGAAGAACACCCCGAAGCTCAACACCGCTGATCACTTCGCGTATGTCCAGGGTTATCCCGACGGCACTGTGAAGCCCGCAGGCAACATCACCCGCGCTGAGACGGCCGCGATCCTCTTCCGTCTCATGGATGATGCGTCCCGCAAGACCTATTACTCCACCAAGAGCGGCTTCCGCGATGTCGCCTCCGGCAGCTGGTACAACACCTACGTTGCGACTCTGAACAACGCCGGTGTCATCACCGACAGCTCCAACGGCTACTTCCGCCCGAATGAAGCCATCACCCGTGCAGAGCTCGCCGCCATGCTCGCCAAGTTCTCCGAGACGACTGGCGCTGCGAACTACTTCAATGACGTGTCCGCCAAGTACTGGGCGGCCAACGCCATCGCGATCTGCGCCAAGCTCGGCTGGATCACCGGCTATCCCGACGGCACCTTCCGTCCGGACAAAAACGTGACCCGTGCTGAACTCATGGCTATGATCAACCGTGCCACCGGCCGTGCCCCCAAGTCCGCCGACGCATTCCTGCCCGGCATGAAGACCTGGATCGACAACACCTCCGATAAGTGGTACTACCTCGACGTGCAGGAAGCTACCAACAGCCATTCCTACACGGTCAAGGGTTCCGAAACCTGGACGGCTCTGACCTCCGACCCCAACTGGTCGCTGTACGAGTAAGCCTCTTCGGACGCAATTCCCCGGTATAATCCAAATCAGCCCCTGCCGCCAATTCGGCGGCAGGGGCTGAAAAATTCCCCCGGCGGCGCAGTCCACGACGGACTGCCGCTGGGGGAAGCTGTTTATTTTTGGACGCTGCGCGTTATAACTGGCCCAGACGGAACTGCTCGATCATTTCACCGGTCAGGCTGATGTGGGAGTGATCCTCCGGCAGCTCGCTGCGCAGGTGCCAGCTCGCCTCGGCCAGCTCGGATTCCTGCACGGTGATCCTGTCGCTGCCATCCAGCTCACAGACGAAGCCCATCAGGAGCGTGTCCGTGAACACCCACGGCTGGGATTTGTAAAAGCGGAGGTTTTTGACCCGGAGGCCTGCTTCCTCCATGACCTCGCGGTGCACCGTGTCCTCAATCGACTCACCGATCTCATTAAAGCCCGCGATGAGGGCATATTTTTTGAACGGCCGACCGCGATAGCGCGTGAGCAGCAGCCGGTCGCCGTCGTGCACCGCGACGATCACAGCCGGGCAGATCTTCGGGTAGACCGTGTTTTTGCAATGCGGGCAGACCATGGCGCGCTCGACCGTGCTTTTCTCCATGCGCGCGCCGCATCTGCCGCAGAATTTCTGGGAATCATACCAGCGGTGCAGGCTTTCGCCCGCAGCGGCGGCGAACAGCGCCAGACTCGTCCCGTCCGTCATGGCGCGGAGCGACGAAGAGGGAGCATAGCGGAACGCGTCTGTCTCGCCGGGGTGAGCGGAGACGAGATAATACGCTGTTTCGTCGATGGAAAACGCGTACTGCGCCTCGCCGCCGTCCGGGATCTCGCACATCCGGGGCAGCGTGAGCGTTTCGCCGCTCAAATTACAGTAAACTGTATGATCCGGCTCAAAAATCAGCGCAATATCATCCGGCGACGGTGCTTTCCACGACATTTCATTGTGATACATATGCGGATACAGATCCTGAAGCATAGCTTTCCCTCCTCAGCGCCCGGCGAAGAACACTTCGATCTCCGCCCGGCCTGCCTGTACGCTGCCCTGCGCGAAAAACGGCTTGCCGCCGCCGCGTCCGTGCAGCTGCGCGTTCAGCTCCTTTACCAGCTGCCGCAGATCGCCGTCCTGTTCGCCGACGGAGTATTTATAGCCATCGGCGTCGCTGCCGGCAAAAACAGCCGCACGACCCCCGCAGGCCGACATGACCAGATCAGTCAGCCGCCGCAGGCTGTCCGGGTTCATCGCAGGCTCAAACAGCAGGACGTTTCCTGCCCCGGCAAGTGCCTGCGCCTTCTGCGCAAACACAGCCTCTTCCAGCCCGGCTGCGCGCTGCTTCTGCGCAGCCTCCGCGTCCAGAAGCCGACGCACGGCGGCAGCCGTCTCCAGCGGTTTCGCCGACAGCAGGCCTGACACGCGCCGGTTCTGCTCGGCAATTTCGCTCAAATAGGCAAGCGCACGTCTGCCGCACAGAATTTCCAGCCGCACGCCGTCATGGAATTTCACGCAGGAGAAAATTTTGATCAGCCCAATTTCCCCAGTGCTGCTTACGTGCGTCCCACAACAGGCGCAGATGTCCGCGCCGGGGATGGTCACGATGCGCACCTGACCGGTCAGCTCCTTCTTGCTGCGGTAGGGGATGGCCTTCAGCGCCTCGGCATCCGGGTATGTAATTTCAATCGGGACGTTTTTCCAGACCCACTCGTTGGCCTCGGCCTCGACGGCGGACAGGTCCTCCTGCGTCAGCATGCCGGAAAAATCAATGGTCACAAAATCCGCGCCCATGTGGAAGCCGACGTTTTCATAGCCGAAGCGGCGGTGCACGACGCCGGAGAGAATGTGCTCGCCGGAATGCAGCTGCATGAATTCGAACCGGCGCGTATAGTCGATCCGGCCCTCGACGCTCTGCCCTTCGGAAAGCGGCTGTTCACAGAAATGCACGATCTCGCCGCCGCGCTCGTGCGTGTCGGTCACGCGGACACCGGACAGAAAGCCGGTGTCGCCCGGCTGGCCGCCGCCCTCCGGATAAAAGCAGGTTCTGTCCAGCACGACATCATAGCCGTGCTTTCCCGGCTGACAGGATACAACGCGCGCTTCAAACGCTGCCTGATGCGCGTCCTGATAATAGAGCTTTTCTGTTGCCATATTGACACCTCTTGTCAGATTTTCAACTATCATAGCACACAATCCGTCAAAATTCCACTGGAATTCGTTCGGATTTTGGTTGACAAACCAGGGAAATCAACCTATTATATAAGTTGGGCGATTTCAAAAGCGCCCGATATTCTGAAACAAAAAGGGGGAAGAACAAATGGACGCAGGAAGTAGTAGCGGCACATCCGCAGGCCGAAGTCGGCCCGAGCACCAGCCGCCTTTGTGCGTCCGGTGCTTGCAGCCCCTGTCATTCTTCGATTGATGTGCCTGCGTTGTGTCTTTACCTTCCTATTCTTTACATTTAGGAGGAACAAGACATGGCAGAAAACAATTTTTCCCTGCAAAAGACCCTGACCATGCTGCTCGACGAGAAGAAGTATCATTCTCTGCGCGACATCCTCAGCACCATGAATCCCGCCGACATCGCCGCCATTTTTGACGATCTTGATCAGGCGCGCCTGCCGCTTCTGTTCCGGCTTCTGCCGAAGGAGCTGGCCGCCGAAACGTTCGTCGAAATGGAGCCGGAGGCGCAGGAGCTTCTGATTCAGGGCTTCTCGGATTCCGAGCTGAAGGAGGTCATCGACGAGCTTTACGTCGACGACGCCGTCGATATCGTGGAGGAAATGCCCGCGAACGTCGTGCAGCGCATCCTGACCCAGGCCGAGCCGGATATGCGCAAGCAGATCAACGAGATCCTGCGCTACCCGGAGGATTCCGCCGGCTCGATCATGACTACCGAATATGTCTCCCTGCGCCCGAATATGACGGTCGAGGAAGCGATTTTGCGCATCCGCCGCACGGGCATCGACAAGGAGACGATCTACACCTGCTACGTGACGCGCGGCCACAAGCTCATCGGCCTTACGAGCGTCAAGGACCTGCTTCTGTGCGAGGACGACGATGCGACCATCGAGTCCATCATGCAGGAGCACGTCATCACCGTCGGCACGCTCGACGATAAAGAGCAGGTCGCCCAGATGTTCAGTAAGTACAATTTCCTCGCTCTGCCGGTCGTTGACACAGAAAACCGGCTGGTCGGCATCGTGACCTTCGACGACGCCATGGACGTCATGGAAGACGAGGCCACGGAGGACATGGAAAAGATGGCCGCTATGCTGCCGTCCGAACACCCGTATATGCGTTCGACCCCTGTCGAGATCTGGAAAAACCGTATCCCGTGGCTGCTGCTGCTGATGGTTTCGGCGACGCTGACGGGCATCGTCATCACAAGATTTGAAAATTCGCTGGCCGCCCTGCCGTGCCTCACGGCGTTCATCCCCATGCTGATGGACACCGGCGGCAACTCCGGCTCGCAGGCCTGCGTGTCCATCATCCGCGGCATCAGCCTGAATGAGATCGAATTCCGCGACCTGGGACGCGTGGTCTGGAAGGAGATCCGCGTGTCCGTCCTCTGCGGCGTGTGCCTGGCAATCGCCTGCTTCGCGAAGATCATCGTGGTCGATATGCTGCTGTTAAAGAGCGAGAGCGTGACGTATCTGGTAGCCTTTGTCGTCTGCGCGACGATGGCCGTGACGGTCTGCCTTGCCAAGATCGTCGGCTCAACGCTGCCGCTGCTGGCTAAAAAGCTCGGCTTCGACCCGGCTGTGATGGCCTCGCCGATCATCACAACGATCGTGGACTTCCTGTCCCTGCTTGTCTATTTCGCTTTTGCGACCGCAATGCTCGGCATCGGATAAAAACCGCCCGCTGCACATAATGTGCAGCGGGTTTTTGTGCAAAAACGGCAAAAAACAGACGCAGTTGGTAGGGGCGGGGCTCTGCTCCGCCCGGCGGAAAACGCTGCGTTCGCGTGAGAACTTGCGGCAAATTCGTATGCAGTTACCCACTTGGTTGTAGGGGCCGACGACTCTGTCGGCCCTGAAAATGCTGCGTCCTGCGGGCGGACAGAGTCGTCCGCCCCTACACCGAAATGCGCAGATGCATACGAATTTGCCGAGGATTTCCGATGATTCGGTGCATTCTGCCGGGCGGAGCAGAGCCCCGCCCCTACCAAAATTGTGCGTATTTTTGGGGGTGCTCCGAAATCTGCTGCGGTCGAATCCGCTCAGCGCAAAACTGGGAACAGGAGCTTCTGGTTTTCCTGCGTGTACATATTTTCCCGCGTGATGAGGACGCAGGAAACCTCAACGAAATCGTCGGTCTGCTCGCCGTTTGCCACGCGAACGGCCTGCTGGACGGCCACGTAGCCCATGTTGAACGGCCGCTGCGTGACAATGGCCTGAATGATGTTCTGCTCTAAAAACTGGATCTGCCGCTGCGAATTGTCGCAGCCGACGACATAGACGCGCCCGCCCATGCCCAGCTCGACCAGCGCGTTTGCCGCGCCGACGTTGCAGACCTCGTTCGTGCACACAAAGCCCCGGATCTCCGGGTCGGCGGAAAGAAGCTCCGTCGTGATCGTCTGTGCCTGCTCGGTCGAGTTGTCGCAGCAGAAGCTGCCGAGGATCTCGATATTTCCTGCCTCGTTCAGCGCGTCCAGAACGCCGCGCGTGCGTTCAATGCCCGTTGTGGTCGTCAGCATATGCTGAATGACCGCGACCTTTCCGCCCTCCGGCAGATAGGATGCCATGGCGCGGCCCATCTCCAGCCCGATCTCATAGCTGTTGCTGCCGACAAAGCAGGCGCGGCCTGCGGCATTGACGTCCGTGTCGATCGCAACGACGCCGATCCCGGCAGCGATGGCTTCCTCCGTTGCTTCCGCGCAGCGGTCATAGTCCGCGGCAGAGAGGATCATGACGTCCGGCTTATCCGCTGTCACCTGCCGGATCAGCTCGATCTGCTTGTCAATGTCAATTTCGCGCGGCGAGGTCAGGACCTTCAGCTCGACGCCGTATTCCTCCGCCGCCTTTTCAACGCCGGACAGGAGCGTTCCCCAGAACTCCGCGACCTCTGTCACGGTTTTCAGAACCAGCGTCACCCGCAGCGGCTTCTGTGCTGCCGCGCAGCCCGCAAGATTCAGGAGCAGACAGAGCAGCAGGAGAAAAACGGTGCATTTTTTAATCCTCCGCATGGCTGTCCTCCTCCTTTCCGCGTACAATGGGCAGCACGAGCATGACCATTGTGCGCACACCGGGCGTAGAATAATACTTCATAACGGCGTCCGGGCCGAAGAACAGCTGCAGCCGCTCGTTGACGTTATAAACGCCGATCTTGGTGCTCTCCGCGTCGGATTCCTTTTTGTCGAGAATGGTTTCCAGCTGCTCCGGCGTCATGCCCACGCCGTCGTCCTCGACGGTGATGAGCAGGCGGTCCTCCTCCAGCAGCGACTCAATGCGCACCGTGCCGCCCTGCTGCTTGACCTTGATGCCGTGATAGATCGCGTTTTCCACCAGCGGCTGCAAAATGAGCTTCGGCAGCAGGCAGTCCTCCGTCTGCGGGTCAAGGTCGATCTCGTAGCGGAGCTTTTCGTTGTAGCGCATCTTCTGGATGGTCAGATAGCTGCGCACATGGGCGATCTCCTTTTTGAGCGTGTTGGTGTCGGAGCCGTCGCCGATGGACGAGCGCAGCAGCAGCGCCAGCGCGCTCGTCATCTCCACGACCTCCGCATTGCGTCCGGCGTGGCTCATCCAGATAATAGAGTCGAGCGTGTTGTAAAGAAAATGCGGCTGGATCTGCGCCTGCAGCGCCTTCCATTCGCTCTTGCGCTTCTGCTCCTCGCTGCGCAGCCGTTCGTCCATCAGTTCGGCAGTTTTGGCGATCATGTGGTCAAAGCTGTCGGACAGCTGGCCAAGCTCCGTGCGGGAGGATACCTGGCTGCGCACGTGCAGATCGCCGTCCTCCACGCGCCGCATCGTCTGCATCAGACGGCGGATGGGTCCTGCGATGGAGCGCGAGAGCTGAAGCGCGAACACCAGCGCAAGAATGAGCGCCGCCGCCGCGATGAGCAGATAGGTCTTGTAGATCCTGTCCTGACTGCGCAGCAGCTCCTGCGTGTAGGCAACGCCCACCGCCGTCCATCCGGTGGCCTCCGATGCGCAGGCTACATAGAGCCTGCGCATCCTGCCCTTGCCGGAGAGCGTGCGGCCGTCCGCCGCTGCCAGCACCTCCGCGACGTTTTCCTCCTTCAGTCCCGCATAGATCAGATCCTGCTGCGGGTGCCAGAGGATGCCGCCGCTCTGGTCGATCAGATAGATATAGCCCCGGCTGCCGAGCTGGATATCTGCGCAGAGCCGGTCGATGATCTGGTAGTTAAGGTCGATGAGCAGAACGCCCTGCATATTTCCTGCGCGGTCGAGCACGGCCTTGGAGAACGAAACGACCCAGTTGTACTGGCCCGCGATCAGGTTTTCCACGCGTGAGGAGGAAACCTGTACCTCGTGCGGTTCCTGCAGCGCGGCCTGGTACCAGTCTGCATTCTGGTAATTGGAATATGTGTTGAGCGACGCACCCTCGCTTCCGAACAGCGCGCCGCCGGATTCCGGGATCAGGGCGATGGCCGTGATCTCCGAGCGGATCTTCTGTGCGGCGGCCAGCTGCTCCTGCGCTTCGCGGCAGGCCGCGTCCGTCAGCCGGTGCTCGTTGGCCGCGCGCAGATAGGCCGCGACCGCGCCGTTGTCGACAATAAAATCGGAAATATCCTTCATGTACTCCACGTACATATCAAGCTCGGCGTTGACGCGGCGGATCAGCTGCTCGGTGTACTCCGTCGAGCTGTCCAGCAGCTCGTTCGTCGAGACGCTGATCGACACATAGGTCATGGCTGCCGTAATGACGAGGATCAGCAGCATGAACAGCGCCGCGATCCGCGTGCCGATGGAGTGCCGGGAAAAAAGTCGTGCTTCGGTCATGTTCCGCTCTCCGCCTCCCTGTACTGCCGGGGCGTCATGCCGGTTCTGCGGCGGAAGGTGAGCGAGAAATAATGCGGGTCGGCAAAGCCGATGCGCTCGGCGATCTCATAGGTGCACAGCCCCGTTTCACGCAGATATTCCTTGGCCTTCTCCATACGCAGGTTTGTCAGATATTCCACGAACGACTGGCCGGTCTTTTCCTTGAATACCGTTGAAAAATAGCTGCGGCTGACGCCGAGATGCTCCAGCACGTCCGGCAGCTTGAGATCGCAGTCGGCATAGTGCTCGTTAATATACGCGACGGCCAGACGGCCGCAGCGGGCGGCAGGCGTGTCGTTCTGCTGGGCCTGACATTGCAGAATATAGCCCTCAAGCCGCTCGACGGACAGCCGTACCTCCTCCAGCGCATAGCCCTGCTGCGGAAGGAGCATGGCGGGCGCGCGCAGCAGCTGCTCGCGCGTCAGATGCGAGGCCACGAGGATCTGCAGGCGCTGCAGAACGGGGCGGCACTCGCTCTCATGCACCCTGCGGCGGCGCATACAGGTAAAAAGCGTCCCGGTCAGCTCCAATGCACGGCTGCCGCTGCCGGATTGGAGCGTGCTTGCGATCTGCGCCGCAGTCGGACAGTCGTCCGTCTGCAAAGAGCCGGAGGATTTGCGCAGCTCCGGGTCAAACAACAGTGTCTCGCCTGTGGAAAACGCGTAGCCCAGCGCGTGCTGCGCCTCCTGCGCGGACTGCCGCAGGCCGTCAAGCCCGGCATAGGCCCCGCCGATCCCGATGGGGGCGGTGATCTCCGCCTCCTGCATCACCGCGCGCAGATGGCGCGCTCCGGCGGCGGTGCGCGCCATGAGTTCCGCCGTTTCATCGCCGCTGACGATGAGCATAACGTGCTGGTCGCCGAGCAGCCGGAGCTGCGCGGGCGCACAGCCCTGCGCCACCCGATGTCCCTGTGCATCAAAGCCCTCGGGGCGCTGCGGCAGCGCCGCCAGCGCGACCGCATGGAACCGCCCGCCAAGCTCAACACCGGCGGCAAGCGTCGCCTCCGGCAGCTCCTGCGCCGTGTCGGACTGTAAAAGCCCCTGAAAGAAATGATCCTTCAGCACCTCGTCTGCCAGCACGGCCCGGCTGTAAAGCCCCTGCCGGTTGTCCCGGCGCGAAAGCTCCGCAGACAGGTTCTCCAGCAGCTGATCAAACTCCTTCGGGCTGACGGGCTTGAGCAGATAATCGTGGACATGGTACCGGATGGCCTTCTGCGCATAGGAAAACTCGCTGAAGCCGGTCAGCACGACGACGATCGTGTCCGGAAATTTCTCATAGATGTTCCGCGCCAACTCCAGCCCGTCGACAAAGGGCATACAGATATCCGTGATGACCACATCCGGCAGCACGGATTCGAGCTGTTCAAGCGCCTGACGGCCATTTTCAAAGACATGGGGCGGCGCAAAGCCGAATTTGTCCCAATTGGTGTTCTGTGCCATGGACTCTCGGACAAGCATTTCATCCTCTACAAGCATGATCTGGTACATACGGCGCGCCCTCCTTTGTATTTGTTATTAGTGTATAACAAAACGGTCAAAATTGCAATCAAATTTAGCAATTCGCCAATATGCCCGTGCGGTATGACGCGGAAAAATTCGCCGATATCGAACGTATCCGGTTGCTGAACGATATTCGGCATGATATAGTAAAGGAAACGCAATGAACAGAAAGGAAGCTTCAGCATGGCAGAACAGGAAGGCAAAACCATACACTCCGTTGCGAAGGCGATCCGTCTTCTCGACATTCTGACGGAAAGCGGCCAGCCCGCTTCCCTGACGGAACTCTATCAGAAAACCGGCTGGCCGAAGAGTACCATCCACGGCCTGCTGTCAACGATGCGGGAATCGGGTCTGATCGAGCAGACGCCGAATGGCCGCTACTGGCTGGGCATCCGCCTGTTTGAATACGGCTGTGCCGTCTCCAACTCATGGGATATCGGTACGATTGCACGGCCGCATATGCAGAGTATCTGCGCTGAACTTGGCGAGAGTGTATTCCTGTCGGTTTTTGACCGTGCAGCAGTCGTAACGCTGGCAGAGGAGGAGTCCCGCGCGAGTCTTCGCGTCGTGTCCGAGGTCGGCGCACGGCTTCCGGTCTATTGTACGTCGCAGGGAAAGCTGTTTCTTGCCAACAGTTCCCCGGCGGAGTGCCGCCGCATTCTTACACACACCGAACTCAAGGCCTTCACGCCCCATACACTTACCACGCCAGAGCAGTTTGTGCCCGAACTTACCCGCATCCGCGAGCAGGGCTACGCTGTGGAAAACGGCGAGTATAAGATCGGCCTGCGCTCCGTCTCCGCGCCGATCCATGACGTGACCGGCGAGGTGCGCTACGCCATCGGCTGCGTCGGAATGTTCCGGCAGGTGCAGTCCGACGAGTTTCTCCGCGCCATCCGCCTCGTCTGCGCCGCAGCCGAGACGATCTCCCGCGCCATCGGCTATCACGGGTAAGGAAAATTCGGCCTGCTCCCGCAGCTGTTTTGCTTGCATATGTGCGGCGGCGTATGATATACTGATAAGAAATTAGAAAGAAAAAGGGGGAGCCTTTATGTCCAAAACCATTCTGCGGCGGCTGTTCGTGCTGGCACTCTGCGCCTGTCTCGTGCTGCTGGCCGTATTGCCCGCCGGGGCCGATTTCGGCGATTACTCCGGCGATTCCGATTTCGGTGATTCGTCCGATTGGAGCAGCTCCGACTCCGATTGGGACTGGAGCAGCAGCGATTCCGACTATTCCAGCAGCTCCGAATCCTCCGGCGGGATCAGTACCATCGTCGTCGGAGCCATCATCGTCTTCATCGCGATCGTTTCGACCTCACGCACAAAGAAGAAGAAGGGAGCTTCCGGCGGCACCAGCTGGTCCGCGGCTGCGAACCGCAAGCTGAAGCCCATGGCTGAGTATGAGCAGCTCGACGAAAACTTCGACAAGGCTGAGCTGACCTCCAAGCTGTCGAACCTGTATGTACAGATGCAGGATTGCTGGCAGAAGAAGGATATCTCGCCCATCCGTCCGTACTGCACCGACGCGTTCTTCACGCAGATGGACAATCAGATCCAGCGCAAGAAGCAGCAGGGCCAGACCAACTACATCGAGCGCATCGCGGTTCTGTCCGTGGAGCTGCGCGGCTGGTGCCAGGAGGGCGGCAACGACGTGCTCGTCGCCCGTCTGAACACGCGCATCGTCGATTACACGCTCGACGACAAGACCGGCAAGCTCATCTCCGGCAGCAGAGACAAGGAGAAGTTCATGGTCTACGAGTGGGATCTTGTCCGCACGACCGGCACGAAGACCGAGAAGGACAAACCTATGCAGACCGTCAACTGCCCGAACTGCGGCGCACCGGTCGAGATCAACGCCAGCGCCAAGTGCCCGTACTGCGGCAGTGTCATCACCCTCGAGGAGCACGACTTCGCCCTCAACGCCATCCGCGCCATCTCTCAGCAAACGAGAGGATAACGCGCCCCGGCAAACGCATTCCACTAAAAAACTCCACCGCCCAGGCCGAGCGGTGGAGTTTTTTGAAATTTAGCCTCTGCGCGGCGCTTACGCCTGCAGATTGAGCGCGGGATTCATATAATAGACGTTTTTCTCGTCCAGCCTCCGGCGCAGCAGCTCAATGGCCTCGCCGAAGCGCTGGAAATGCACGATCTCGCGCTCCCGCAGGAAGCGAATGGCGTCGTTCACATCCGGGTCGTCAGAAATGCGGAGGATATTGTCATACGTCACGCGCGCTTTCTGCTCGGCTGCCAGATCCTCCGTGAGGTCGGCGATGGGGTCGCCGGTGACGGCCATGGTCGCGGCGCTCCAGGGCGTGCCGGAGGCGGCCTGCGGGTAGACGCCGGCGGTGTGGTCGACAAAATAATTCGCAAAGCCTGCCGACTCGATCTGCTCCTGCGTGAGCGTCCGCGTCAGCTGGTGCACGATCGTGCCGACCATCTCCAGATGCCCCAGCTCCTCAGTACCAATGTCGGTCAGCAGCCCCTTCAGCTCAGGATACGGCATGGAATAACGCTGACTCAGATAGCGCAGAGACGCGCCAAGCTCCCCATCTGGACCACCATACTGGGAAATTATAACAGCTGCCAGCTGCGGGTTCGGGTTTGCGATGCGGATGGGGTACTGCAGCTTTTTTTCATATACAAACATCGTTTATTCCTCCGTTTCCGCGTCCCAGGGCCATGGATCGTCCAGCCATGTATAGCAGCCGCCCGCGGTGGCCTCCATCTGCGTGAGCGCCATGCCGCTGTCCTCCGCCTGCTGCCGCAGCATTTCATACTGCTCGACGTACTGGTTGAACAGCTGCACGGCCTCCTCGTCGTCCGCGTGGGTATCCAGGTACAGGCCAAGCTCGGTAATGGCGAAATTCGCCGCCTGAAGGTCCTGCATACTCTGCATACCGTCCGCGCTGCGCGGCTCGACGCCGCTTGTGCCGCGATATGGAAGGTCAAGCCCCGGAAACAGCGTGCCCTTCATCAGCGCACGTCCCGCCGTATAGCGGTCGGGGTTCTGCCCCTGGAACGGGACGTAGGGATTGGCCAGCGGCGCGCAGGCGGGAAGCGTTCCCCGCGTATCGCCGCAGCCTTCGGCAGTCTGGGCTGCCTGTGTCTGCATATCAGCCAAAAAGATCGGCTCCTCTCAAGAGATTCGGGCGCATTCGCCCTGAACCAATCTATGCAGCACCGCTTCGACAGGTGCCGCGGCTCTGTACTTTTTCTCCGGCAGATGGTATACTGAGCAAAAATACCGCCGCGCGCGGCGGTTTTGGGGGGGAACGTTCTTGCTTTCTGCATTTCACGGCCTGTGCATGGCGCTGGCTGACAGCGTCCCCGGCGTTTCCGGCGGGACGATCGCGTTTATTCTCGGCTTTTATGACGATCTCCTGCGTGCGCTGCAGGGCCTGTTCAACGGAAAAGGTCCCGTGCGGCGGCAGAGCCTGCGCGCGCTGCTGCGCTTCGGCATCGGTTGGGGCGTCGGAATGGCTGCCTGTATTCTGGCGCTGGCGGAATTATTTGAGCTGCACGTCTATTTTATGTGCAGTCTGTTTCTGGGGCTGAGCGCGGCGGCGTTTCCGCTGGTAGCCCGCGCGGAGCGCGGTGCGCTGCGAAATACCGCGCGGTACGCGCCGCTGGCGCTGCTCGGCGCGGCGCTCGTCGTGGGGCTTACGCTGCTGCGCGAGGACGCGGCGGTTTCGCTGCGCGTCGACTTTTCGGAGCTTCGCGTCTGGCCGCTTCTGTACCTGTTTGTCTCCGGCGCGATTGCCGTCAGCGCGATGATCCTGCCGGGGATCTCCGGGTCGACGCTGCTTCTGATCGCGGGCGTCTATCTGCCTGCGATGCACGCGCTGCGTCAGCTGCTGCGGCTCGATTTTTCCGGGCTTCCCGGCATTCTGGCGCTTGGGCTTGGCGCAGCGGCGGGCGCAGCGCTGGCTGCCCGCGCCGTCCGCGCCGCGCTGCGCCGCTTCCGGAGCCAGATGGTGTGGCTGATCCTCGGCCTGATGGCAGGCTCACTGTACGCCATCGTGATGGGCCCCGCCGGACTTCAGACACCGCAGACTCCGGTAAGCCTTCAGACGTTTTCGCTACCGGGCTTCCTGCTGGGCGCGGCGGTGCTCCTGCTGCTGGAGCTGCTGCGCGCCCACCGGCCGAATGCGGAAAAATCATCACGGTGACGCACCGGCGGGGGACAGAGCAGCCACGCCGCAAGGCCACCTTTTCGATTCTTTTTGCGTTTTTTCTCAAAATGTAGTATAGTGTACAAAACAAACAGGAGGCGCATACGATGATCGAGGTCGAGTTATCTAATATTTGGGGGAGCGTCAGCCTGCCGGATCTGCTGTCCGGGGAGAAGGATCTGTTTGACGCGCATATGCAGCTCCGGACCAACGTGCCGGACGGCCCGGACTTTCTTGGCTGGCTGAACGCGCCGGAGGGCGTGATGGCCCGCGCAATGCTCGCGATCGGCAAGGCCGCAGAGAAGATCGCGGAGCTCGGCGATACACTCGTGGTCGTCGGCAGCGGCGACGCGCCGCTTGCGGCGCAGGCGGCGATCCGCGCACTTGGAAAAGAGGGGAGTGTCCGGCTGATTTTTGCGGGCACAAGCCTGTCCGCAAGCGCCTACGAGCAGCTGTGCAGCCGGCTCGAGGGGCAGGACTTCTGCCTGCTTCTGATCGCACAGAGCGCTGTCGATATGGAATGCGGCGTCGCCTCCCGCGCCGTCCGCTGGCTGCTTGACCGGCACTACGGGCCGGAGGCCAGGCAGCATATCTTCGTCTGTGCGCCGAAGGACAGTCTCCTGCATGGTATGGCGCAGGAGGAGGGATATACCTTCCTGGCCCAGCCTGCGCAGCTCGGCTGCGCGGATTCGGCACTTTCGCCTGCGGCGCTTCTGCCGATGGCGGTTTCCGGGATCGAGCCGCTCAGCGTGCTTGAGGGCGCGGGACAGGCGTATCATGATTATGACCTGCGCGCGTTTGAAAACCCTGTCTGGATGTATGCAGGCGCGCGTCACGCGCTGGAGTTGCGTATGCGGCGCACGGAGCTTCTCGGCATCTTCGAACCGGACTGCATGGCACTCGGCCGCTGGTGGGCCAGCAGCACGGCCCGGCGCAGCTGCCGCAGCGGATACGGCGTTCTGCCCGTCCCGGCAGAGCTTCCCGGTGCGCTCGACACGCTCGACGCTATGCTGGACGGCAGCCGCAGCGCGTTTGAAACCTTCCTGCGCATCCCGCTGCCCGCGAGACGGCGCAACATTGAGCTTGACTGGAAGGATTACGACGATCTCGGCTATCTCTCCGGCCACTCGGTCGGCGAAGCCGAAAGCGCGATGTTCGACGCGCTCGTGCAGACCCACGCCTCGCTCGATATCCCGCTGATCATCCTCTCCGCCGGGCAGCTGGACGCGCCGCAGCTCGGCGAGCTGTTCTACTTCCTGGAGCTGACCGCTGCCCTGTGCGCCGCGGCTGACGGGCTGAATCCCTTCGACCGCAAGCGCAGTTCTCCGACCAGAGCGCAGGCAGCCGCGCTGCTGCGCGGCTGAAGCCTGCTCCTGTTTACGATTTTTTCACAAGTAGGTTCTTGTGTTTCCGGCAGAAAGCTGGTACAATGAAGCTGACCACATGAGAAAAGGAGGAATGCCCGTATGGTCAATATTATGATGGGCCCCGAAGGCTCCGGCAAGACGAAGCTGCTCATCGGTGCTCTCAATCAGGCAGTTCAGCGCGAATCCGGCAGCATCGTCTGCATCGAGAAGGGCGATACACTGCGCTTCGACGTCGACCACAAGGTTCGGCTCATCGACATCAAGGAATACGCTTACGGCGGTTATCCGTTCCTGCGCGGCTTTATCAGCGGCCTGCACGCGGGAAACTTTGATATCACGCATATTTTTATCGACAACCTTTACAAGCTGTCGCAGGACAGCGACCCCAAGGAAACCGAGAATTTCCTTGACTGGTGCAGCGTCTTCTCCGCAGAAAACAGCGTCGCGTTTACGCTGACGATCGCGGGCGAAGCCAAGGATGCACCGGAATATATCGCAAGATATATGGACTGAATTTGAGATCGCAGGCGCTGCGGGCCTCCCACAGCGCCTCTTGAACGTTGGCAGAGGGGGCGCGGCATGGAGCAGCAGGAATATGCGCAGCGGGGCTATCTGCGCGAGGATTTTCGGCTCTTTCACCTCAAGGGAGCGATGGAGGAACAGCTCGACTGGCACTACCATACCTTCCACAAGCTGATCTTCTTTCTCGGCGGCCAGTCCGGCTACGGCGTCGAGGGGCGCAGCTACCCGCTTGAGCCCGGCGACGTGATCCTCGTCCCGCAGGGCTGCGTCCACCGGCCGGAGGCCGCGCCCGGCGCGCCGTACGAGCGCGTCATCCTCTATCTGTCGCCGGACTATCTCGCCCGCGCGGGGACGGCGGACTGCCCGCTCGACAGCTGCTTCACGCTCGCCACGGCCCGCTTCCGCTTTGTCCTGCGCCCGCAGGATGAGCGGCAGGCGCTGCGCCGCACGCTCTTCGTGCTGGAGAGTGCCTCCGTGCAGCCGGGCTTCGGGCAGGAGCTGCTGGCAAAGTCCCTTCTGACGCAGCTGCTCATTCTCCTGCGCCGCGCGATGGACGCACAGCCGCAGGCCGTGGAGAGCCTTGCGTCCGATGAAAAGATCGCGGCCATCATGCAGTATCTCTCCCAGCACCCGACGGAGTCTGTCTCCATCGACGATCTGGCCGCCCGGTTCTATATCAGCAAATATCACATGATGCGGCGCTTCCGCGCCGAGACGGGCTATACTGTCCATGCGTATCTGACCGGCAAGCGCCTCGCCCTCGCGCGCGAGCAGATCGCCGCCGGGACGCCCATTCTGCAGGCGGCCAGCGCCTGCGGCTTCGGAGATTACTCCGCATTCTGCCGCGCCTACCGCCGCCAGTTCGGCCAGCCGCCCAGCAGCGCAAAGCAGGATGCCGCCGAAACGCCGAAATCGCGAAAAAAGGCTTGACAGCGGGGCGACAATATGCTATGATTCTAAGGCTGAATTTGTCAGAGTGCCTGCGGGTGTAGCACAACGGCCAGGGCACCAGCCTTCCAAGCTGGGGACGCGGGTTCGATTCCCGTCACCCGCTCCATTATGCGCCAGTAGCTCAGCTGGATAGAGCAACTGCCTTCTAAGCAGTAGGTCGCGGGTTCGAGTCCCTCCTGGCGTGCCAATTCAGCCGGGCTAAAAAAAGAAAATTTCATATGGTGGGTGTAGCGTAGTTGGTTAACGCGTCAGATTGTGGCTCTGAAGACCGAGGGTTCGAGTCCCTTCACTCACCCCATTTTCTTTTTTTATGCAGGATTTTGCCGATACGCGCACGGGGATGTCGCCAAGCGGTAAGGCACAGGACTTTGACTCCTGTATGCGTAGGTTCGAATCCTGCCATCCCTGCCATAAGACCCGCTAGCTCAGCAGGCAGAGCACCTGCCTTTTAAGCAGGGTGTCCGGAGTTCGAATCTCCGGCGGGTCACCATGATTGCCGAACACTATAGATGAAATGGCGAAAAAGCCAGTCATCTCAATGGGTTCGGCAATTTTTTATTCTCAAAATTCTTAGG
>OHDN01000395.1_pt1 | contig 29111 bp, 28 predicted proteins | sample 1566971 | NCBI WGS metagenome assembly OHDN01 (sample SAMEA3879538, study PRJEB24766) | human gut metagenome | biome: human-associated habitat; feature: feces | place: USA | collected 1985/1987
TGGGGAAGTCCGGGCCCTTGATGTATTCCATCAGGCCGGGCAGGTCGATGTCCGGGTTGTCGATATAGGCGATGCAGCCGTCAATGACCTCGCTCAGGTTGTGGGGCGGGATGTTGGTGGCCATGCCGACCGCAATGCCCTGACTGCCGTTGACCAGCAGGTTGGGGAAGCGGCAGGGCAGCACGCTGGGTTCCTTCTTGGTCTCGTCAAAGTTGGGGTCCCAGTCGATGGTGTCCTTCTCGATATCGGTCAGCATCTCCACCGCCATGCGGCTCATGCGGGCCTCGGTGTAACGGTAGGCAGCCGGGGGGTCGCCATCCACAGAACCAAAGTTACCCTGACCATCCACCAGCGGATAGCGCAGAGAGAAATCCTGTGCCAGACGGACCATGGCATCGTAGACCGATGCGTCGCCGTGGGGGTGGTAGGAGCCCAGCACCGCACCGACGGTATCCGCCGACTTGCGGTAGGGATGGCTGGGGTCGTTGCCGCGCTCGTGCATGGTGTAAAGGATGCGGCGGTGGACCGGCTTCAGACCATCGCGCACATCGGGCAGCGCACGGGACACGATGACCGACATGGAGTAGTCCAGGAACGCCGTCTCGATTTCTTTCTTGACGTCGCGGATGATCTTTTTGGTACCGCTGCCCGGTATCATCACAAAATCTTCTTCCATTTTTTCCTCCGTAGGATCAACCCTCTCAGTCAATGCCCTGCGGCATTGACAGCTCTCCCAAAGGGCGAGCTTTTTTGCGTGAGAAGGGAACGTTTATCTTTTGCCGATAAGCTCCCCCTTAGGGGGAGCTGGCGCGTCAGCGCCTGAGAGGGATATCAGACATCCAGCTTTGCATACTGTGCATTCGCCTCGATGAAGCGGCGGCGGGGCTCGACCTGGTCGCCCATCAGGATGGTGAAGGCTTCATCGGCCTTTTCTGCATCCTCAATGGTGATCTGCACGATGACGCGGTTGTCGGGGTTCATGGTGGTCTCCCAGAGCTGTTCCGGGTTCATCTCACCAAGGCCCTTATAGCGGTTGACCTTTGCGCCCGGCATTTCCTGCGAGAGCACGGCCATCTCGGCGTCGTTGTAGGCATACTTGATGGTGCTGCCCTTCTGCACCTTGAACAGGGGCGGCTGGGCAACGTAGACATGACCCTGCTCGATGAGGGGGCGCATATAGCGGAAGAAGAAGGTCAGCATCAGGGTGCAGATGTGCGAACCATCGACATCGGCATCGGCCATGATGAAGACTTTGTCATACCGCAGCTTGGAGATATCAAATTCCTCGCCGATGCCGCAGCCCAGTGCCAGCACGACCGGCATCAGCTTATCGTTGCCGTAGATGCGGTCGGCACGGGCCTTTTCGACGTTCAGCATCTTGCCCCAGAGGGGAAGGATGGCCTGGATGGCCGAGTCCCGGCCCATCTTGGCCGAGCCGCCTGCAGAGTCGCCCTCGACGATGAAGATCTCGGTGCGGGAGGGGTCTTTCTCGCGGCAGTCGGCCAGCTTGCCGGGCATCCGGCTGGTCTCCAGCGCACTCTTGCGGCGGACCAGTTCGCGGGCCTTTTTGGCAGCGGCGCGGGCGCGGGCGGCCTGGGTGGCCTTTTCGAAAATGGCCTTGGCCACGCCGGGGTTCTCCTCAAAGAACTCCATCAGCTTGGTGTAGACCATGTTGGAGACGAGGGTGCGGATCTCGGTGTTGCCGAGCTTCGCCTTGGTCTGGCCCTCGAACTCGGCCTCCTGCAATTTGACCGAGATGACGCAGATGAGGCCCTCGCGGACATCGGAGCCGGACAGGTTCTCATCCTTGTCCTTCAGCAGGCCGTGGCTGCGGCCGTAGTCGTTGAAGACGCGGGTCAGGCTGGTGCGGAAGCCCTCTTCGTGGGTGCCGCCGTCCGGGGTGTTGACGTTGTTCGCAAAACTCAGCACCAGCTCGTTGTAGCTGGAGTTGTACTGCAATGCGATCTCGGCCATGCCGCGGTCGGTCTGCCCCTTGAGGTAAATGACGTTGGGATGCAGAACTTCAAGGTTCCGCTTCTCGTTCAGGTAGGTGACGAAGCTCTTGATGCCGCCCTCGTAGCACATGACCTCGGTGCGGTAGCAGGGGTCGCCCTCCTGGCCGTCCTCCAGAACGGGGGTGTACAGCTCGCGCTCATCGGTCAGGGTGATCTTGACACCGGCGTTCAGGAAGCTCTCCTCACGCAGACGCTTTTCCAGCGTCTCAAAGTTGTAGACGGTGGTATCCTTGAACATCTCCGGGTCCGGCTTGAAGGTGACGCGGGTGCCGGTGACGCCCGGCTCCACGGTGCCGATGCACTTCAGGGGGCCGTCCGGGTCGCCGCGGCGGAAGGTCTGCTCATATTCGTGGCCGTCGCGGCGGACGTTGACGGTCAGCCACTCGGAGCAGGCATTGACGACCGATGCGCCGACGCCGTGCAGGCCGCCGGCCACCTTGTAGCCGGAGTTCTCGCCGCCGAACTTGCCGCCGGCGTGGAGGATGGTATAGACGACGGTGACGGCAGGCAGACCGGTATCAGCCTGGATGTCCACGGGGATGCCGCGGCCATTGTCCGTGACCTGAATGATGTCGCCCTTCAGGATCTTGACCTCGATGTGGTCGCAGTAACCGGCCAGAGCCTCGTCGATGGCGTTGTCCACGATCTCGTACACCAGATGGTGCAGGCCGCGCTCGCCGGTGGAGCCGATATACATACCGGGGCGCTTGCGCACTGCCTCCAGGCCTTTCAGGACCTGGATCTCGCTGGCGTTGTATTCATGGTCCGTCGCAGTTTCTGCGTTGGTACTGGTAATGATTTCCTCTGCCATTTCCTTTCTCCCTTTTGTTTTGTTTCGTTTTTTCGTTACTATTTGTAAAAGCGATAAATCGCTGGTTGGTAATTGAACCTCTCAGTCAAAGTCTGTCGGCTTTGCCAGCTCCCCTGATAGGGGAGCCACTGGCGTACCGGGCAGGCCCACGCCGGACGAGCAAAGCTCAATATTTCGGAAGCTGTAGTACTCTGCTGTCCAGGTCAGCGACTGTTGTCTCCGTGCGCCGTTTGAGCGCAGCCGACGACAGCTCCGAGAGATAGATCGTATCCACCGGCGAATCTGCCAGCACATAGCTCTGGGGCAGCTCATCGGACAGACTGACCACAGCCCCGTTTTTCTGGGCGTAGTTCAGAAACTCCCGCCCCCGGGGTGAGATGGTCGTCGTTTCCAGATTGAAGATGCCGATGATGTCCCGGTCGTTCAGGACATAATCGCGGCCAAGGTGTACATACATTGCATCACACTTTCGTCAGCACGCCGCCGTTCATCCGGTAGACCTCGCCGTCTGTTTTGAGGAAAGCGGTGTCGTCGCAGCTGGTCACGAAGGTCTGCTTTTCCCGCATCCGGGTGAGCAGATACTGCTTGCGGCCATCGTCCAGCTCGCTGAGTACGTCGTCCAGCAGCATCACCGGGTGTTCGCCCGTGATGGAGGCAGCTGCGGCGGCTTCGGCCATTTTAAGGCTGAGCACGACGCTCCGCTGCTGTCCCTGACTCGCATACACTTTTGCAGGCTGACCATCCAGAAGAAGGTCTAAATCTTCCCGGTGAGGGCCGCAGAGGCTCTGCCCGGCCCGCAGCTCTTCGGGCATTTTCTGCCGCAGAAGCTGGGCCAGACCGCCCGGCTCGAACTGAGCCGCATACCGCAGACTCAGTGTTTCCGCCCCGCGGGAAAGCTCCTCATAGTTGGCACAGGCCAGCGGGGAGAGAGCGGCGAGATAGGCTCTGCGCCGCTGCTGGATGGCCTCGCCCTGCTGGGCAAGCTCCACATTCAGCACTTCTAATAAGGCCCGCTTTTCAGCATAAGGCCGCTCAATGCCATTGGAAGAGCGCCGAAGCAGCGCGTTTTTCTGCTGCAAAGCCCGGACATAGCGGCGGTAGAGGGTCAGGTAGCCGGGGTAGAGCTGGCAGAGGGCAGCGTCCAGAAATTTCCGCCGCCCTTCCGGCGCGCCCTTCACGAGACTCAGGTGTCCGGGGTCGAAAACCACCGCCGGAAAGCTGCCCGCAAGGCTGGCCGCCCGCTTGACTGCGCCCCCGTTCACCGAGACTGTCCGGCCCGGGCGGGGAGAGTCCGGCGCACCCACCGTCAGGCGGACGCGGTTAGGCTCTTCCTTTTCCTGCTCTTCCTGCTGTGCGCGGAGGGTGGACGCTTTGAGCACGGCGAAGGGTTCGCCCCGGCGCACCAGCTCTGCGTCCTTGCCGCCCCGGAAGCTCTTGCCGCCGGTAAGCAGCCAGATGGCTTCCAGAAGGTTCGTCTTGCCCTGGCCGTTGTTGCCGCAGATGACAGTCAGCTCCCGGCCCGGCGTCAGGCTGGCCGAGGCGATGTTCCGGTAATTTTCGACTTCGAGAGAGAGCAGCCGCATCAGCCGCCCATCCCGATCTCGATGGTCTGGCCGTCCAGCTCCACGGTGTCGCCCGGGCGGCACTTCTTGCCGCGCATGGTGCAGACTTCGCCGTTGACCTTCACGGCCCCGCCCTGAACGAGCTCCTTGGCTTCGCCGCCGGTCTCGCACAGGCCCGCATATTTCAGCAGGGCGTCCAGCTTGATAAATTCGGTATGGATGAGGATCTTTTGCATTTTATTACGCCTCTCAGTCGTTTTTGAAACGGACGGGCAGGACCAGATACAGGAAGTCATTGCCCTCCACCGGCAGCACTTTCACCGGGCTCAGCGGGCCGCTGATCTCCATCCGCACTTTCTCGGTGCGGGCATTGCGCAGCGCGTCCAACAGGTAGCGGTTGTTGAAACCGATCTCCACCTCGTCGCCCTCGCACTCGGCGTTGAACTCATCGACGACGCGGCCCAGATTGGTCTGGCAGCGGACGACGACTTTACCCTCTGTAAAAGTGATGCGGAGGGGATTTTTTAAACGCTCTGTAATAATCAGAGAGGCACGCTCGATGGTCTCGATGAACTCCTTGGTGTCGATGGTCACACGGGTGCGGCTGCCTGCCGGAATAACATTGTGATAGTTGAGGAACTCGCCCTCAATGAGGCGGCTCATGATGGTGTAGCCGGCGGTCATGAATACGACGTAGCGGCGGTTGGCACAGATGTGGACCGGTTCTTCGTCGTCGTTGGGCAGCAGATGAGACACTTCGGTCATGGTCTTGCTGGGGACGATGATGCGGATGTCCTTGACGGCAGTGACGGGCCGTTCCACGATGGCCAGACGGTAGCCGTCCAGGGCAACGATGGTCATTTTATCCGGCTCTATCTCAAAAAGTTCACCGGTATGCGCAGGTTTTTTCTCATCCTGGCTGACGGCGTAGAGGGTGCGGTCGATCATATCGCGGAGCACGCCGGTCTTGATGGTCAGGGTCTCCTCGGCGCCGGTGTTGGGCAGCTCGGGGAAATCGGTGGCCGACATGGACTGGATCTCGAACTGCGCCACTCCGCTCTGGATGGTGGTTTTGCCATTATCGGCAGACTGGATGGTGATCTGGCCTGCCGGCATCCGGCTGATCATGCTGCTGAGGAGCTTGGCATTCAGCACGATCTCACCGGGTTCTTTGACATTGGCTTCGATGGTGGTCACGATGCCCATTTCGAGGTCGTAGCCGGTGAGGGTCAGCTGGAAGCCTTCTGCCTTCAGTAAAATGCCCTCCAGTACCGGGATGGTAGAGCGCAGAGTGACTGCTTTGGATACGCCGTCAATGGCTGCACTCAGAAGAGTTTTGTCGCAGATGATGTTCAAATCTTCTTCTCTCCTTTTTTGCGTCTGTTTTGCTGTCGTTTCTCATGGGATCCGATGCAAAAACCTGTTTTCTTTATTGAACTTGTTGTAGTAATCGTAGTAGGGGGTGGGGAAGATGTGGAAAACTCTGCAAACCCTTGCCGGGATGCGGGGATTTGGTTTTCCACGGAGATGTTGAGGAACTGTGAATGGAATGTTGAATCGGGGAAAGCAGTGGTTCTTTCCACATCCGCTGTGAAAAACGGAAGTTGAATGTTGAAAACCATGTGGAAAGAGTGGAAAGTTTCGGCCTTTCACCACAATATCTGGGTCTATTTTCCCCTTTTTGTTCCTCTTTCTCCCCATATTTTGGGGTTTGGCCCCTGAATGAGTATGACTTTTACACTGGCTCTGGTGCGTTAAGCCTTCACATTCTTGATGATGTCGCTCACCGTCTCCCGCAGGTGCTGGTCATTCTTCATGTCCCGCTCCATGGTCTTGAGGGAGTAGACGATGGTGGAATGGTCACGGCCCGAGAATTCCCGGCCGATCTCCTCCATGCTCATGCCGGTGACCTCGCGCAGGATATAGATGGCCACACGGCGGGCGGAGGCCACATTGGCGTTCCGCTTGGTGCCGCGGATGTCGGCAGGGGAGACGTTGAAGGTGCGGGATACCTCGCCCACGATCTTTTCGATGGTGACAGGCACGGGCTGGGTCTCGTTGAGGATGTCCTTGATGGCATTCTGCGCCACGCTGATGACCGGCTGGATGCCCTCGAGCATATAGTAGGCGTTGAGCTTTTTGACCGCGCCTTCCAGCTGGCGGATGTTATTTTTCAGATGGTTGGCGATGAACTCGGCCACATCCTCGGGCAGATCGAGGTGGAGAAGCTCCGCCTTGCGCTTGACGATGGCCACGCGGGTCTCGAAATCCGGCGGCTGGACGTCGGCGGTCAGGCCCCACTCGAAGCGGGTGCGCAGACGCTCTTCCAGACTCTTGATCTCCTTGGCCGGGCGGTCGGATGCGATGACGATCTGCTTGTGGGCATCGTGGAGGGAGTTGAAGGTATGGAAGAATTCTTCCTGGGTGGACTCCTTGCCCGCGATGAACTGGATGTCGTCCACCAGCAGCAGGTCGGCCACGCGGTACTTCATCCGGAAGTCCTCGGTGCTGCCGGCGCGGATGGCGGCGATCAGCTCGTTGGTGAACTGCTCACAGGTCACGTACATGATGACGAAATCGGGGTGGGTGCGCTTGATCTCGGTCTGGATGGCCGTCAGCAGATGGGTCTTGCCCAGACCGGAGCCGCCGTAGATGAACAGCGGGTTGTAGGCGCCGGAAGGGTTGGCCGCGACCGCCTGCGCAGCAGCAAACGCAAACTGGTTGGACGGGCCCTTGATGAAGTTTTCGAAGGTGAACTCGTAGTTGCCCTGCGGGGAGGCGGGGTTCGCCTCGTACTGCTGCGCCAGCACGACCTCGTGCGGCGGGGTGCTGGGCACCACGAGGGTGATGTCCACATCAAAGCCCAGTACGGTCTTGAAGGCTTCCTTGAGCAGGCCGAGGTAGCGGTCCGTCACGATCTTGCAGATGAAGTCGTTCCGCACCGAGAGGGTGATGTGGCTTGAGTCCTCGAAGCTGATGGGCTCCAGGCCATCGATATAGAGATTATAGGTCGGCTCGGCCATCTGCGTTTTGCAGTACGCCTGCGCGGCCTCTAAAACGTCCTTGAAAGAATCCATAAAACATCCACTCCATTGAAGTTTTCAACAATGCTGCTGATACCAGGTTAGTATACCACAAAAATCTCCCTGCGTCTACATTCTATAATGTAATTTATAATACATAAGAAAAGACGCACCTGCGTCCGTCTGCAAGGCTTGTGCCCAACACTCAAATCAGCCACAAGATATGGTAGAAGAAAAGTTTTCCACGGGGAATGAGTGAAAAAGTTGAAAGATTTTTCACACCCGGTTTTGAAAAAAGTTTGCTGGAAAGCGAAAAAAATGCTTGACAGAAGGGGATAGTGTGCGATATACTGTTGAATTGCAAGCCTGTCCCCATTTTGGGACCAGAATAGACCCCATCACCGGGGACGAGTTTTTACGGAGGATACAACCATGAAGAGAACTTTTCAGCCCAAGAAGCGTCAGCGCAAGGAAGTTCATGGCTTTCTGACCCGCATGAGCACCAAGAACGGCCGCAAGGTCATCAATGCTCGCCGTGCAAAGGGCCGCAAGAGCCTGACCGTCTGATCCAGCTGCGTTGAGCAATGGGTCCGGCGCAGAATTGAACATGCGCACAAAAGGCCGCTGATATCGAATTGGCGGTCTTCTTTTTTATTTTCGCGCGGTTTGACTAAAAAATATTCCGAAGATTTGGCACAAAAAACGTCCGGACAGGCTTTTCATGTCGGCGTTTTTTTGCTATACTGATTTTGAACTTTGCCTTTTGGGCAGAGTACCTGATTTTACCAGAAAAGGAGGCGCCGAAGGAGTGCGCTATCGTCCCATCCGCCGCAACAGCGAATATGGCCGCGTGTATGCCCGCGGCAAGTCCTATGTGAACCCGGCGCTGGTGCTGTACGTCCTCAAGACCCGCGGCAAAAAGACCCGCATGGGCTTGACGGCCACCAAAAAGATCGGCCATGCCGTGCAGCGCAACCGCGCCCGCCGCGTGATGAAGGCGGCCATCGACGAGCATCTGGACTACAACATCGGCGGTTACGACCTCGTGTTTGTGGCGCGGGGCATCACCCCGCACCTCAAGAGCTGGCAGCTCAGTGAAGTGGTGGCCAAGCTCTTTGCACAGGCCGGTCTGCCGGACAAGGCCAAACAGCCGGGAGCCAAGCCCCCGGCCACCGTTCCGCCGGCTCAGAAGCCGGCCCCGCAGGAATGAGCCTTTCGCAGGGATGCCGGAACGCGCTCTGCGCGCCCATCCGATTTTACCAGCGCTTCATCAGCCCCGGCCTTGGGCACAATTGCCGCTTTTCGCCCTCGTGCAGCCAGTACACGCTGGAGGCCATCCAGACCCATGGCTGCCTGAAAGGGCTGCTGCTGGGCGCGGCCCGCATCGCCCGGTGCAATCCGCTGGGCCGCTGGGGGTACGACCCCGTCCCCCCGAAGGGAAGGTGGGTCAGCCCGGAGCGGAAGCTCTCGGCCGCACGGCTCTTCCGGGCCAGACGGAGCCATCGCTCCTGAAAAACCGTCGCGCTTTTTCAGCCAGCACGGCCTGGCGGGCAAAGCGAGACGGAGAGGTTTGCTTCTTGTGACGCACCGAACTGTGGGCGGTGTGTCCTTCTCATAAAAAATTTATCGTCCCGCGCCACAGGCGGGGCAGAATGGACGAAGATATGAATCCTTTATACATCCTCGGCTGGCCTCTCGGCTATGTAATGGAGTGGATCTACAAGCTGATCCCGAACTATGGCTGGGACATCATCCTGTTCACCCTGCTGATCACGCTCGTCAAGATCCCGCTGCAGATCAACCAGCAGAAGAGCATGGCCCGGATGTCCGCCTACCAGCCTCTGGTCGCCGACATCCAGAAGAAGTACCGCGACAAGCCCGACAAGCAGCAGGAAGAGCTGATGAAGCTGCAGGAGCAGGGCTACAAGCCCACCGCAGGCTGTATGCCCATGCTGGTCAACTTCCTGGTCATGTTCGGCGTCATCGAGGTCGTGTACCGCCCGCTGCAGCGCATCTTCCACATCGGTGCCGATGCTTTGACCGCTGCCGGTGAGGCCCTGACGACCCTTGGCATCAGCTTCACCACCGTGACCCGCGACACCAACATCATCGCGCAGGTCATCGCGGGCGAGAGCACCGTCACCAGCTGCTTCACTCCGGATCAGGTCAGCACCATCACCGAGTTCGGCCAGCACATGGATTTCTTCGGCATCGATCTGACCCGTGTGCCCCAGTACAGCCTGGCCGCAGAGAACCTGCCCCTGCTGATCTTCCCCGTCCTGGCAATCGTGACCATGTTCATCTCCACCCACATCAGCATGAAGGCCTCCGGCCAGCAGATGCAGGGCAGCATGAAGCTGACCATGTATATGATGCCGCTGATGTATCTGTTCTTCTGCTTCACGGTCCCCTGCGCATTCTCCCTGTACTATGTCGTCTCCAACATCCTCATGACCGTGCAGAGCATCATCATGAAGAAGATCTACGACCCCGAAAAGGTGAAGGCTGAAGTTCTGGCGGAGATGGCAGCCCGCAAAAAGGAGCAGAAGCGCGGTGTGAAGAGCACCACCATCAAGGTCACGGATGAGAAGACCGGCACGACGGTCGAGAAGAACATCTCCGCCAGCGAGATGAACAAGCGCCGCTTGGAGTATGCCCGCCAGCTGGACGCAGAGCGCTACAAGGACGAGCGCACCGTTCCGCTGAGTGAGCTGAACAAGAAAGAGGAGGAATAACGGTTATGATCCGTACTCAGGAAGCAACCGGCAAGACGGTTGATGAAGCCCGCGCAAAGGCCTGCGCCCTGCTGGGTGTGCAGGCTGAGGATATGAATGTGAGCTACGAAGTGCTGGAAATGCCGCAGAAGACGGGATTCCTGGGCCTGAAACTGACCCCCGCCAAGGTGCGGGTCAGCGTGGAAGAGCCCGATGCACCCAAGGCTCCGGAGGCACCCGCCGCCGCAGAGACACCGGCAGTTGCTCCCGTAGAGGAGAAGGTGGAAGCACCCGCCGCACCCGCTGCGGAGGAAACTGCTCCGGCCGAGGAACCCAAGGCTGAGGAGGCCGCACCGGCTGCAGAGGCTGCTCCCGCAGAGGAAGCCGAAGAGGTGGAAGTGCCCATCAACATCGAAGAGAACAGCAAGGTCAAGGCTGCTGTGGAATATCTGCAGGAAGTCATCACCCGGATGGGCGTCAATGACGTGACCTTCAGCGCCGTGCAGAAGGGCGAAGCCACCATCATCCGTCTGGATGGCGAGAAGCTGGGTGCCCTCATCGGCCGCCGCGGCGAGACCATGGAGAGCCTGTCCTATCTGGCAAGCCTGGTGGCCAACCGTCTGGAAGGCGATTACATCAAGCTGGGTCTGGATGTGGCCGGTTACCGCGACAAGCGCGAGAGCGACCTGACCGCTCTGGCGCAGCGCATCGGTGCCAAGGTCCGCAAGACCGGCCGCAGCTTTGCCATGGAGCCGATGAACCCCTACGAGCGCCGCATCATCCACTCTGCCATCGGCAAGATGGAGGGCGTCCGCAGCGAGAGCAAGGGCGAAGGCCGTGACCGCCGTGTGGTCATCTACTCCACGGCACCCGATGCCCAGACCGACAACACCTACGGCGAGCGCCGCCCGCGCGGCAACGGCCGCCGGAACGGTGGAAACCGGAATGGCGGCTATCGCGGGAACCGGAACGGTGACCGCAATGGCAGCAATCGCGGCGGCTACCGCAGCGGACCTCGCCCGGCAGGCAGCCGCGGCGGCCGCGGCTCCAGTGTGCCGGAGCGCACCTATGCGCCCCGCGACGCGGAGGATGCAGCACCCGTAGCACCCAAGCGCACCGAGCGCGTGGACGATTTCGCCGATTTCAGCTTCGGCAAGATCGAGATCTGATCGCTGAGTTTTGAACCATGCTGCCCCTTTCTGGTGGAAAACTGCCGGGGAGGGGCAGCTTTTGTTTTGCACACAGGCCGCCTGCGAAGAAAAACTTCCCTTTTTCGTCGGTTCGTGGTACAATAAATTTTGATTCAAACCAGCGGGAGGGGACACAGATGCAGGATTCGACCATTGCAGCCATTGCAACAGCACCGGGGGCAGGCGGCATTGCCGTGGTGCGCCTTTCGGGGCCGGAGAGCTACGCCGTGGCGGCGCGGGTGTTCCGCCCCGCGAACCCGGACCGGACCGTGGCCGGGGCCAAAGGCTACACCGCCCTGTTCGGAACATTTCTGGAAGGGGAGGACGCCTTCGATGAGGGGGTCGCCCTCTTTTTCCGGGCACCCCACAGCTACACCGGCGAGGACGTGGTGGAGCTGAGCTGCCACGGCGGCAGCGCTGTGGCCCGGCGGCTGGTGGAAAGCTGCATCGAGGCCGGGGCTGCGCCTGCTGCGCCGGGCGAGTACACCCGCCGCGCCTTCCTGAACGGCAAGCTCAGCCTGACCCAGGCCGAGGCCGTCATGGATCTGGTGTCTGCGGATGGCAGACAGGGGGCCGCGCTGGCCAATGCTTCGCTGGGCGGGGCACTGGCCAGAAAGATCGCCGCCGAAAAGGAGGCCCTGACCGGCTTGCAGGCCCATCTGGCCGCGTGGGTGGATTTCCCGGAGGAAGATGTGCCGGAGCTGGACGAGACCCATCTGCAAGCCGTGCTGGGCAGCGTGAAGGACGAGCTGGATGTCCTCATCCGGAACTACGATGCCGGGGCCGTTCTGCGCGAAGGCGTGGACTGTGCCATCGTGGGCCGACCCAATGCGGGAAAATCCACCCTGCTGAACCTGCTGGCCGGGTTCGACCGGGCCATCGTGACCCCGGTGGCGGGCACGACCCGCGACGTGGTGGAACAGGCCGTCCGGCTGGGCGACATCCGGCTGAACCTCTTCGACACCGCCGGACTGCGGGATACCGAAGACGTCATCGAGGCCGAGGGCATCCGCCGCAGCTGGAAGAAGCTGGACGAGGCCGGGCTGGTGCTGGCCGTCTTCGACGGCTCGGAGCCGCTGACGCGGGAGGACCTTGCGCTGGCCCGGAAGTGTGCGGGCCGCCCGGCCATTGCCCTCATCAACAAGGAGGACAAGCCGACCCGGTTCGACGCGGAGGTCATCGCGCCCTATTTCGCGATGGTGCTGCCGGTCTGCTGCCAGGAGGAGGGGGCACGGAAGCTCATCGCCTCGGCGGTGGCGCGGCTGCTGGGTACGAACCAGATCGACCCCCACGCTGCCAGCCTTTCGGGGCAGCGGCAGCTTGCCGCCGCCACCCGTGCGCGGGAAGCGGTCGCCGGTGCGCTGGAGGCCGCAGCGGGCGGGTTCGGGCTGGATGCCGTATCGGTCTGCGTGGACGATGCACTGGATGCCCTGTGTGACCTGACCGGCGAAAATGCGTCGGAAGCGGTCATCAACGAAGTATTTGAACGATTTTGTGTGGGAAAGTAAAAATGAACCATTTAGGAGATTATGACGTCATTGTGATCGGCGCAGGCCATGCGGGCATTGAAGCGGCCCATGCGGCTGCGACGCTGGGCGCGAAGACGGCGGTGTTCACCATGAGCCTGGATGCCATCGGCAATATGCCCTGCAATCCCAGCATTGGTGGAACTGCAAAAGGAACGCTGGTACGTGAATTGGACGCTCTTGGCGGCGTGATGGGCCTGGCGGCGGACGCCACCTATCTGCAGAGCCGGATGCTGAACAAGGGAAAGGGCCCGGCGGTCCATGCGCTGCGCGTCCAGACCGACCGCAAGCGCTACCACGAATATATGAAACATGCGCTGGAATTGACGCCGGGTCTGGCCATCCATCAGGCGGAGGTCGTCTCCATCGAGGTGGAGGACGGCCATGTGAAGGGAGTTGTGACCCAGCTGAACGGCGAGTATGGGGCCAAATGTGTGGTCATCGCCACGGGCACCAACCTCGGCGGCAAGATCTTTGTGGGCGATGCGTGGTATGCCTCCGGCCCGGACGGGATGCACGCCGCCAATGCCCTGACCGAGAGCCTGAAGGCGGCGGGCCTGCCGCTGCGCCGGTTCAAGACCGGCACCCCGGCCCGTGTCCACCGGCGCAGCATCGATTTCTCTCAGCTGGAATGCCAGCCCGGCGACCCGGACCATGAGCTGCAGCCTTTCAGCTTCCTGACCGATGCGCCCATGCACAACAAGGTGGAATGCTGGATCGCCTACACCAACCCGGAGACGCACCGGATCATTCTGGACAACATCCAGCGCAGCCCGCTCTACGGTGGCATGATCGAGGGCGTCGGCCCACGCTACTGCCCCTCCATCGAGGATAAGGTCGTCCGCTTTGCAGGGAAGGACCGCCACCCCATCTTTGTGGAGCCCTGCGGCGAGAACACCGAGGAGATGTATTTACAGGGTGCTTCCAGCAGCCTGCCGGAAGATGTGCAGAACGCCTTCTACCGGAGCATCAAAGGGTTTGAGAACATCGAGATCATGCGTCCGGCCTACGCCATCGAATACGACTGTGTGGACCCCACCAGTCTGGAAGCAACGCTGGAGAGCAAGAACGTTCGCGGTCTGTACGGTGCGGGGCAGTTCAATGGCACCTCCGGCTACGAGGAAGCGGCTGCGCAGGGGCTGCTGGCCGGCCTGAACGCCGCCCGCAATGCACTGGGCAAAGAACAGCTCATTCTGCCGCGTCATACGAGCTACCTCGGTACGCTGGTGGATGACCTTGTGACCAAGGGCGTCATGGACCCTTACCGCATGATGACCAGCCGCAGCGAATACCGGCTGACCCTGCGGCAGGACAACGCCGACCAGCGCCTGACCCCCATCGGCCGGGACTATGGGCTGGTGCAGGATGACCGCTGGGCCAGATACCAGCACACACAGGCCATTCTGGACGCAGAGCGCCGCCGCCTGCACGAGACGCATCTGCGCACCGCCGACCTGCGGGCCGCGATGGAAGCGGCGGGTCTGACCCCGGCAGCGGAGGGCGGCATCGCCGAAGAGCTGCTGCGCCGCCCGGAGATCTCCTATCCGCTCCTCGCGGGCGTCATCGGCTGGGGGGAGGAGATCACCCCCATGCTGGCCGAGCGGCTGGAGACGGAGATCAAGTATGCGGGCTACATTGCCCGGCAGGATCGGATGATCCGCGACGTGGCCCGCCATGAAAAGACGCTCATCCCGGAGGGTTTCGCCTATGAGGCCCTGACCGGCCTGACGCTGGAAGCCCGCGAGAAACTGGCGCGCATCCGCCCGAAGAATCTGGGGCAGGCGGGGCGCATCCCCGGCGTGTCGCCCTCGGATGTGGCGCAGCTTAGCATCGCGCTGGCCGCAGGCCCCCGGAAAGATTGAGAGAGAATGCCAGGGCCTCTTCTCCTAAAAGGAGAGGCCATCATGCGCCGACCTACGTAAAGCTCACCGGGGAATGACCCGTCCGAACACGCGAAACACCTGAAACGAAAAGGAACAAACAATGATCGACAAAAACAGACTGGAAGAAAAGTGTTCCACGTGGAACATTGCGCTGACCGGGACCCAGCTCGACCAGCTGGACGCCTTTGCAGAGATTTTGGTGGAGTATAACCAGAAGGTCAACCTGACCGCCATCACCGACCCGGAGGGCATCGAGGACAAGCACTTCCTCGACAGCCTGCTCTTTGCCGCGCAGCCGGAAGTGGCAGGGAAGATGGTGGACGTCGGCGCAGGGGCAGGTTTCCCCGGCATCGTGACCAAGATCTACAAACCGGAACTGGAACTGACCCTGATGGAGCCGACCGGCAAGCGGGTGGAGTTTTTGAAATATGCCTGCGGCCAGCTGGGCCTGACCGGGGTGGAGTTCGCCAAGGAACGCGCTGAGGAAGCAGCCCGCAAGAGCTGGCGGGAACAGTTCGACCTTGCCTCGGCCCGCGCGGTGGCGGCTCTGCCGATGCTGGCCGAATACTGCCTGCCGCTGGTCAAGGTTGGCGGCAGCTTTCTGGCAATGAAGGGCGCTTCCGGTGAGGAGGAACTCGCGGCAGCCCGCGGCGCCATCCGGAAGCTGGGCGGCGCGTATCAGGAGATCCGCACCCTGCATCTGCCCGGCGGCGACACCCGCACCCTCATCCTCTGCAAAAAGATTTCGCAAACTCCGACAGCGTACCCCAGAAATGGTGGAAAAATTGCAAAATCGCCGCTGAAATAACGAAATATCGAAATAAAATTGAAGCACCCTGCCGAACGAAACTTCTGGCAGGGTGTTTTGTTTTCTGGTACACTGGGGATGGAACGAGGCTTGTTTTCCACCTTTTCCTGAGAAATTGTTGAAAACGAGCGCATACTTTGGTGAAAGGGGTATTCTTATGTTTGAACGTAGAAGATCCGCTGGAAAGATCGTGCAGCTCCCGGTGGAAGACATCCATCCCTCGCCGTATCAGGCGCGCACGACCTTCGATGAGCAGGAGCTTGCGGGGCTGGCCCAGAGCATCCGGGAAAACGGTCTGTTGCAGCCCATCACGGTGCGGAAGACCGACAGCGGCTATGAGCTGGTTGCGGGGGAGCGGCGGCTCCGCGCCTGCAAGCTGGCGAAGATGGGGACCATTCCATCAATCGTCTGCAACTTCACCGACCAGCGCACCGCCGCGCTTGGCCTGCTCGAAAATTTGCAGCGGGCAGACCTGAACCCATTTGAGCAGGCGCAGGGCCTGCGGGACGTGATGGTTTTGTGGGACTGCACACAGGCCGAAGCAGCCAAACGGCTGGGGATGGCACAGCCGACTCTGGCCAACAAGCTCCGCCTTTTGCAGCTGACAGGGGACCAGCGGCAGTTCATTCTGGACAACGGCCTGACCGAGCGCCACGCGCGGGCAGTCCTCCGCCTGCCGGAGAACCGCCGCAGCGAAGCCCTCATCATGATCGCCAAGCGGAAGATGAACGCCCGCGCGACCGACCTTTACATCGACCAGCTGCTGAACGAGACGTCACAAGGCAAGCACCGCATCTCGATGGTCAAGGATGTGCGCATCTTTGTGAACACCATCGACCACGCCATCCGCCTGATGACCGACAACGGTGTGCCCGCCACCGCCCACCGCGAGGAGCGGGATGGGTATATCGAATATACCGTTCGCATCCCGACCGCTGCGGCCCAGCGGTAAAATGTTCCATGTGGAACAGCTGGAAGGCGTTTTGCAAAATGCTAGTTTTTCGGGGCGTTTTTTGACAAGGTGCCGAATCGAAATAGAATCCTTGACAAAGAGGGGAAGAGAGGGGTAAGCTTAAGAAACGGAGCTTTGTTTTGGGAAAAGTTCCGCGAGAAAACAAACAGGAGGATTGTTTATGAGATTGTCCAAACGAATCGCCGCCGGACTTTTGGCGGCATTGCTCGCATTGTCGATGCTGACAGCCTGCGGCGGTGGGGGAAGCAGCAGCGGAAGCCACCCGTCCAATAACAATAAGCCGCCTATCTCGGACGACAACGGCAAAAACGACGGCGATGATAACAACGATAGCGGCAAGCAGGACCCGCCCAATGACAACACAAACCCGAACCCGGACAATCCGGGAGAGCAGCCGGGAAATGGCGGTGATAACCCGTCAGGAAAGCCGGAGAGCTGGAAAAAAACATGGACGTATCAGTATTTCAGCAAGTTCAATGGCTTCCCGAACGGTCTCCTTTTGGATTGGGAGTTCTTTGGCGGCGATGCAAATGGCTTGAGAGAATATTATATTTATGACCGTCAGACGAAGCGCGGCTATGCAAAGTTCCATTACGATTTTATGGGCGAAGCAGATATCGAACAAATCATCCTCTTCTCGGAGCCGGTAGGAACGATTGGCTATAAGGGCTATACGATTGAAACGGATGAAGAAACCGGACAGAAATATGCCTTTGAAGAAGTTTTGCCGATAGAAGAGATCGTTACAATAGAACCTTCCAGCGACGCCTTTGATGAGATGATCGTGGATGACAATTACACGCTGGCACTGAATCATAAGACCTATCATGCAGAAAGCATGTGGGTGGATTACGATGGAAAGACCATGGCGGGCGAAGCAGGCCCGAGCGGTTCGGGCAAGACTTTGAGTACCTACTGCTACAATAAGCAGACCAAAGAGCTGGAGTATATCGTGACGGCCCGCGAGACTATGCAGGTCCATGCACTTTCCAAAGACTTTGATCGGAACTTGGTAAATTACGAGCAGTACGAAATTTATCAGACCCCCAATTTCCAAAATCGGTAATCCCGGCAAGGGGCTGTTGCACAAGGATAGACACCAGTGCAACAGCCCCTTTTTTCAATAGATTTTCTATAAATCGTGTGAAAAGTCCATTTGTTTTCCGTATAATTGTAAAGAAAGCGGTTCAAAAAGCCGCGCTGATGTGCTATACTAAAGAATAAAGGGGTCCGCAGACGGGAAAACGGCGGCCCGACCTCGAATGTTCCATGTGGAACAAAAAGTTTTCCTGAGAGGAAGAAAACGCGCGTGGCAAAAATAGTTGCAGTTGCAAACCAAAAAGGCGGCGTGGGCAAAACGACTACGGCCGTCAATCTGTCGTCCTGTGTTGCGGCGCTGGGCAAAAAGGTGCTCATCGTGGATCTGGACCCGCAGGGCAACACCACCACCGGCTACGGCATCCCCAAGCGGAGCGTCGAGCTGGGGACGTATGAGATGCTCATCGGCGAGGCGAGCGCCCGGCAGGCCATCCGGAACACCGAGTTCCGCACCGACGTCATCGGCTCCAACACCCGGCTGGCGGGCGCGAGCCTGGAAATGATCGACCTGCCCGGCCGCGAGAGCCGCCTGCGCAAGGCGCTGGCCGAGGTGCAGAAGGACTATGACTTCATCTTCATCGACTGCCCGCCCAGCCTGGACCTGCTGACGCTGAACGGTCTGTGCGCCTGCGACAGTGTGCTGATCCCGATCCAGTGCGAGTATTATGCGCTGGAAGGTCTGTCTGAGCTCATCAGCACCCTGAAGACCATTCGCAAGAAGTACAACCCCTATCTGGACATTGAGGGCGTGGTCTTCACGATGTTCTCCGGCCGCCTGAACCTGACCATGCAGGTCGTGGAGCAGGTCAAAAAGTACTTCGGGGCCAAGGTCTACAAGACCACCATCCCGCGCACCATCCGCATTTCGGAGGCGCCCAGCTACGGCCAGCCCATCAATTTCTACGAGCCGAAGGGCAAGGGCAGCGAGGCCTACATGGACCTCGCCATTGAGTTCGTGAAGAACAACCGCCCGCACGAGCCTGCCAAACGGCGCGGCAAGGGCAGCAGTGCACCCGCCGAACCGAAAAATGCGCTGGAAGAAGTAAAGCAGGGGGAAGTATAAGGAGATGGCAAAGAAAAAAGGGGGCCTCGGCCGAGGGCTGGAAAGTCTGTTCGAGGACGTTTCGCCCAGCTTTGAGCCCGACAATGCAAAGATCGAGACCCTGCCGCTGCGGGAGATCGAGCCTGACCCCGACCAGCCCCGCAAGACCTTTGATGACGAGACACTGGCCGAGCTGGCCTCCAGCATCGCTGAACACGGCCTCATCCAGCCCATCGCGGTGCGGCCCAAGGTGTCCGGCGGCTACCTCATCGTGGCAGGCGAGCGCCGCTGGCGGGCCTGCCGGATGGCGGGCCTGACCGAAGCGCCGGTCGTCGTGAAGGACGTCACCGACGAGCAGGCCATGGAGATCGCGCTGGTGGAGAACCTGCAGCGCGAAGACCTGGACCCGGTGGAAGAGGCCATGGGCATCCGTGAGCTGATGACCCGCTGCGACCTGACCCAGGAGCAGGCCGCCCGGAAACTGGGCAAGAGCCGCAGTGCGCTGGCCAACAGCCTGCGCCTGCTGAACCTGCCGGAAAACGTGCTGGAGCTGCTCAAGAGCGGTTTCCTCAACACCGGCCACGCCAAGGTCATCCTGGGCCTGCCCACGCCGGAGCTGCAGGAGCAGGCCGCGCAGATGATCGCCGACCATGAACTGAACGTCCGGCAGGCCGAAGTGCTCTGCAAAAAGCTGGCACGGCCCGCCAAAGGCCCCGCCGAACCGGCCCCCATCGACACGTTGCCGGTGGAGGTAGAGGAGAGCCTGAAAGAGGTGCTGGGCAGCGAAGTCAACGTCGCATACCATGGCGGCAAGGGCAGGCTGACGGTGCATTTCTATTCAGACGAACAGCTCCGGGCCTTTGCAAATCTGCTGGGCCAGTATCAACAATCATGCGATTGAGGGCGGGCTCCCGCCTTTGAACGGCACGGGGACGATGCGCCCCCGCGCGAATGAAATAGAGTAAGGAGAGTAAATCATGCTTGATATCAAATTTGTCCGTGAGAACCCGGACGCGGTCAAGGAAAACATCAAGAAGAAGTTCCAGGACGCCAAGCTCCCCCTCGTGGACGAGGTCGTTGAGAAGGACGCCAAGTACCGTGAGTGCCTGAAGGAGGTCGAATCCCTCAAGGCTGCCCGCAACAAGCTGAGCAAGGCCAACGGCCCGCTGTTCGGCCAGCTGAAGAAGTGCACCGACGAGGCACAGAAGGCTGAGCTGCAAAAGCAGATTGACGCCAACAACGCCGCCGTCAAGGCCGATGCAGATAAGATGGCTGAGCTGGAAGCCGAGGAGGCAACGCTTGCCGCCCGTATCCAGGAGATCATGTACACCATCCCCCAGATGATCGACCCCAGCGTGCCCATCGGCCCCGATGACACCTACAACGTCGAGGCACAGCGCTTCGGTGAGCCCGTCGTGCCCGATTTCCCCATCCCGTACCACACCGAGATCATGGAGAGCTTCGACGGCATTGATATGGACGCCGCAGGCCGCGTGGCCGGCAATGGCTTCTACTATCTGCTGGGCAACATCGCCCGCCTGCACGAGGCCGTTCTGGCCTATGCGCGTGACTTCATGATCAACAAGGGCTTCACCTATGTCATCCCGCCCTTCATGATGCACGGCAACGTAGTGCAGGGCGTGATGTCCTTCCCGGAGATGGACGCCATGATGTACAAGATCGAGGGTGAGGACCTGTACCTGATCGGCACCAGCGAGCACACCATGATCGGCCGCTTCATCGACCAGACCCTCGACGAGGCAACACTGCCCCTGACCCTGACCTCCTACAGCCCCTGCTTCCGCAAGGAGAAGGGTGCCCACGGCATCGAGGAGCGCGGCATCTACCGCATCCACCAGTTCGAGAAGCAGGAGATGATCGTCGTCTGCCGCCCCGAAGAGAGCGCCGACTGGTATGAGAAGCTGTGGAAGAACTCTGTGGAGCTGTTCCGCAACATGGAGATCCCCGTCCGTCAGCTGAACTGCTGCTCCGGCGACCTGGCAGATCTGAAGGTCAAGAGCTGCGATATCGAGGCCTGGAGCCCCCGCCAGCAGAAGTACTTCGAGGTTTGCTCCTGCTCCAACCTGGGCGATGCACAGGCCCGCCGCCTGCACATCCGCGTCAAGGGTAAGGACGGCAAGACCTATCTGGCCCACACTCTGAACAACACCTGCGTGGCACCTCCGCGTATGCTGATCGCCTTCCTGGAGAACCACCTGCAGGCCGACGGCTCGGTCACCATCCCCAAGGTCCTGCAGCCCTACATGGGCGGCCTGGAGGTCATGGTCCCGACCCACAAGAAGGGCTGAGAGCTGACCACACAGTTTTCCACAGCAATGCAATAAGATGTTGAAAACACCCCGCTTTACCGTTTGCTGACGCAGACGATCGAGCGGGGTGTTTACTGTTGATGGGGGACGGGGACGATTTCTTCACGGCAGTCTCGCCTCGTAGACATTCCTGGTACGCTAGGACCCGCGGGCTAAGCAACAGCCTACAGGGCTGATTGCTTACGGTGCTTCGCACCGCCGCCCTGTTCGATTCCCGTGCGGGCAAAAAATAAAAGCGTTCAAGCCTTTGCTTGAACGCTTTTATGACCCGTACGGGAATCGAACCCATGTTACAGCCGTGAAAGGGCCGTGTCTTAACCGCTTGACCAACGGGCCTTAGAAATACAGAGCTTCGCTAAAACCTCCGACATTCATCATCCACTATTGCGGACGACCGTCCCCCTTATCTTAGCGAAACTCTGTAATGTGGTAGCGGTAACTGGATTTGAACCGGTGACACTTCGGGTATGAACCGAATGCTCTAGCCAACTGAGCTATGCCGCCATATTTTGTTTGCGCACTTGAACGGTGCTTTATTATTATATCCAGAACTCGCCTGTTTGTCAACAATTATTTCTAAAAAAATCAAATTTTTTTCAGATCTCCGGTACAGCCCGAAAAAACGAGCGGCTGCACTGCCGCAGCCGCTCGAACATGGGGCGTTTTCCGTGCCGTCACTCCCGGTACTTTTCCATCATCTCTTTGAACAGGATGGCCGGGGACGGCGGAGTGTAGGTGATGGCGTTGGCACCGGCGGCGATGGTGGCCGAGATGCTCTCGCCGGTCTTGCCGCCGCTGGCGATGATGGGGACATCCGGAAACGCATCGCGGATCTTCTTCACGATGCGGGGCGTGTCGGTGCTGCAAGCCACATTCAGGATGGACGCACCGGAATCGAGGCGGGTACGGATGTCGGTGTCCGCTTTGGTCACGGTGATGATGACCGGGATGTCCACCACCCGCGAGACGGCCAGCAGATTCAGGTCGGAAATGGGAGAGTTGAGCACGACGCCCATGGCACCCTGGCTCTCGACGTCGCGGGCCAGGTTCAGGGTGCGCACACCGTGGGTGGTGCCGCCGCCCACGCCGCAGAACACCGGGATGTAAGAGGCCTTGATGATGGCGTCGCTGATGGCCTGCTGAGGCGTGAACGGATAAACAGCGAAGACGGCGTCGGCGTCGCAGTTGCGGATGATGGCGAGGTCGGTGGTGAAGACGAAGCTCTTCAGCCGCCGCCCGTTGATGACGATGCCGCTGGCCTGATAGACCTCCTGCGGCATTTTCAGGATGTTGTGGCGCAGGCGGCTCTCGACATTGGGGGATGCTTTCTTCTCAGCTGCCATAGGGGGATACCTCCAGACGATTCCAGAACGATTCGAATTTGAATCAAATTATAAGAAAGAAAGACCCGGAATGCAATGAACTGCCCGTAAACTTTATGAAAACAAAGATCACCCTCTCCGGGCAAATTCCAGAATGTCCATCGGCACTGCGGCCAGCGCGTCGGCACCGGCTGCGGTAAGCTCCGCTTCGCCCCGAAAGCCCCAGAGCGCGCCCATGGCGGGCAGACCGGCGTTGTGGCCGGTCAGGATATCCACATCGCTGTCGCCCACGAAAAGGGTGCTGGCGGCCTCTGCACCGAGGTCCTGCATCAGGGCATAGACGCCGGTGGGGTCGGGCTTGGTGGGCACATTCGGGCGGCTGCCCCGGACGAGCTCGAACCGACCGGTGCCGAAGTAGTGTGCGATGATCTTCCCGCAGAGCGGGTCTGCTTTGTTGGAAAAGACGGCGGTCCGGATGCCTTCGTCCTTCAGGGCGTCCAGCAGCTCCGGGATGCCGGGATAGGGGGCCGTCTTGTCTTCCTTGTGGGCATCGTACCGGGCCGTGAACTCGGCCAGCGTCGCGGCCAGCTGTTCGGGCGACCGGGCGTCGGCGGGCGAAAAGCGCTCCACCAGCTTCGGGATGCCGTTGCCGACCATGTGCTTGAACTGCTCCACCGTAAAGGTGGGCCAGCCGTGCTGAGTGCAGACCCAGTTGCCTGCATCGGCCAGGTCGTCGATGGTGTTTAGAAGGGTGCCGTCCAGATCAAAAAGGATCGTTTTTATCATAAGATTCGACTTCTTTCCAAAAATTCAAAACATTTCTGTGCGTCCCGCCACGGGATGCTGCGCACCGTCAGCCGGACAAAGCCGGGGAAGGCGACGGTCAGATTGGTGCGGTCTGCATTGACGGCCCAGGGCGACTGCCGGGCCGTCAGGCAGATATCCGGATGGAAGACGCAGATACTGTGCAGATAGATGCCCCGTTGCCGCCGCAGGGTCAGACGCTCCTCCCGCAGCCAGACCCCCTCCCGGCGGTAGCCCATCGCGCCGCCCGCCAGCCCCGCCGCAAAGAAAAGGGTGGGGAATAGCAGGGTCACAGTCAGGCCGGGCAGGGTGGAGCGGGAGATGAGGGTGAGCAGGGCGCAGAGGGCAAAGGGTGCTCCGGCGGGAGCAAAAAAGATGAGACTGCGCTGTTCTGTCCGGGCCAGAAGGTCCGGCGGCATCCGAAATTCGGGCAGAAGCTCCCGGAAAAGCGCTTCCTCCCCGGAACGGTAAACGAAGAGCGGCAGCTCCGGGGAGCAGCTGCCCGCCGTCACGAAGACCGGCCAGCGCCGCATCAGCCGGGCAAAGGGGGAAAGGCGGACATCGGCAAAGCTGATCTGGTCGCTCTTCACCCGGCACTCGAACCGGTCCAGCCAGCCGCCGCGGCTGCCGATCTGGGTGCTGGTGTGCCAGACCTCGTAGTGCACCGTCTGCACAAAGCTGCGCAGCAGGCTCAGCCCCAGCAGAAAGCCGGAGAAGGCCAGCAGCCAGGCCGCACCGGCGGGCAGCCACCGCGCCGCCAGACCGGCCAGAAAATTGATCTGCGCAAAGGCCAGCTCATAGCGGTCCGGGCCCTGCTGCGTCTGCCGGATGGCCAGCAGAAAGAGCGCCAGCGTGGAAAGGCTGTTGGCTCCCAGCAGCCCCAGCGCAGCCCGCTCGCCGCCTTTGGGCCGGTGCAGGCTGGGGGCCTCGATGGGGAGCAGCTGGTCGGCCAGATGCTGCGCATCGGCCCGGCGGAGGCAAAGGGTCAGGGTGCGCTGTTTCGGTTCGCCCACAGGATAGAGCGTCACCCGGCTGGCCCCGGCCAGCTGGTAATAAAACGGCCGCTCGATGGTCAGGGCTGCCAGCGAAGCGCCCCGCACCGTCCGGTCGAACCGGAACAGCAGCTTCCAGTGGAGGCAGAAGGTGCCGCCTTCATCCAAAGACCAGCTGCTCGCGTGGAGGATGACCCAGCTCAGCGCACAGACCAGCAGAAAGAGGATGAGATCCTGCCGGAGCGCTGCCCGCAGCGCCGCCCAGTTGCGCTCAAACAGCACGCGGAGGAGCGGCACCAGATAGAGCACCAGCGTTTTGCGGAGGACCCGCAGGGCGGCAAAGGGGTGCAGACGATGTTCGGTCATGGGGCGTCCTCCGCAAGGGCACAGGCCAGCGCCGCCGCCTGTGCTGCGGGCACGGCAGGCACCAGCACCCGTGCGCCGGGAGCCGAGATAACCAGCACCGTGGCTCCGGCCAGCCGCAGCAGCGGCGAGCGGAACTGCTGGACGCCGGTCACGGCCCGGCGGGGCACCACCCGCCTCACCGGAAAGGTGATGCCGGCATAGATGGTCAGGGTGTGTTCCCCCAGCATGGCAGCATAGCTGCAGGCCCGCGCCCGCAGCAGGGCCGTGAGCACGGCCCAGAACAGGCAGAAGACCGCCCCGGCTGGTACACTCTGCCAGAAGGCGAACGGCGCAAGGAACAGCCCGGCTGCTGCTGCCCAGATGCAGAGCACCGCCCGGCCCTTGGGCGGGATGACCAGCGCCGTGCGGCGCAGCTCCCGCTCGGTCATTTGCCGCTGAGCCCCCACGCCTCGGTCAGCAGGTGGAGGGTGTCATCCTGCGTCAGGAGCAGGATGCGGTCCCACGGCAGCAGAGTGGTGTTGCCGTGGGGGATGATGAGCTCGGTGTCGCGGGTGATGCTGACCAGGATGGCATCGCCGGGGATGGGGATGTCCATGATGGCCTTGCCCGCGTAGAGGAAGTTCTCCGGCAGCAGGATCTCGTTCAGGCTGGCCGTGCCGCCGCCCAGCGAGAGCAGCTGGCGGATGGTGTCGGTCTCAATCTCCCGCTCCAGGATGTGGCTCAGGTTGTCGGTGCCGCAGACCACGGTGTCCACGCCGAGGGTGTGGAGCAGTTCCCGGTTCTTGGGGTTGGAGGCACGGGCCACGGTGCGGTCGACGCCGAACTCCCGTTTCGCGATCTGGCAGGCGATGAGGTTGTCCTCATCCGAGCCGGTCACGGCCACAAAGGCGTCGCAGCTGGCCGCGTCGGCGCTGCGCAGGGTATCCATATTGATGGAATCGCCGCAGATGACCGGGATGTCCAGCTGGTCGGCCAGCATCCGGCACTGCGCTTCCACCGGTTCGATGATGACAACGGAATGGTGGTTGGCCAGCAGGCTCTGGGCCAGATACCGCCCCACGCGCCCGCCGCCGGCAATACAAACTTTCATACAAAACCTCGATATTACTTAAAGTTTATCTTTTTGCCGCTGCAAAGCGGCCGGAGAGGCCTTACTTTGCCAGTGCCCGGAACACGGCCTGTTCTGTGAGGATGGTGGGGCAGATGGTCTCCAGCCCGTAGACCTTGTGGTAGAGCACTTGCAGATGCGGGTCCGAGACGCGGCAGATGACCTTTTCGCGCTGGAAGATGCTTTTGGCGATCTGTGCCGCCATCAGGTTCACCGAGTCGTCTTCGCTGACGGCAGCCACAGCGTCGCAGTTCTCGATGCCGCCCTGCTTGAGGACGTCGGGGTCGGTGGGGTCGCCCACCAGAGCCGTGCCGCCAAAGTTGTAATCGTCGAAGCTGTCCAGCCGCTTGAGCTGCTCGGAGTCCTTCTCGATCAGGGAGATGTCGTGGCCGATGTGTTCCAGGTCGCGCACCAGGGCGGCACCTACCTGGTCGCAGCCGATGACAAGAATGTTCATGGATGATACCTCGCTGTTTTCAGAACGCAGAAGATCCTGCGTCAAAATGGTTCCACAAAGGGGAAATGGAGCTGCCCCCAGTATAGCATATTTCCCGGCACAGATAAATAGAGAAGCTGTCACCGGGGCGGAACTGTAAAAATTTGAAAATTTCCGTGCGGAAGACCGCATAGTATGGTATACTGAACGGAGAGTCCGAAATCGACAAACGATCAGCGCATCGTTTTGCGCTGCACAGGAGGAACCAAATGTTTTTTGAAATATTGAAAGCCATCCTGATGGGCATCGTGGAGGGCATCACCGAGTGGCTGCCCATCTCGTCCACCGGCCATATGATCCTGGTGGAACAGCTCATCCATTTCAACGCCAGCGAAGAGTTCATGTCCATGTTCCGCGTGGTCATCCAGCTGGGTGCCATCCTTGCGGTGGTGGTGCTGTTCTGGAACAAGCTCTGGCCCTTCGGCATCCGGCACGGCCGGGTGGCGTCCAAGCCGGAAGTCTGGCAGCTCTGGTTCAAGGTGGTAGCTGCCACCCTGCCCGTGCTGGTCATCAGCCCGCTGGACGACTGGTTCGAGGCGCACTTCTACAATTACATCACCGTGGCCGCCATGCTGATCCTGTACGGCGTCCTCTTCATCGTGGTGGAGAACCGCCGCACCGCGCCCCATGTGGCCAAGCTGGAACAGATCACCTACCGGGAAGCCTTCCTCATCGGCGTATGGCAGATGCTGGCCATCATCCCCGGCACCTCCCGCTCCGGTGCCACCATCGTGGGCGGCCTGCTGCTGGGCCTCTCCCGTGCCTGCGTGGCCGAGTTCACCTTCTATCTGGCCATCCCGGTCATGGCAGGTGCCTCGCTGCTGAAGGTGGTCAAGTTTGCCCTTTCCGGCGCAGCCATCACCGGGTCGGAGGTCGCCGTCCTCGTCACGGGCTGCGTCGTGGCTTTCGTGGTCAGCCTGGCCGCGATCCGCTTCCTGATGGATTACGTCAAGCGCCACAACTTCAAGTTCTTCGGCCTGTACCGCATCGTTCTGGGCGTCATCGTCCTGGCCGTTGCTGCGGTCAGCGCCATTGCATAAGAAAACCGGATCGTTTCAGACAAAGGAGGTCTTCTGATGAGCAGGATGAAAAAATGGGGTCTTCTGGCGGTGCTGCTGCTTTCGCTGTTTGTGTTTACAGCATGCGAGGAATTGCCGCCGGAAATAGATACGACGCATATTCCCTATGCAAACAGCCGGACAGCAGCTGTTTTTAGTGGGCTTCGAAATGGGCGGTTCAAGATTACCTACACATCGGATATCTGGTGGAAGGTGATCCGAGGAGAACTCTATGCAGACCTGGGTTCCAACCGCGTACAGATCCATGCGGTGAGAAATTCGTATGATTTCTATCAGCGGGAAGAGGGAATGACCTGCTACACACTGGACGTGAATGAAAAGACCTATACCGAAGAAATGTCCAGTGGGGAAGGCATGCTTCATGTGGCTAAGATTCTGACGACCGGCGGAAGCGGAACGGTGACGCTGACACGGGAACTGATTGATGGCTGGTACGAGAACTGTGAGCAGCTCTACGACGGAGATCAGCTGGTCGCGACCTGCATCTTCGATGGAGCGGAGCTAAAGTACATCCGCACAACGCTCATGGAAAACGAGGTCGTTCTCCGCATCGACAGCATGAGCAGCTCGTTCGATTCCGGCGAGATGAACATCGCCGGGTTCCCGGAGCAGTACACCAAGGTCGCAGAACTAAAGCGGGTGAAAGAACTGCAGGAGCGTTATTGAGGCAATAAAGCAATGTCCCCGCAGTGGAAGCAGCAGCTCCATGGCGGGGATCTTTGCTGTGCAGAATTGCACCCATCCACCGGCTGTGCTATACTGAAAACATAAGAGAGATCCCGGCGGCGGGGAAGCGCCGCAGGATTCAACCAAAACAAGAGGAGACTGCAATGGAAGGATCGACTGTTTACTTTACGGATTTCCGCTGTCCGGTGGGCACCAGCCTGACGGAAAAGCTGCGCCGCCTGTGCCTTGCGGCGGGCATCAAAACCATCGACATGGACGGCAGGTTCGTCGCCATCAAGATGCACTTTGGCGAGCTGGGCAACCTGGCGTTCCTCCGCCCCAACTACGCCAAGGTGGTGGCAGACCTGTGCCGGGAGCAGGGCGGTCTGCCCTTCCTGACCGACTGTAACACGCTGTATCCGGGCAGCCGCAAGAATGCGCTGGAGCATCTGGCCTGTGCGCAGGAGAACGGCTTCTGGCCCATGACCACCGGCTGTCAGATCCTCATCGGCGACGGCCTGCGCGGCACCGATGAAGTCGAGGTGCCGGTGCCCAACGGCGAATACTGCAAGACGGCCAAGATCGGCCGCGCCATCATGGATGCGGACGTCTTCATCAGCCTGACCCACTTCAAGGGCCACGAGTCCACCGGCTTCGGCGGTACCATCAAGAACATCGGCATGGGCTGCGGCTCCCGCGCGGGCAAGATGGAGCAGCATGCTTCCGGCCACCCGGCCGTGCAGGAGAGCCTGTGCCGCGGCTGCCACCGCTGCGCCAAGGAGTGCGGCTCCGACGCCATTGCATACAACGAGCAGAACAAGGCTGTCATCGACCAGGACAAGTGCAAGGGCTGCGGCCGCTGCATCGGTGCCTGCAACTTCGACGCCATCTATTCCCAGTGCGACAGCGCCAACGAGATGCTGGACCGCAAGATGGCCGAATACGCCGCCGCAGTCTGCTATGACCGCCCGACCTTCCACATCAGCCTTGTGCAGGACATCAGCCCCAACTGCGACTGCCACGGCGAGAACGATGCGCCCATCCTGCCGGATATCGGCATGTTCGCCTCATTTGACCCAGTGGCGCTGGACCAGGCCTGCGCAGATGCCTGCCTTGCCGCTGCTCCGCTGCCCAACAGCCAGCTGGGCCAGAACCTTGCAAAGCCGGGCTGGAACTGCCACCACGACAACTTCAAGGACTCCAACCCGAACATCGAGTGGAAGGCAACGCTGGAACAGGCCGAAAAGATCGGCATGGGCACCCGCCGGTACACCCTGAAAAAGGTCTGAGATAACGCAAACGA
>OHDN01000397.1_pt1 | contig 29088 bp, 23 predicted proteins | sample 1566971 | NCBI WGS metagenome assembly OHDN01 (sample SAMEA3879538, study PRJEB24766) | human gut metagenome | biome: human-associated habitat; feature: feces | place: USA | collected 1985/1987
CATCGGAAGCGTCAGCCTCGGGGATGTAGTACTGGCAGTCATCGCCCATGTAGCCAGAAACAGCGGTCCAGCAGGCCTGGTTGAAGCTCTCATCGTCGATGGTGCCGGTGTCGCAGGTCAGAGCGACCTTCACGATCTTCTCGCCGCCCTCAGAGGTGGAAGCGGCTGCGCTGGTGGAAGCAGCTGCAGAGGAAGCAGTGGAAGAAGAAGAACCGCCGCAGGCAGTCAGAGCAGCGGCAGCAGCAGCGGCGCCAGCCACTGCCAGGAAGTTACGACGAGAAATCATCATAATGAAAACTCTCCTTTTATTTTAATATAATCGCGTTTTGTTGACGAAATGTGCGCACTTGCACATTTACTGGCTCAAGTATAGCGGGAAGAAGTGACAGATGCAAGCCTTTTCCGATTACAAAACATTTACAAATATTTTATCAAAATTGTATAAAAACCATACTTATCCCGGAAAATCCGCTCCGCCCGGTATTTTTCGCGCAGCTGTGTTCAATCTTCCACGGCCTTGTTGCCCGCCACGTTGGAGGGACCGAAGCCGAAGGGCAGCAGCTCGTCCATGCTGCGCTCGATGAAATCGTCCGGGCTTTTTGCCATGATGACATTCAGCTCCGGGCCGCCGAATTCGAACAGCGCCTGACGGCAGACGCCGCAGGGCGAGGTGATCTGCTTGTTGACTTCGCCCCGGCGCGCACCCACCACGGCGATGTCGGTAAACCTGGTCACGCCCTCGGCCACGGCCTTGAACAGGGCCGTCCGCTCGGCGCAGCTGGTGGGGGTAAAGGCGGCGTTCTCCACATTGCAGCCGGTGAAGATGCGGCCATCCTCGGCGCGCAGGGCAGCGCCCACCATAAAGTCGCTGTAAGGCGCGTAAGCCCTCTCCCTGGCCGCAAGGGCCATCCGGATGAGCTCCTGCTTTTCTTCCAGAGTCAGTTTTGTCATGGTCGGTTCTCCTTTTTGCAATTTGTAGATATGGCGTTCTTCGTCCTGTGGGACGAAGCCAATGGATTCAAACATTTTCTGCGACTGGGTATTGAAGGAATAGATGTGCGCGAAGCACTCCGCCAAACCCCTTTCCCGAGCCAGCTCCAGCATTTTTTCGATGACCTTCCGCCCGATGTGTTTATTCTGGTACTCCTTGCAGATGACGATGGCAAGCTCGCCGGTCGTCCGCAGGCTGACGTCACCACAAAGCACACCCCGATACTCGATATAAAACAGTTCCCCGTGTGTGTCCAGATAATGATACATCCGCTTCAGCAGTGGCAAATCATAAACGAAGTCCCTGTTATCTACCTGTTTGCAGAGCTGTGCATCCTGATACCACGCAAGTGCTGTATCGTAGGCCGGATAATACGGAACAAGCCGGATGTTCCCCTCCACAGAAATCGGACTGCGCACCATGTTCACCGTTTCTCTGTTCATCGGCCTCATTCCCTTCTGTGTCGTACATTCTTCTGTGTCGTGTATTTAAGTATAAATCATTCTTTTAAGAAGTGCAAGCGGCGATAATTACGCAGCATTATGCAATGACAGCTCTTGCATTTGTCATTACAAATGAATATAATAGAATTATAAAGGAGGCGCATCAGAATGGCAAACGCAGTCAATGTGAATTTTCGGATGGACCCCGACCTCAAGCGGAGCATGGAGGAGGTCTGTGCCGAGATGGGGCTTTCGATGACGACAGCCTTCACGATTTTTGCAAAGAAAGTGTCGCGCGAGCATCGGATCCCCTTTGAAGTCTCCGCTGACCCCTTCTATTCTGAAAGCAACATCAACCATCTCCGTCAAATCGTCCATGATATTGACACCGGCAAAGCCAAGCTCACCGAACATGAACTGATCGAGGTGGACTGATGAGGCTGCTGTGGGAAGAGGAAGCGTGGGAAGATTATTGTCTTTGGCAGACGCGGGACAAAAAGCTGCTGAAGCGAATCAACTCCCTCATAAAAGACATTCAGCGGAACACCTATGAGGGCATCGGCAAGCCCGAGCCTTTGAAGGGAGATTTGAGCGGATGGTGGAGTCGGCGTATCGACGACACCCACCGCATCGTCTACCGGGAGCAGGATGGAAACATCATCATTGCGTCCTGTTACGGTCATTACACGGATACCTGAGAAGCAAAAAGACTGCTGTCGGCCGACAGCAGTCTTTTTGTATTATGGTTAAATCAATACTCCGCGCCCAGTGCGACCTTCATCATATCGGTGAAGCTCTTCTGGCGCTGCTCTGCGGTGGTGATCTCCGGGGAGACAAAGCTGTCGGAGATGGTCAGCAGGCAGGCAGCGTTCTTGCCCAGAGCCTCGGCGTTGGCGAACAGAGCAAAGCTCTCCATCTCCACGCAGAGGCAGCCGCGCTCGTCGCGCAGCAGCTCCCAGTAGGTGGGCTTTGCGTCGGAAGGCTGACGGTAGAAAACGTCGGAGGAGTGGATGTTGCCCTCGATGAGCTTGATGCCCTGCTTCTTGGCGGAGGCGCGCAGCTTGTCATTCAGCTCCTCGCTGGGGAAGGTGATGTCGTGGTCGTTTCCGCTCTGGACGCGGGCATAGTTGGACTCACTGACCGCACCGGTAGCCAGCACGGTGTCGAACAGCTTGGCGTCGGCAGTGTAGCTGCCGGCGGAGCCGATGCGGATGATGTTGTCCACATCGTAGAACTTGAACAGCTCGTAGGAATAGATGCCGATGGAGGGCATACCCATGCCGCTGCCCATCACGCTGATGGGACGGCCCTCGTAGGTGCCGGTAAAGCCCAGCATCCCGCGGACACCCGTCACCTGACGGACATCCTTCAGGAAGGTGTCAGCAATGAACTTTGCGCGCAGGGGGTCGCCCGGCATCAGGACAGTCTTTGCGAAATCGCCCTTTTCGGCGCTGATGTGAGGAGTAGCCATAATAATTATCTCCTTTTTATAAAATTATTTCTTCCCCGGGAATACGTTCTGTGGGGGAATGTACGAACCATTGAGACGTATCTCGAAGTGGCAGTGGTTGCCGGTGGAACGGCCCGTGCTGCCCAGATAGCCGATGAGCTGGCCCTGCCGGACGGTCTGGCCCGCACTGACGGTCAGGGACAGGCAGTGCGCATACACAGAGCTGTATCCACCGCCGTGGTTGATGATGACCGAGTAGCCATAGCCCGTACCTGCACCGGCCTTGTTGTAACCCGCCTTGGTGACGGTACCGCCTGCGGAGGCGTAGATGGGCGTACCGGCCGGGGCGCAGATGTCCACGCCCTTGTGACGTCCGCCGTACCAGCGCGAGCAGTAGCGGTAGTTCGGCACAGGCCAGATGAACTGGCCGCTGCCGGTGATGTACTTGGTGCTGGAAGTCACCTTCTTGGTGCCTTCGACCACCTTCTTGTTCACCGGCTCCTTGATGACCTCGGTGGAAAGCACGCTCTGGTCCACAAGGATATTGTTGGTGTCGTAGACGTTCTGGAGAGTCACACGGCGCAGACCGTTCTCGCCCTCCTGGAGCACCTTGGTGGTTCCCTTCGTATATTCGTTGGATTTTGTCGTCTCCGTGGAGAATGCGATTTCTTCCTCACGGGTCTCGATGCGGGTGATGCGCACCTCAAGGCCAGCCTCTTCTTTGGTGATGACGAGGTGGTCGCCCTCAAGGATGCTGGACGTCTCGCTCAGCGGCTCACCCTTGAACGCCGGGTTGAGGGCGCACAGCTCACGGAAGGTCAGGTCATTGTTATGTGCGATGGACCAGAGAGTGTCGCCCGCCTTGACGGTGTAGACCTTCTGGGCCTGCTTCACGCCCACCAGCTCCTGTCGGACGGTCTCAAAATCCTGCAAGCCTTCCTTGAAGTAGAGGCCGTCTTCCAGCGTGACCTGCTTGTTGAAGCCCACGCTCACATCGGGGTCGTCCTCTTCTTCCTCGTAGGGGTCGAGCATGGCGGCGAGGTAATCCCGCAGCGCGTTGCCGTCGCTGCACACTGCCGTCAACTCGCCGTCCAGATAAAGAGCCGTGCCTTCGCTGATCTGGTCGCCGGCGCTCTGGATGATGGCGTTTGCCATCTCGTTTTCGTCCATCATGTGGTGGGCAATGGCGAGGGTGTAGCTCGGCTCGATGGTCCACTCGGTCTTGTCGGTGCCGGCGTAGCTGATACGCTCCATCACGTCCTCGCGGGCCGTGTTGAAGACGTCCTCATTCGCCACATAGCCCACGGTTTCGCCGTTGACCCGGACGGCCAGCGCATAAGGCTGGTGGATGACATATTGGAACACTGCTGCGCCCAGCGCCAATGCGCAGATGGGCAGGGCATACATCGCCATGCGGGGCAGCAGACTGAGGTTGCGGCGGACGCCGTTTTTGAAGTAGTGGACGCTGGCCTCAAATGCTGCACCGAAGCCCTGCTCCCTGCGGATGCGGTGGGCATGGATGAGAAGGGACACGATGCCCTTTGCAAACAGCACGATGGGGCCAAACAGGTCTTTAACCACCTGTGCTGCGCCGGGGAACGCCGTCTCCGCCAGAGCCTTTGCAAAGCGGCGGATGCCTCCAGCAACCCAGAGAGCGGCGTACTTGACGGCACGCCCCACCCGCACGGCAGCATACTCCGCGCCAAAGCCCAGCGCGTAGAGCGCTGCGCCAATGCGCAATACCAGCTTCGACGAGCGCAGCTTCCGGGAGGCATTGTCCAGCCGGTGTCTGCGGCGGCGATACCGCCGGTGGCGGCGCAGCAGATGGACGCACTGGAGCTGCGCCCAAAGCGAGCGCAGCTTTGCGCGGAAGCCGGTGTGCCGCGGCGCACCGGCTGGCTCGTCCTGCCGCGTTTCAGTTGTTTTATCTTCCAGCAAAAAGGATGCTCCTTCCTGTATTTTCAGGAGATTCTGATTTGTCTCTTTTCTCTGTTATCGACATGCTGCCGCATCAGGACAGCTTTTTTGACAAGAATAACTCTATTTATTATACACCCTGCCAGCGCCGAAACAAGCATTGACACAAAATTTGGGCTTAGCTTTCACTTACTTTTCACGAAATACACAAATTTAGACAAAAAGCTTTGTCATATCCTCCGGCAGCGGGCTTTCCACTGTCACCGGCCTCAGGGTCGTCTCGTCCACCGGTACTTCGATGCCGATGCCGTCCGGCATCCGCTCGCAGCGCGGCACCCAGAACGTCTGTTTTGCGCAGTGGAGCGCCTGCCGCCCGATGCGCGCCCGGCTCCCGCCGTAGAGGTCATCTCCGGCCAGCGGGTGGCCGATGGATGCAAAATGTACCCGTATCTGGTGGGTCCGGCCCGTCACCGGGACGCAGGCCGCGAGGCTCAGGCCGTTTTGGGCTTTCAATATGGTATATTCCGTCCGGCTGGGTTTGCCATCGGGGGTGACGCACCGCCCGATGATACTCTCCCCCTGCCGCCCGATGGGGGCGTCGATGACGCCCGGCCCGAGGGGAAGTTCTCCTTCTGCAACGGCGTAGTAGAGCTTTTCCACCCGCTGAGCCAGCAGCGGGGCGGCGTAGCCATTCTGGGCCGCCAGCACGAGGCCGCTGGTGTCCTTGTCGATGCGGTTCACCGGGCGGAAGACGGGGCTTCTACCCTGACGCAGCGCCCAGGCGGCATAGCCGTTCGCCAGCGTATCCAGCGGGTAATTCAGGGTTGGATGCACTGCGAGATGGGGCGGCTTTTCCACCACGAGGGCAAAAGCGTCCTCGTAGACCACATCCACCGGGATGTCGTTCTGCGGCACAACGCTCTCCCCCTCCGGCGGCAGTTCAAAGGAGATGACCTGCCCGGCCTCCACCCGGCGGTTGGCCAGGATGGGGGCACCGTCGGCAAAAAAGCCGTTGCCCCGGAATTTCACGGCCCGGGACAGGTCGGTGGAGACACTGCACTTGCGCAGAAAACCACGCAGCAGCATCCCATCCGCCTCGGGCGGGACTTTGAAATAAAGCTTCATCTTCCCACCTCCAGCGCGGGCAACATATAAGATAAGTATAGCAAAATTCTCTTTCTCTTGCAAATCTTGTTTTTTTATGGTATCATGAGGAGCGGAAAACGAGTGGAACATACGGCGGCGGGGCGGCTTTGACCGCTCTGAGGAAAGTCCGGGCCTCACAGAGCACGGTAACTGCTAACGGCAGCCGAGGGTGACCTCAGGGAAAGTGCAACAGAAAGGAAACCGCCGCAGCAATGCGGTAAGGATGAAAGGGCGAGGTAAGAGCTCACCAGCGCATGGGTGACTATGCGGCTTTGTAAACCCTACCGGAAGCAACGCCTATATGGGACGTACAGCGCTGCTCGCGTGTCCCGAAGGCGGCACGAACCTGTCAGCAATGGCAGGTCTAGACAGATCGTCGTTTAATACAGAACCCGGCTTACGGTCTATCTCGTTTTCCATCTTTTGTTTTCAGCGCTGTCTGCGGTGTGCAGGCAGCGTTTTTTGTTTCTTTAACCACACTGTCACTTTTCGTTTGGGCCGGTTTGTGGTATACTGAACAAAACCCCGCAGAGCACGTCTCCGCCGGGACCTTAATTCAATAGACAGGATGTGAAATCCTCCGATGAAAGATGGTTTTTTGAAAGCAGCTGCCCTCTCGCCCTCACTGCGGGTGGCCGACTGCAACTATAACGCTTCCCAAATCGTATCTCAGTTACAGGACGCTGCCGCCCGCGGCGTCAGGCTGGCGGTGTTCCCCGAGTTCTGCCTCACCGGCTACACCTGCGGCGATCTGTTCTTGCAGCGCACGTTGCAGCAGGGCGCGCTGGACGCCCTGCAGACCGTGCTGGACGCCAGCCGGGAGCTGGATGTCGTGGTCCTCGTGGGCCTGCCGCTGCTGGTGCGTGGCAAGCTGTACAACTGCGCCGCCGTCCTCTGCGGCGGGCGTCTGCTGGGCCTTGTCCCCAAGACCTACCTGCCCAACTACGGCGAGTTCTACGAAAAGCGCCAGTTCACCCCGGGCAGCACTGAGGTAGAGACGGTAACAGTCTGCGGGCAGGAGGTGCCTTTCGGTACGTCCCTGCTCTTCCGCTGCCGCCAGATGCCCAGCTTCGTTCTGGGCGTGGAGATCTGCGAAGACCTGTGGAGCGCTCTGCCCCCCTCCACCTTCCACACGCTGGCCGGTGCCACCGTCATTGCGAACCTTTCGGCCAGCGATGAGACGGTCGGCAAGGCCGAGTACCGCCGGGCGCTGGTGTCGAACCAGTCCGCCCGCCTGCTCTGCGGCTACCTGTACGCTTCTGCCGGCCACGGCGAGAGCACCCAGGACATGGTCTTCGCCGGCCACGACCTCATCGCCGAGAACGGCGCCCTCCTCGCCGAGACGTCTCCCTTCGAGGGCGGCTGGGCTGAGACGGAGCTGGACTGCCAGCGGATGGAGTCGGAGCGGGCGCGCAACACCAGCTTCGAGCCCAGCTCTGAGGGGTATCTGACCGTCGATTTCGACCTTGCCCTCACCGAGACAAAGCTCTCCCGCTGGGTAGACCCCACGCCTTTCATCCCCCACGACGAGCGCCGCCGGGCCGAGCGCTGTGAGTTGATCTTGAAAATGCAGGCCGACGGCCTCGCCAAGCGCCTCGAGCATGCCCACGCCAAGACGGCGGTCATCGGCATCTCGGGCGGTCTGGACAGCTGCCTCGCTCTGCTGGTGGCCGTCCGCGCCATGAAACAGCTGGGCCGCTCCACCAGCGATGTGCTGGCCGTGACCATGCCCTGCTTCGGCACCACCCACCGCACCCGCAGCAATGCAGAGATCTTATGCGACGAGCTGGCCGTCAGCTTTACCGAGATCGACATCGCCAACACCGTCCACAGCCACTTCAAGGACATCGGCCAGGACGAGAGAGTGCTGGACGTCACCTTCGAGAACGGACAGGCTCGTGTACGCACCCTCGAGCTGATGGACACTGCCAACCGCACCGGCGGCCTCGTTGTCGGCACCGGCGACCTCTCCGAGCTGGCGCTGGGCTGGGCCACCTACAACGGCGACCACATGAGCATGTACGGCGTCAACGCCGGTGTCCCCAAGACGCTGGTGCGTCACCTCGTCCAGTATGAGGCCGACATTGCCGCCTCCGCCGAGCTGCGCCGGGTGCTGCTGGACATCCTCGACACCCCCGTCTCCCCGGAGCTGCTGCCCGCCAAGGACGGCGAGATCTCTCAGAAGACGGAAGACCTCGTGGGTCCCTATGAGCTGCACGACTTCTACCTTTATTATGTTCTCCGCTTCGGCTTCGGCCCGTCGAAGATATTCCGGCTGGCGAAAGCGGCCTTCGCAGGCCGGGCCGAGTACCCGGACGAAGTGCTCTACAAGTGGCTGCGCAACTTCTACTGGCGGTTCTTCGCCCAGCAGTTCAAACGCAGCTGCCTGCCCGACGGTCCCAAGGTGGGCAGCGTCACCCTCTCGCCCCGGGGCGACTGGCGGATGCCCAGCGACGCAGCCGCCGCGCTCTGGCTGGCCGAGCTGGAACAGATCCCGCTCAAAGGATAATTTTTTATGAAGCAACACAAAAAACTGCTGATAAATCTGGTCTTTGCCGCCGTCATTCTGGCTGCAGCCGCCGTGCTGCTGCTGGTGCGGAAAGCAAACCAGACCGGTGCGCCTCTCTGCGCAGAGCTCATCTACGGCGACAGTAACACCAGGCTGACCTTTTCCCTCGAAAAAGACGCCGATTACGATGTGGACACCGGCTATCTCACCGTCCACATCAAGATCCAGGACGGCGCGGCCCGCTTTGTAGATTCGCCCTGCCCTGACCACATCTGCGAGTCCTTCGGCTGGCTCAGCGAGGAAGACCAGACGGCCACCTGCCTGCCCGCCCGGGCTGTGCTGAGCATCATCCCCACCACATGATGGCATACACATCCAAAGGAGTGAACGCCTATGTTTGACGAAAACAAGCATACCCATCCCCAGAATAACGACGAAGGCCCCCGGCACATCCACCGGGGCATCAAGCGCAGCGAGCCCGACGAAGTGGAGGTAGACAGCGCCGATTTCTTCTCGCCGGAGCCTCCCCGCCCCAAAGCACCGCCGAAACCGGCACCGACGCCTCCGTCTGAGCCGCCGAAACCTCCGGTGCCGCCCCGCAGACAGTGGGAGCCGCTGCACCCCAGCGAGCCCGCCCCCGCTGACGACAAACTTCCGAAAGGAGGAATGGTCTTGCTGGTACTGCAGGCCATCCTGAGCCTTGCCGCGCTGGTGCAGCTCTGGCGCACCCAGATGCTGCCGGTGCTCTACCTCGTTATCATCACTGCGCTTCTGGTACTGCTCTGGCTGCTGGTGCGCAAGTGCCTCGCCTCCCGCAGCGGTGCCGTCGTGGCCCGGGTGCTGTCCGTCCTGCTCTGCGCCGCGCTGGCCGTGGGCTGTGTCTGGGCGCAGCAGGGTCTGACCGCACTGGACAGCATGACTTCCGGCCTGCTCACCGGCGCAGAGGCGAATAAGATCACGAAAGAGCCGTTCGTCGTCTACCTCAGCGGTGTAGACAACCGCGGCGAGCTGACCGAAAAGGCCCGCAGCGACGTGAACATCCTCGCTGTGGTCAACCCCACCACCAAGCAGGTGGCCCTCATCAACACCCCGCGCGACTACTACGTCGATCTGGCGGGCACCAGCAGCAAGGACAAGCTGACCCACGCCGGTCTGTACGGCGTGGAGACCAGCATGGCCACCCTGGGCAACCTCTACGGCGTGAATGTGGAGCACTACATCCGCATCAATTTTGCGGGCTTCATCAGCATCATCGACGCCGTGGGCGGTGTGGATGTCTACTCCGACCAGGCGTTCACCTCGGTGGGCAGCCCCGGTTACTATGACCCCACCACCTTTGCCGAGGGCTGGAACCATCTGGACGGCAAGAGCGCGCTGGCCTTTGCCCGCGAGCGCCACGCCTTCGCTTCCGGCGACATCCAGCGCGGCATCAACCAGATGAAGGTCATCGACGCCATGGCGAACAAGCTCAAGTCCCCCACCGTCCTGATGAGCTTTTCTAAGCTGATGGACGCCGTGTCGGACTGCTTCGTCACCAGCCTGTCGCAGGAGCAGATCTCCGCGCTGGTCCGGATGCAGCTGAGCGACCTCGCCAACTGGGATATCCAGAGCTACTCCGTCACCGGTTCCAGCGGCAAGAGCTCTCAGTGCTACTCCGCCAAGGGGCAGAGCCTCTACGTCATGAAACCGGACGAAAGCTCGGTGGCGCAGGCCAAGGAGCTGATTGCCTCCGTGCTGGGCGGTGAGGGCACGGTCAGCGACACCCAGCAGACCCCGGAGAAGACCGAAGTCCACACGCCGACGGCAGACCCCAACGCCGCCGTTTCCGTGCCGGAGACCCCGGCGGACAGCGTCGTTCTGGACGAGCCTGCGGAGAGCGTCCCGGAAGAGACGCCTGCCAGCAGTGAGCAGCCCGCAGAGGCTCCTGCTGAAACACCGGCCGACGGCGAACCGTCTGCCTCCACCGAAGTGCCCGCCGAGGAGCCCCCTGCCGAGAGCAGCAGCGCCTCTGAAGCACCGTCCATCTCCCTGCCCACACAGGAGCAGGTCGAGCAGGCGGCCTCCTCGCTCCATCAGGCTGCGTCCACCGTGCTGGATGCCCTGTTCGGCTCCAGCAGCTCCGCAGAATAAGACCCAGCTACAAAAAAGTCCCGACCAGACCGGTCGGGACTTTTTCGTATTTCGTGTTGGAGCGGATTATTCAGCGGACTCCAGCTCGAAGGTCTTGACGGAGGCGGTGCCGTTGCGGCCAGCCTTGTCGGCGCGCAGATACTGGCGGGTGGTCTCGCCGTTTGCGGTCACGTCTGCCACATACACGGTGTTCTCCTCAGCCTCGATGGGGAACTCCTCAACCATGCCCTTCATGGGCAGGGCGCTCAGGTCGTCGTATGCGCCGTTCAGCTTCCACAGCTTCATGGTGTCACCGTTGGAGAGGGTGAACTCGCCGTAGCAGTCGGCATCGTAGGTCTTGCCGTTCACTTCGAGGGACTCGGTGCTGACCACGCTGGCGGCGGCAGCCTCGCTGGATGCGGCCTCCGAAGCAGCCACAGAAGAGGCAGCCTCGCTGGAAGCAGCAGAGGAAGCGGTGGAAGATGCGGTGCTGGAGCAGCCGGTCACAGCAAAAGCCAGAACAGCAGCGGCCAGTGCCAGACCCATTGCACGATTCAGTTTCATTGTATGATCTCCTTTGTTTGAACCAATCCTTTTTCTGTCCGGAAGCAGGAGCGGTTCTGCTCTTCCCTCACGAACAGGCACAGAGCCTAGTCTACCACAACCCCAACCATACTTCAAGCACCTTTGGCGCTTTTGTTTTCAAACTGTGACTTTTACTTCCGGATCTTCTCCCATACGCTCTGGCCGTCCAGGGTCGAAGCGTCTACACCGAGGTACTCGCAGACGGTGTGGGCGATGGTGCCGAAGCAGAGCTTCGTGCCCAGGTCCACGCCGGGCTTGACGCCCCTGCCGCAGATGAGGTACGGCACATACTCGCGGGTGTGGTCGGTGGTTTTGGTATAGGATGGGTCGCAGCCGTGGTCTGCCGTGATCATCAGCAGGTCGCCCTCCCGCATACCGGGGATGAAGTCGGCCAGGAACGCATCGAACTCGGTGGCAGCAGCGGCATAGCCTGCCACGTCGCGGCGGTGGCCATAGAGCATATCAAAATCGACGAGGTTCACAAAGGCCAGGCCCTCAAAATCGCGGGTCTGCAAGGCTTTGGTAAAGGCGATGCCGTTGGTGTTGCCGGTGGTCTTGATCTTCTCGGTCACGCCCTCGCCGTCAAAGATATCGAAGATCTTGCCCACGGCGATGACGTCCTTGCCTGCGTCCTTCAGCAGGTCGAGCATGGTGGCGCGGGGCGGCTTCAGACTCAGGTCGTGGCGGTTGGTGGTGCGGTAGAAGGTCTCCGCCGTGCTGCCCAGGAAGGGGCGGGCGATGACGCGGCCCACGCCGTATTCGCCCTTCAGCATCGCGCGGGCGATCTCGCAGTAACGGTACAGTTCGTGCACCGGCACCAGCTCCTCGTGCGCGGCCACCTGAAAGACGCTGTCGGCGCTGGTGTAAACGATGAGGGCATCCTCCCGCATGGCCTGCTCGCCGTAATCCCGGAGCACCTGTGTGCCGGAATAGGGCTTGTTGCAGAGGACTTTGTGGCCGGTCTTTTCCTCGAACGCATGGATGAGTTCCTCCGGGAAGCCGTTCGGGAAGGTGGGCAGCGGTTTCGGGCTGACCACACCGGCGATCTCCCAATGGCCGATGGTGGTATCCTTGCCCATGCTCTGCTCCTGCAGGCGGGCAAAGGCTCCCGCCGGGGCAGCGGTCTTCTCCCCTGCCGTCACGCCGTCGATGTTGAACAGGCCGAGCTTCTGCAGATTGGGGCAGTGAAAGTTCGGGTGCTTTGCAATGGCACCGAGGGTGTTGGTGCCCGCGTCGCCAAATGCGGCTGCATCCGGCTCTGCGCCGATGCCAAAGCTGTCCAGAACGATCAGAAATACACGTTTTTCCATAGTTTTGTTCTCCATTTCGTTTCCAGAGCGTCCCACCCGAAAGTGAGACTTTTTCTGGTTCCATTATAAGCAGTTCCGCTCCCGGATGCAAGGGCTTTCCGGATGCAGGCATTCCTTACGAAATTTTAACCAATTCTTTGCCAACTCCCTCTTGCCCTATTGTATCCAAGCGTTTATAATATAATATGGTATGGTTTTGAGAACGACCATATTGGCGTCTTTCGCCGCGGCAGGCCCCGAATGCCGGAGCCTGCCAAATGCAGCCGATCGGGCTACTGCGTTAAGATAGAGAGTAGAATAGAGAAAGTTCGAGGTAATCAACATGAGAAAAACGAAGATCATCTGCACCCTGGGCCCTTCCACCGACAAAGGGGATGTCCTGCGCGAGCTGATCGCCAACGGCATGAACGTGGCCCGCTTTAATTTTTCCCACGGCTCCTATGAGGAGCACGGCGGCCGCCTGGCCAATCTGAAGGCACTGCGCGAGGAGCTGGGCAAGCCCGTTGCCGCCCTGCTGGACACCAAGGGCCCTGAGATCCGCTTGAAGGAGTTCAAGAACGGCGTCGAGATGCTGGAAGCCGGCCAGACCTTCACCCTGACCACCCGCGAGGTGGAGGGCACCAAGGAGATCTGCTCCATCACCTACAAGGACCTGCCCCACGATGTGCACGAGGGCGGCACCATCATGCTGGACGACGGCCTCATCATGCTGCGCATCGAGAAGGTCACCGACACCGACATCACCTGCACCGTGCTGAACAACGGCAAGATCAAGACCAAGAAGGGCGTCAATGTGCCCGGCGTCCATCTGTCCATGCCGTACCTGAGCCAGAAGGACCGCGAGGACATCATCTTCGGCATCCAGAACGGCTTCGACTTCATCGCAGCCTCCTTCGTACGCACCGCACAGGACGTCTACGACATCCGCAACCTGCTGAACGAGTACGACTCCAACATCCGCATCATCGCCAAGATCGAGAACCGTGAGGGCGTCAACAACATCGACAGCATCCTGTCCGCTGCCGACGCCGTCATGGTCGCCCGCGGCGACCTGGGCGTTGAGATCGACTTCACCGAGCTGCCCGGCATCCAGAAGAGCGTCATCGACCGCTCCTTCTCCTTCGGCAAGCCCATCGTCACTGCTACCCAGATGCTGGACAGCATGATGGTCAACCCCCGCCCCACCCGCGCCGAGATCTCCGACGTGGCAAACGCCATCTATGACGGCACCTCTGCCATCATGCTCTCCGGCGAGACCGCTGCGGGCGCTTACCCCGTCGAGGCCCTGAAGACCATGTCCGCCATCGCCGAGCGCACCGAGAACGAGCCTCACTACCGCGACGAGCGCTTCAAGGATGCCGCCCATGGCCAGATCAGCGTCAGCGATGCCACCGCACACGCTGCCTGCCTGACCGCACGGGACGTCAACGCTGCCGCCATCGTCACCGTGTCCGAGTCCGGCAACACCGCCCGCCTGCTGAGCAAGTACCGCCCCACCCAGCCCATCATTGCCTGCGTCATGGACGAGCAGGTCCAGCGTCAGCTCTCCCTGAGCTGGGGCATCACCTCCCTGCTGATGGGCCCCGCCAAGAGCACCGACGAGCTGATCGAGATGTCCACCGCTCTGGCCCAGAAGAACGGCTACCTGCACAACGGTGAGCTGGCCGTCGTTACCGCCGGTGTCCCCGTGGGCGTTTCCGGCACCACCAACATGATCAAGATCCACATGGTCGGCAACTGCCTGTCCACCGGTGTGGGCGTCGGCCGCGAGAACGCCGACCTGACCAGCGCTTCCGGCAAAGCCTGCGTCTGCCGCACGCTGGACGAGGTCCGCGCCAAGTTCAAGCCCGGCATGGTGCTGGTCGTGCCCTCCACCACCAACGAGATGCTGGAGTACGTCCGCGATGCTGCCGCTCTGGTGGTCGAGGAGGCTGGCCTGAACAGCCACGCCGCCATTGCCGGCAAGGCCCTGCTCAAGCCCACCATCGTGGGTGCTCTGGGTGCCTGCAGCCACATCCGCGACGGTCTGGACATCGCTGTGGACTGCGCCCACGGCAGCGTCCAGCGCCTGCAGGCCTGAGAGGTGCACGAGATGGAACGGATCGCGAGTTTCTGCGTGGACCACACCAAACTGGACCGCGGCATGTACCTGAGCCGTCAGGACGGCGATGTGCTCACCTGGGATATCCGGATGAAGAAGCCGAACCACGGCGATTATCTCTCCACCGGGGCCGCCCACACGCTGGAGCACCTGTTCGCCACCTATGCGCGGAACAGCACCTTCCGGGACGGCGTCATCTACGTCGGCCCCATGGGCTGCCGCACCGGCTTCTACCTGCTCACGCGCGGCCTTACCCCTGCCGAAGCGCTGGAGTTGACGGTGGAGTCCTTCCGCTTCATGGCGGCCTTTGAGGGCGCTGTCCCCGGTGCCAGCGAAGTGGAATGCGGCAACTACCGCGACATGGACCTGCCCGCCGCCAAGGCCGAGGCGGCCGCCATGCTCCCTGTTCTGGAAGCGCTGACCGCTGACCAGCTGCACTACTAATTTTAATCAAACCAACGACCGGGAAGTCTCTCACCAAAGAGGCTTCCCGGTTTTTTGATAAAAAGATGGATTTTTATGTGCAAATCCTTTATAATGATTTTAGTCTCATTCCCTCTTTTCACGGAGATCCTGATCCTGCGAGGGGCTGACAAGATCACATTGCGGAGGTTCAGGATATGGCAGAATACATTTTGCTGATCGACAGTAACTATGAGGAGGCCGAGGGCTTTGTGCGCGGGCTGGAAGAAGCGACCGCATCCCCCTGGGAAGTCGAGCTTTATCCCAACAACACGACCTACGGTCTGCGCCGCTACCTCAAGTTTTTCACGGTGGCGCTCCATGTAGTCACCCACCCGGCCCGGTATTCCGGCAAGACCCTGCTCTGCTGGCAGCAGTTCTACGGCATCGCCATCGCGTTTTTCTGCCGGTTGTTCCACCTCAAAAAGCGGTTCCGGCTCGTCATCATGACCTTTATCTACAAGCCGCGGTCCGGCTTTGCCGGGAAGCTGTTCGAGCGCTTTGTGCGGTACGCCGTTACTTCCGACGCGGTGGATTGCATCCTGCTGACCACCCGCGCCGAGGCCCCGCGCTACGCCGAGACCTTCGGTCTGCCCCTTTCCCGGTTCGGTTTTGCCCACTGCGGCTCGATCCCGCACGACCCCGCTGCCTACGACGACCCGGCACTGAAAGCGCAGGGCTACTATTTTGCCACCGGCCGCAGCAACCGCGACTATGACTTCCTCATCCGGGCGTTCCGGGGCCGCCCGGAAACGCTCTGCATCGCCTGCGATGTCCTCGCCCCCTGCCCGGAACCCAACATCCAGGTCGAACAGAACCTGTTCGGCGAGGCCATGCTGCGCCGGATGCGGAACGCCAGAGCCGTTCTCTTCGCCTTTGAAAACGACCAGGTCGCCTCCGGGCAGCTGACCTTCCTCACGGCCATGGATCTCGGTGTACCCGTCATCGTGACCCAGACACAGGGCCTGACAGACGACTATCTCACCGATGGCGTCACCGGCCTTGTGGTGCCCAAGGAAGAAGCGGCTCTGCACGAGGCGATGGACCGGCTGGCCGCAGACCCTGCCTTTGCCGCCCGGCTCAGTGCCAACGCAGAGCAGGCGTACCGCACCCGGTTCACCTATTACCACGCCGGCAAAGAAGTCGGCGCACAAGTTTCCGAAAGCGAGGTGGTCTGAATGCCCTGCATCAGCGTGATCGTCCCGACCTACAATGTTCTGCCCTATCTGGACCGCAGCATGACGTCCCTGCTGGGGCAGACCCACCGGGACCTTGATATTCTTCTCATCGACGACGGTGCCACCGACGGCTGCGCGGCCCGCTGCGACGCCTATGCCCGGCAGGACCCGCGCGTCCGGGTCGTCCACCAGCCCAACGGCGGCCTCAGTGCGGCCCGCAACACCGGGCTGGACCATGCAGTCGGCGATTTTGTCGCCTTCCTTGACCCGGATGACTACGCCGACCCCCACATGCTGGAACGGCTTCTGACCACGCTCACCCAGGCACAGGCCGACACCTGCTTCTGCCGCTATTACGATGTCTCCGCCGACGGCAGCGTCCGCCTTGCCCCGGAGGACTATGCGCGTTCCCTCTACACCGGTGCTGAGATCGACCAGCTTCTTCTCGGCATGGTCGGCTCCCGGCCGCACCATCCTCACGATGTGGAGATCGGAATGTCGGTCTGGAAGGGGCTCTACTCCCTGCCCATCCTCCGGGCGCACCACATCCGGTTCCTCTCCGAGCGGGAGTACCTGTCCGAAGATCTGCTGTTCCATCTGGACTATCTTGCTCACGCTGGAGCAGTCGCCATCGTACCGGAGCCTCTCTATTATTACTGCCAGAACCCTGCCTCCCTCACCGGTGTATACCGGGCCGACCGCTTTGCGCGGGAAAAGCGGTTCTACGAGAAGGTCTCGGCAGAGCTTGCCCTGCGCTTCCCGCCCGAAGTCTACCGTCCGCGGCTCGACAAAGCCTTTTTAGGCCGGGTCCGCCGCTGCATCGCGCAGGAGGCCGCACACAACAAAAACAGCCTGCGGAACATCGCGGCCATCTGCCGGGATCCTCTTGTGCAAGCTGTTCTCCGGGAGCTGGATGAGAGCCAGCTGCCCCGGCTCAAGCGGGTGCTCCACTGGGCTATCCAGCACCATTGTGCGCTCTTTCTGTATGGGGCATTCCGGCTCAGATAAGCCCCAGCGCCGCAAATTCCCGCGCAATGCCGTCGTCGGTGACGGCGGGGCAGATGCGGCACAACGACCGGGAAGTCTCTTACCAACGAGGCTTCCCGGTCGTTTTTCTTTCTGATCTTCTAATTTTTTCTCCGGAACTGTTCGGTGAGTACCCTTGCGCCTTTGCTTATGTGTTATAAAGAAGTAATAGAAGTGTAAAAAATTTTGCCTTTCCTATCCGATACTTGCCTTTGATATCGGATAGGGCGAGCGGTCATTCGGGCAAGTCCACTTTGCCGACGAAAGAATAGTAAATCTCAATATCCTGTCTGCGTGTGCCGTTTTCATCGTAGCTGCACTCATATAGAACTTGATACTTGTGCGACAGTAGGATAAAGCTGTAAGGTGCTGATTAAAATTGCAACTCCAAACGCAACCAGCCAAATGTTATAAATTGAATGTAATGGTGCTTTTGAATTTCCTAAAACGCTCATTACTTGTGTCAAATGATTATAGTCTTTGTAAAATGGAGCTAACAAGAATGGAATAATTAAATCTAATGCCAAAAGCACCGGCAAAAAATGAGATAAATAATTCTTAATCATTGGTTTTACCTCACTTTTAGAAAATGAAAATCGCAATATGGCGAACCATTTCCTAATGTGCCAGTTCGTTCAAAACGAATTTTGGGTAATAAACCTGAAAAAGAAATATCATCATTTTCACAATACACACAACATAGCTCTGGACAATCATACATTTTTGTTAGTTCCCAATAAATGCAATTATGCAAATTGAAGTGTATCTCTTTGCCATTACATTTAACCCATTCCGTTGTCCAACCGTCATCGGGAAAATTTTTTCGCATATGCTTTTTTACACCTAACCGATAGATGGTATATGCAAAAGGCATACTTCCTAACTTTTTCATTTCTTCTTTTTGAACGTTTGCGGCTTTATGGGTTTCGTTTCTAACATATTCTAACGCTTCATTTTGGTTTATACCCTCTCCTCGAAGTGCCTTGTAATAAGCCAACGTTGGAAATAGCTTTAATTGCAAATGATTTTGAATTGCGGCGTTATTGCGATAGTCGGCGTTATTCAGAAGTTCTTGATAAATTTTTTCTGCTTGCTCAAAAATCAGCTTTCCTTTTTCTTGCCCAAACTGTTGAATACAATCCACTTCTAAAAAGGGAAGCGTAGTTTCATTTAGTTTCATCATCATTTCCTCCCTTGAAGTGGCCTAAACCTTTCAAAATCTTTACAGCAACCTCTTTCATTACATCAGCTTTGACTACAGCTATTCCTTGTTCCTCATCGCCTAAAACGAGTAGCGTGTCTCCGGGATTTATGTCAAATATTTCTCGCGCTTCTTTGGGAATGACAATTTGTCCGCGCTCCCCAACCTTAACAGTTCCAAATATGTGCTTTCCTTTTGGCATGGACATTGTACAGCATCTCCTTAATTCATGTTTTTCATACTTACATGAAAAGTATACACTACATCAAGAAAAATGTCAAATCACCTTTACTGATTAAGGAATAATGGGGATAGCCGTCTTTCATATTGTGGTGTTACTTTATGGCACATGAGCATTGGATCAACGCTTCTCGTTCGGTGTCCCAATGCTTCAGGACCTGTTCCAGATGAAGCTTCAAAAGAGACGCTTCGTAGTAATTTTCCGTGTGGCCGCACCGAACATTTTCCCACGCCCACATGCTGTCCGGTTCAAATTCGTTGGTTTGTCCTCAGATCAGCCCCAGCGCCGCGAACTCCCGCGCGATGCCGTCGTCGGTGACGGCGGGGCAGATGCGGTCACAGCATTTTTTCAGGTTGTCTGAGCCGTTGGCCATGCAGACGCTGATGCCGACAACGTCCGTCATCTGCAGGTCGTTGTCGCTGTCGCCAAAGCCGATGGTATCGGCCAGCGAGCAGCCCAGGTGATTGCAAATGGCCCGGATGCCGCTGCCCTTGTTGAATTTGCGGTTGATGAGCTCTCCGTTCACGATGCCGCCGCCCTCGTCGCCAAGGCGGGATTCGCAGAAGACGAACTGGTCTTCGTACTGCCGCTTTACCTCCGTCAGGCAGGCTTCGTTGGGCGCAATGAAAACGATCTTGTAGACCGGCTCGCCGTGGTATTCCTCGATGGGGCGGATGGTCATCCCGAACTCCATCATCTTCCGCCAGCGCTCGGCCTCGCTGTTGGTCTGGCCCGGCTTTTTGGGGAAGAGGTTGGCGAACCGCTCGATCATTTTGATGCCGCCATAAGTATCGTCCCGCACTTCCAGTGTGCACTCGGCCCCGCATGCTTGCAGCGCCGCCCGCAGGCCGCGCACCTGCTCCGGCTCCATGGGGAGATCCACCAGGACCTTTCCCTCACAGCCCACATAGCCGCCTGCCGAGCAGACGAAGCCATCGAACCCATAGTGGAAGAGCGGTTCGGTCATCCGGAGGTTCCTCCCGGTGCAGAGAAAGAGCTTGTGCCCGTTGGCGCGGGCACGGCGGAGAGCCTCCACCGCACTGTCCGGCACGGTCATCTCACCCGGCGGCAGCAGGGTGCCGTCGATATCCAGAAAGATCAGTTTTTGTTTCATTTTCCCATCCCCATCCAGCGGAAGAGCAGGCCCAGCACCAGCATAGCCAGTAGCAGGCCCAGCACCGCGTAATTCGTGCGGGGCGTCCGGCTGCGTCTGCCGCTCCCCTGTTTGCGATTCGTCGTGTTTTTGCGGGCCGTGCCATTCCGGCTGCCCGAAGTGCGGCCCGCGCTGCCGGAACGCGGCCTGCGGCTGGCCGCAGCGCCCGAACCCGACCCATTCCGCTGGCTGGCGTTCCGGGTTTTTCCGGTGCTGCGCGTCTCCTGTCCCTCCGGCTGCGATGCCCTGGCGACGGGCTTTCTTGCCCCGCAGCGGTCCAGAAATGCCTCCGCCTGCCGGTAATACTGTTCCAGCTCACCGGTGCGCAGGGCCGTGCCCGCATAGCCCTCTTCCAGCGCCTCCACAGCTTCGTTGAAGAGGATGGCCGCCTGGGTCCCGGCGGTGCGGTCCGATGCGTGTGCGGCCTCGTTGCGGGCCGTGCGCACCGCGTTGCAAGCGCGGCGGGCAGCACCGGGGTGTTCGGTATTGCCCAGCAGGTCCAGCGGATGGGCAGCGTCCTTTTCGGGGTCCAGCAGCACCCGCATACACAGGGTGGTGTCCAGCTGGCTCCAGCTCGTCTTGCCCGAAAGGTCGGGCATCCGCTCGTAATACTCCGGGCTCTCCTGCTGGCGCTGGGCGATGTGTTCCAGCAGGGCGTTCAGGCTGTGGGCACCGGGCTTTCGCTCCCAGTGCCAGCGCAGCAGCTTGCGGCTGATCTCGTCGCAGGCCGTTTTGATCTCAAATGCCACTTGCAGTGTTTCGTCTGGCATAGTATCCTCCCTTGAGAAAACCAAAAACGGAGGAAGCATTGGGCCTCCTCCGTTCGTTTTTTACATCATGAACTGATAGTACACAAAGCCCCACAGCGCGATGCCGGCGCAGATGATGGCCGTGAGCGGCGGCACCCAGCGGATGAGCGTTTCGGCCACGCCGTCGCGGGGCTCGGTCTGCTCTTCCTCTTCGGCGTCCTCCGGCTCGGCCGGGCGAACGGTCTCCCGCCCTCTGGCCGGGATGACGCGGGTCCCCTCGTCGTCCGCATGGACCGGGCTGGTTTTGCCGGGAAATGCCGCACGGGTGGAAGCATCCAGCACACGGGTGCTCTCTGCATCCGGCGCGTTCTCCAGCGGCGGCGCAAAGGAAGCGGGCCTGTCCACTTCCTCAGCCGAAGGCCGCAGGGTCGTGCGCGGCGGCATCACGCGGGTGGCCTCCGCATCCGGTTCTGTCCGGGGCGGCACACTGCCCACGATACGGGTCGGCTCTTCCGGCGGGACCGGGGCAGCACCCACAACGCGGGTGCGCTCGTCCGGCTCCGTCTGCACAGGCCGCACCGGCTCGGCGGCGGGCACAGTCTCCTTCTTTTCCGGCTGCAACAGGGTGTTCAATGCGTTTTGCAGCAGGATGCGGTCGCAGCCGCACTCAGTGCAGTAAACGGTGTCTTCTTCCTTCGGGTGGAAGGAACCGCAGGCGCAGTACCAGCCGTTCTCGAAGACCTGTGGCATATACTTGAGGCCCTGACGGTTCATCCGGGCTTCCAGCGCCTTTTGCAGCTCCGGGCTCAGGCGGCGCGGGGCGGGCAGGCGGACACGCTTGATGGCGTCCAGATGCACGACCTTTTTGCCGCTGTAGACATTTCGGAGAGACACATCCACGCTGGTGATGGCCTTCTGGGTCACGAACACCGCATCGTCCATGCCGAAGCTCTCGCCGGGCTTGACCTCGATGTCGCGGTACTCGAACTGGTCCTCACAGAGGATGACGCCATCCACGCCCTTGCACTTGAAATGGATCTCCAGTGCGGTCAGGGTCACGCGGGAAATGTTCTTAAAGGTCAGGCAGACCGCATGGTCGCCGCTGGCCTCGCCCTTGAGCAGCTCCACGCAGACGAACTGCACCGGGCTGCCGGGAGTGTAGTAATTCGCTCTTGTCCGTGCGACCGGATCAAAATTTTCCTCCACAACACTCGCTCCCTTCGTGGTTTATTCTTCACTCGTCGGAGCATCCTGCTCCGGGATGAATGCTTCGCCGAGCTGGGCATTCTCGGCCTGCTCGGCAGGTTCGGCCGGCTCAGCAGGCTCCACCGGGGCCGTCTCCACGGGGGCCGCTGCCTCCGCCTTGGGTTCGTCCCCGTCACGCGGGGACAGCTTGCCGCCCGCCATCACGGTATTGAACTCCTGCTCGTTGAGCTTTTCACGCTCCATCAGGGCCTGTGCCAGTGCATGCAGCTGGTCGATGTGCTCGGTCAGGGTGCGGCGGCAGGTCTCGTAGGCCTCGTCGATGATATCGCGCATCTCGCTGTCGATCTCGGCGGCGGTCGTCTCGCTGTAGCCCTTGCCCTGGCCGAGGTCGCGGCCCAGGAAGGTTTCCTCCTGCGAGGTGCCGTAGACCACCGGGCCAAGCCGCTCGGAGAAGCCGTACTTGGTGATCATCTGGCGGGCGATGTTGGTGGCCTGCTGCAGATCGTTGGAGGCACCGGTGGAGATGTCTTCCAAAATCAGCTGCTCGGCCACACGGCCGCCCAGGCTGGACACGATGTCCTCGAACATCTCACCCTTGGTCACATAGCTGCGGTCCTTTTCGGGCAGATACATGGTGTAGCCGCCTGCCTGACCGCGCGGGATAATCGTGATCTCATGCACACGGGGGTGGTGCTTGCAGTAGAAGCCCGCCACCGCGTGGCCTGCCTCGTGGTAGGCCGTGAGCTTTTTCTCTTCGGGGGTCACGACGCGGCTCTTCTTTTCGGGGCCTGCCATGACCTTCATGGACGCCTCCTCGATGTCCTCCATCGTGATGGCCTTGCGGCTGCGGCGGGCTGCCAGCAGCGCGGCCTCGTTGACGAGGTTTTCGAGGTCTGCACCGGCAAAACCGGCGGTGCGCTGGGCAATGACCTTCAGCGACACATCCGGGGCCAAAGGCTTATTCTTGGTGTGGACCTTCAGGATCTCTTCACGGCCCTTGACGTCCGGCAGGCCGACATAGACCTGACGGTCGAAGCGGCCGGGGCGGAGCAGCGCCTTATCGAGGATGTCGGCACGGTTGGTGGCCGCCATGACGATGACGCCGTCGTTGGCCTCAAAACCGTCCATCTCGACCAGCAGCTGGTTCAGGGTCTGCTCGCGTTCATCGTGGCCGCCGCCCAGGCCGGCGCCGCGCTGGCGGCCGACCGCATCGATCTCGTCGATGAAGATGATGCAGGGCATGGTCTTCTTGGCCTTGTCGAACAGGTCGCGCACGCGGGAAGCGCCGACGCCGACGTACATCTCCACGAAATCCGAACCGGAGATGGAGTAGAACGGCACACCGGCCTCACCGGCGCAGGCGCGGGCCAGCAGGGTCTTGCCGGTGCCCGGAGGGCCCACGAGCAGGACACCGTGGGGGATGCGGGCACCAAGGGAGTTGAACTTGTCCGGGCTCTTGAGGAACTCGACGACTTCCTTCAGCTCTTCCTTCTCCTCGTCCTCACCGGCCACATCGGCGAAGGTCGCAGTCTTCTTGTTCTCATGCTCATCCTTGACCTTGGCTTTGCCGACGTTCATGATGCCGCCGCCACCGGCACCGCCCCGCATCATGGAGAAGAGCAGGAAACCAGTGCAGCCCAGCATCCCCAGATAGAACAGGATCTCCATCCAGGGGATGGTCTCCTTGAGGGTGGTGTAGTCGTAGGTCATCGGTGCGTCGGGGTTCGCCGCATCGTAGGAAGCGATATACTTGTCCACATTCTCAATGAAAACGTAGGCATAGGGCAGCTTGTAACGGACGGTCACAGTGCCGTCGTCGTTCTTCACCGCGCCGACGGAACCCGCCGAGGAGGTGGAGAACATCCCGCTGAGCAGGCCGCCGGTGGCCTGGGTGGTGCTGGCTGTGGACGAGGTATCCGGCAGGGCCAGGTCGCCCTCCTTCAGCGTCAGGGTGATGATGCTGGTGTTCCGGTCCAGCGTGAAATCCGTGACCTGATTGTGCTCAAAGTAGTGCACCACGGTGGAGTAGCTCATGGTCGAGCCGCTCGTGCTGCTGCCGCTGGTGCCCAGCACCGACCAGATCATCAGCACAGCCGCCAGAGCCAGCGCCAGGATCAGGGGGTTAAAGCGAGGTCGTTTCGGTTGCAAAAGGGATCAACTCCAGTTCTATTCTTACTTATTTTTCGTAGACAGCGGGCTTGAGCACGCCGACATAGGGCAGATTGCGGTATTTCTCATCGTAGTCCAGGCCATAGCCCACCACGAACTCGTCCGGCACCTGATAGCCCTCGTAGTCGGGCTGGATGTCGGCCTTGCGGCGGCTGGGCTTGTCGAGGATGGTGCAGATCTTCACGGAGTTCGGGTTGCGCATCTTGAGCATCGGCACCAGGTTGGACAGGGTGACGCCGGTGTCGAGGATATCCTCCACGATCAGCACATCCTTGCCGGAGAGGTCGCCGTCCAGATCCTTGATGATCTTGACCAGACCGCTGGAGGTGGTGTTGCTGCCGCCGTAGCTGGACACCACCATGAAGTCGATGCTGCACGGGATGCTCACCGCCCGCATCAGGTCGGCCATGAAGACCACCGAGCCCTTCAGGATGGAGACGAGGACGAGGTTTTTGCCCTCGTAGTCTTTGCTGATCTGGGCGCCCAGTTCCGCGACCTTGGCCTTCAGCTGTTCTTCGCTGACCAGAACTTTCTCGATATCGTCGTGCATACTCATTGTTGTTCCTCCATTTTTTGCGCTTCCATCTGCAAGACGTTTTCACTGTCCGCCGTGGGAGCCAGCCCGTCGGCAAAGCCTGCACCGCAGACCCACACGACCTCACTCCCCGCCGCAAGCAGCGGCAGACGGTCTCGTTCTTCGGGCGGGATGCCCGCTTCGTTCATCCATTTGCGCAGCTCTTTGCGGATGCCGCGTCCCGCCGGGCGGAACGTATCCCCCGGCTGGCGGCAGCGCAGCGTGAGCGCAGAATATAACATTATTATTCTAGCATAATCTGCCTGATTTTTTAAGTCTTTTTTATGAACACCCTGTGTTTTTTCTTGAAAACCGCCCGGAATCTGCCGGGCTTCGAGCATCCAGCCCCCCGGAAGGGCAATTTCCAGCGGTCCTGCCGGGTCAAACGGTAGCGGGAGCACCGCAGCCGCCGGGTCGTCCGGGGCTGCCGCGGTGGGCATTTCCTCCATCCAGAGCACCCCGCCGCCCGCGCAGAAGCGGACGCTTCCGGTCAGCTGGACGGCCCCGCTGCCCTGCTCCACCAGAGTGCTGAGCAGGCGGATGTATTTTTCCTCCGCGTCCCGCACCGGGGCCACCAGGCTGTGCAGAGCAGCTTCCAGGATCAGCGGGTCGGCCTCCTGCAGCCCTTCCAGCCCCCAGACGGGCCGGCCGCTCTGCAGCGCATACTGCGCCCCCGCCGGGAGGGCGGGCGGCAGCAGGACTTCCGCGTCTTCCAGCAGCTCTTCCGCGCGTTGTGCAAAGTAGGCATCCGCGCGGGCGGCCTTTTCGCAGAAGCGGGCGAAGTTCTCCTCCGCCGCCTCGTTCACCGAGCGCAGGGCCGGGAGGGCCGCGTGGCGCAGCCGGTTGCGGGCGTAGGCATCGGAGGCATTCGTCTCGTCCGTCACCCAGCGCTGGCCGCATGCCGTGCAGACCTGCTCGGTCTCCGCGCGGGTCAGGCAGAGCAGCGGGCGGCAGAAACCGGGGCGGCTGGGCCGGATGCCCGCTGCGCCGTGGAGACCGGCTCCCCGCGCCAGCCGGAACAGCAGCGTCTCGGTCTGGTCAGTAGCAGTATGGGCGGTGGCGACCACATCTATCCCACCGGCCCGCAGAGCATCGAAGCAGGCATAGCGGAGCTTCCGCGCCCAGTCCTCCCCCGGATGCGCCGGAACGGCAGCGCCCACGTCAGCCGGATGGAACACCCGCAGCGGCACGTTCAGCCGGGCGCATTCGGCGCGGACAAAGACTTCGTCCCGGTCGGCGGGTTCTCCCCGCAGGCCGTGGTTCACATGGCAGGCCGTCAGCTCGTAGCCGAACACCGGCTGGACCAGTAGCAGCAGCCGAAGCAGCGCCATGCTGTCGGCCCCGCCCGAAACGGCGGCGCACAGCCGCTGCCCCGGCGCGAACAGCTCGTTTTCCTGCGCGAAGGCGCGCACTTTTTCCACGATCTCGTTCATCAGCGTTTGAAATCCACATCCATAAAGCGGGTATGCGCACCATCCCAGCCCAGCGGCACCGTGCTGGTCTCACCGTGGCGGTTCTTGGCCACGATGCACTCGGCGGTGTCGGCGTCCACCTCGCCGCCGTCGGGATTCTGGCTGGCGTAATAGGAATCGCGGTAGAGGAACAGGACGCAGTCGGCGTCCTGCTCGATGGAACCGGAGTCACGCAGGTCAGACAGCTGCGGCCGGTGGCTGGAATTGTTGCCCTGCTTTTCCACCGCACGGGACAGCTGCGACAACGCGATGATGGGCACGTTCATCTCTTTGGCCATGATCTTGAGGTTTCGGGTGATGGAGCTGATCTCCTGCACACGGTTCTCAGTGCGCTGGCCGGTGGTCATCAGCTGCAGATAGTCGATGACGATGAGCCCGACGTTCGGGCGGGTGGGGTCCTGATTGACCCGGCGGATCTTCGCCTTCATCTCGGTGATGGTGATGCCGGATGTGTCGTCCATATAGATGGGCGCATCGTGGAGTTTCTCGGTCGCCATGGCCAGATACTCCCAGTCCTCGGCACGGAGGGCACCGGTGCGGAACGCCTGGCTGTCGATGCCCGCTTCCGCCGAGAGGATGCGGTTGGTCAGCTGTTCCTTGGTCATTTCGAGGCTGAAGATGGCCACCGGTACCTTCTGCTGCATGGCCACGCGGGTGGCGATGTTCAGTGCAAAGCTGGTCTTGCCCATGCCGGGGCGGGCAGCCAGGATGACAAGGTCGCCGCGGCCCAGGCCGGTCAGGACGGTATCCAGCAGGCGGAACCCGGTTGGGATGCCCTTGTATTTATCGGCATCGGGGCCGCTGATCTTCTGCAGGTTGGTCAGCGTTTCCACCATGCTGGAAGAAAGCGGCGTCAGTGCGCTGGAGTCCCGCCCGGAGCGGATCTCGTAGATGCGCTGTTCGGCGTTTTCCAGCAGCAGGTCCGCGTCCGGTTCATCGCCCGCATCCTGCAAGATATCCTTCGCCACCCCCATCAGCTGGCGGACCAGATACTTTTCCTGCACGATCTGGGCATAGGCCTTGACGTTCGAGATGCTGGGCACCGTCTCGGCCAGACCGGTCAGGTAGACTTTCGCCTCGTCCGCGCTGGGGAAGACGCCGTCCGAGATGACCGCGTCCAGCAGGGTGACAAAGTCGATGGTCTGGTCGCTCGTGAAGAGCCGCAGCATCTCGGAGTAGATCTGTGCATTCTGGCGGGTGTAGAACATCTCCGGCCGGATGATCTCGACCAGGTCGGTCAGGGTATCCGGCTTGAGCAGCACCGCGCCCAGCACGCTCTGCTCGGCCTGCATGTTGTAGGGCAGGTTGATGCCCACGCTCTCCAGATTCAGTTCATTGGTATAATGTCGTTCGTTCGGCATGGTATCGTTTTCCTCTCAGAAACCCAAAAAGCGCCCCCTGCACTGAGGGGGCGCTGACAGGCATTTTGGAATCAGGCCTGCTCCACTTCCACCATGATCTTGAAGGAAGCCACGACACCGACATGCAGACGCACCTTGGCGTTGAACACACCTGCGTCCTTGATGTCCTTGGTCTCCAGCTCGATCTTCTTCTTGTCGATGGGAGCACCGGCCAGCTGGGCCAGAGCCTCGGCAACTTCCTTGCCGGTGACCTTGCCGTGCAGGCGGCCGGATGCGCCGCCCTTGGCCTTGATGGTCACGGTCTTGCCGTTGATCTTCGCCGCCAGAGCCTGGGCAGCAGCCACCGTCTCGGCCTCGTGGAAATCCGCAGCAGCCTCCTTGCCGCGTGCGATATTCACCGCGCTGGCGTCGGCCACAGCGGCCAGTTTGCGCGGGAACAGAAAGTTGCGGGCGTAGCCGTCGGAGACCTCATGGATCTCGTCCTTCTTGCCAATGCCCTTGACGTCCTGCTTCAGAATCACTTTCATGATAGTATCCCTCACTTCTCACCGGAAAAACCGGTGCCGTTCTTGTAAGTTCTAGTATACAGCAATTGACCGTTTCCGTCAACGCCTGGAAACTTGCCGCATCTCCGGGAGCTTTTCCCTCCGAGTCAAAGGGCATTCCATGCCCTCCCCAACACTTCGTGTCGGGTCCCCACCTCGGATACTCGTCTGGAAAACTCCCCTCGTGCGGCTGGGGGAAGCTGCGGGAGAAATCTCCCGGACTGCGACTTATGCCAGTTCTTTCTCCGCCACCGACAGAGCCACCTCGATGACCTTGTCCATATCGTAGTACTTGTACTCGCCCAGACGGCCGCCAAAGATGACCCCCGGCTCGGCATCGGCCAATTTCTTGTATGCGGCGTAGAGCGCACCGTTCTTCTCGTCGTTGACGGGGTAGTACGGCTCATCGCCTTTCTTCCACTCGGCGCTGTACTCGCGGCTGATGACCGTTTTGGGCTGGGTGCCGAACTCAAAGTGCTTGTGCTCGATGATGCGGGTGTAGGGGGTCTCGGCGTCGGTGTAGTTCACGACGGCGTTGCCCTGATAGTTGTCGGTGTCCAGCACCTCGGTCTCGAACCGGACGCTGCGATACTGCAATGCGCCCAGCTGGTAGCCGAAGTAGGCATCGACGGGGCCGGTGTAGACGACCTTCTCCGCCAGCTTGTCCAGAGACGCCTTCTCGGCCAGATAGTCCACGTTCAGGAGGACTTCCACGCCGTCCAGCATCTTTTCCACCAGAGCGGTATAGCCGCCGTTGGGGATGCCCTGATACAGCGCGTTGAAATAGTTGTTGTCGTAGGTAAAGCGGACGGGCAGGCGCTTGATGATGAACGCGGGCAGCTCGGTGCAGGGGCGGCCCCACTGCTTGCCGGTGTAGCCCTTGACCAGCTTCTCGTAGATGTCGGTGCCCACCAGACTGATGGCCTGCTCTTCCAGATTCTTCGGCTCGGTGATGCCCGCTTCGGCCTTCTGCTGCTCGATCTTGGCCCTGGCCTCAGCCGGCGTGACCACGCCCCACATCTTGTTGAAGGTGTTCATGTTGAAGGGCATGTTGTAGATCTCGCCGTGGTAGTTGGCCACCGGGCTGTTGGTGTAGCGGTTGAACTCCGCGAACTGGTTCACATACTGCCACACGGCCTTGTTGTTGGTGTGGAAGATGTGGGCGCCGTAGCGGTGGACGTTGATGCCCT
>OHDN01000415.1_pt1 | contig 28365 bp, 27 predicted proteins | sample 1566971 | NCBI WGS metagenome assembly OHDN01 (sample SAMEA3879538, study PRJEB24766) | human gut metagenome | biome: human-associated habitat; feature: feces | place: USA | collected 1985/1987
AATCCCTCAGTCAAAAATCAAAGATTTTTGCCAGCTCCCTTTACACAAGGGAGCCTTTGGGTGCTCCCGCACCAGTACGGTTTTCGGTGGTTCTCTGAAGAACCGGGGGATTGCCACACCAGTGTGTGCTACACTAAGGTATGACTGCCACCGGCAGTCATTATTATTTCAAATTCACTGCGCGGAGCACCACTGGTTCGCAATGACAACGGAACTTTAACTGCCCGAAGAGGAACAGATTACATCAATTTAATAACTTTTTAAGAATCCACCCCTTTCTAATTCCGGAAAAGGATGATATAATAAGCGCAAAAAGAGGAAGAAGGGGCGAAAGACATGTACAACGTCCTGATTTGTGACGATCAGCCGGATATCGTAAACGCGCTGAAAATTTATCTTGCGCCGGAGGGCTACCATCTTTACGAGGCCTACACCGGCAAGGAAGCACTGGAAGTGGTGAAGCGGCACGACATTCACCTGATTCTGCTGGATGTGATGATGCCGGTCATGGACGGCATTACGGCCACCTCCAAAATCCGGGAGTTTTCCAACGCGCCCATCATTCTGCTCACCGCCAAGTCCGAAACCGAGGACAAGGTGCTGGGGCTGAACGTGGGAGCCGACGACTATATCACCAAGCCCTTCGTGCCGGTGGAGGTGCTGGCTCGGGTTCGCTCCCAGCTGCGCCGGTATGACCGGCTGGGCAGCAAGCCGGAGACGGTGGAGGGAAATCTGACCGTAGGCGGCGTGACCCTGGACGACCGGACAAAAACCGTCAGCGTGGACGGAGAAGAGGTGGCGCTGACCCCTACGGAATACGCCATTTTGCATCTTCTGATGGCAAATCCCGGGAAGGTCTTTTCCACCAAGGTGCTCTACGAATCCGTCTGGCAGGAGACGGCTCTGGGCAGCGAGGGCGCGGTGGCGGTGCACATCCGGCATCTGCGGGAAAAAATCGAAATCAATCCTTCCGAGCCCCGATACCTGAAGGTGGTATGGGGTCAGGGTTATAAAATGGAGGCAACGGTCCGATGAAAAGTCATGGAGTGTTCAAGTTTATTGCCATCGGGCTGTGCGCCCTGTGCCTGCTGAGTGCCTGCGGCGGTCTGGCGGGAATTATCTGCCTGTCCGAAGGGGATCTCTACAACAAAACCGTGGACGAATGTCTGGCTCAGAGGACGAATGACTATGCGGCGGATTACGCCGCTCAGGTGGCTCTGGAATATGCCGGGAAGATTCTGGGCGGCTGCCCTTCCGAGATGCTCCGGGCGCAGGCTGACGAAATGTATGGCTCCCCGGACTGGTTCTATCGGCTCTATCCGGATTACGGCTATGAGATTCTGGACGCCGAGGGTCGGGTGGTCAGCAGCTACAACCTGGAAAATGCCAAGGCAAACCCCAGCAGCGTTTGCTATAGCTACCCGGAGACGGGCAAGTATATGCACTTCGTAGGCCTTGCGGGACAGACGGAGCTGGAGGAGGAGAGGCTGCCCCGGACGGTGGAGGAAGGGGAGGAATACCTCTATGATGCCGTCCAGCCCATGGGCAGCTATGTGATCCGGATGACCGTGGGCTATCCGGACGGCTCCGAGATTACCTACGGCGGCGGTGAGGATAAAATCGGCCTGATGATTCACGATGAAATGGGTCGGGTTCTCTTCCGGGGGTTTGAGCCGGAGGGGGAGATCATTTCCAATCGCCCCAATTACATTCAGTGTCTGGGTGCGGACGGGGAAATGGTTTACGAGGCTTCCTGCGCCGACGTGGATGCGGTGGGTACCCTGACCTACGACGAAAGCGGCTATCTGGTATTCCGGAGCAATGACCCGGAGCCGGAGGTGGTAGTGGAAACCACCGTGGCCGAAACCGTCACTGAGACTACCGTGGCCGAGACTACGGCGGCCACGGAGGCAACCGGCGAGACCACGGCTTCCACCGAAACCGTGGCGGAAACCACCGCTTCCAGTGCCTCCGAGACACCTGCCGAAACCACCGTGTCCCAGACCACGGCTGCGGAAACCACCGTTCCCGGGACAACGGAAGCGACCGTTCCGGCCACCACTGCCCCCGCCGTGGCGGCTCAGGGGTCGACCCTGCCGGATACCGAAGTGACCGAGCCGGTGATGATCGACGACAAGCCTCTGAGCAGCTATCAGATCAACCGGATTTCCTACTACGACAGCACCACCGGAGAGGAAGTGACGGCAAAGTATGTCTACGTTACCATGCCGGAGCTGACCGTGCGGCTGTATGTGGATCCCGCCGACAACGGAAGCGGCGCGGTCTGGAATGCCCTGCGGATTTTGCGCAGCATCCGGGGAATGTTGCTGCCCATCGTCTGCGTGAGCCTGCTCCTGTTCGCGGCCACGGCGGCGTATCTTTGCAGCGTAGCCGGACGGAAGCCCGGTATCCCTGAGGTTCGTGCCGGGGGGCTGAACCGACTGCCCCTGGATCTGTATCTGGTGATTGCGGGAGGCCTGACTGCCGGCTGTATCGCCGGCGGCGCGGCGGTCAGCATGTATCTGATACGAAGCGACCTGACCACCGGTATTGGCCTGGGCGTGCTGCTGATGTACCTGGGCAGTGTGGCCTTTGTAGGCTTCTGCTACGCGGCGGCGGCTCAGCTGAAAACCCCGGATGGCTTCCTCTGGCGCAACAGCCTCTGCGGCCGGTGCCTGAATCTGTGCGTCCGGCTGGGAAAATGGCTGGAAAATATCCTCAGCACCCGAACCTGGCCCTGGCTGGTGCGCCTTGGTAAAAAGCTCTGGGGCAGTCTGGGCAGAGGGGGCACCTGGCTGGAAAAACGGGTGAACCGGATGATTTCCTATCTGCCTCTGGTCTGGCAGTGGCTGCTGGCAGGGGGCGCCTGCGTGGTTCTCTTCGTGGTAAGCCATGGCTCTGTCTGGAGCCTGGCTCTGTGGGCGGCGGTGATCTGCTACGGCGCCTACTGCTTCGGAAAGCTTATGGACAGCGCAGCCCGGATGAGCGAGGGCGACCTGAACATCAAGGTGGACGAGAAGCATATGGTGGGCGTGTTCTGCCAGTTTGCCCAGAGCCTGAACAGTCTGGCGGACGCCACGGTGACGGCGGCTCAGCGGCAGTTCAAGTCCGAGCGGATGAAGACCGAGCTGATTACCAACGTTTCCCACGACATCAAGACCCCGCTGACCTCCATCATCAACTATGTGGATCTGCTGGAAAAGGCACAGACCGAGGAAGAGCGGAAGGAATATCTGGAGGTGCTGGATCGCCAGTCCCACCGGCTGAAGAAGCTCATTGACGATCTGATGGATATGAGCAAGGCCAGCACCGGCAACATGAGCGTGTTCATCACCCAGGTGGACGCAGTGGAATCCGTGAACCAGGCGCTGGGCGAGTTTGCCGACAAGCTGGACAGAGCAAACCTGATTCCCGTGTTCCGCCATGAGGAGCCCTTTGTGCCCATGATGGCCGACGGCAAGCTGGTCTGGCGGGTGCTGAGCAACCTTCTGGGCAACGCGGTGAAGTATGCCCTGCCCGGAACCCGGCTGTATATCGACCTGAGCCGTCTGGAGGGCAAGGTGGTTCTGTCCGTGAAGAATATTTCCCGGGAGGAGCTGAACGTTGACTCCGAGGAGCTGATGGAGCGGTTCGTCCAGGGAGACGATTCCCGGAACACCGAGGGCAGCGGCCTGGGACTGAACATCGCCAAGAGCCTGATGGAGCTGCAAAAGGGGGAACTCCAACTGCTGGTAGACGGCGACCTGTTCAAGGTGACCCTGATTTTCCCGGGTATCTAAGCCTTTCCCTGGGAGGGCGGTGCTCCGCGCAGCGAATCTAAAATAACAATGACTGCCAGTGGCAGTTATACCGCAATGTACAGGTGGCACGGCAAAGCCGTGACGGATGAGGGTCACTTGCCTCTCCCTATGGGAGAGGTGCCCTGAAAGGGCGGAGAGGGCGGAATTTACCCTCTCAGTCACTTCGTGACAGCTCCCCCAGAGGGGGAGCCAAGGGGATTACGGATTGCGAACCAGTGACGTCGGTCACTGGTTCGCAATGACATCTTCTATTTTGGCGCACGCATCGGCGGTGGTCTTGCCGACGGTTCGCAATGACCTTTTTTACCAATATTGCTTTTTCTCAAAAGGACGCATAATAAACCCAAAAGGAGGAATTCTCTGTTGGATACGCTGCTTACTTCCCTGTCCGGAAGCCTGTTTTTCAAAAAGCTCATGGGCACGGTGCTGATTCTTGTAATCGGGGTGCTGGTCATCCGGGTCATCATGCGGCTCATTACTGCGGCTCTGGAAAAATCCCATCTGGAAAAGGCGGCCCACAGTCTGATTCTCTCTCTGGCGAGAGCCGCCATGTATATCCTGCTGTTCCTCATTGCCGCCTCCCAGATGGGCATCGATGTGTCCAGCATTGTGGCGCTGGCCAGCGTCCTGACTTTGGCGCTTTCGCTGGCCCTTCAGAACATGGTGTCCAACCTCATCGGAGGCTTTGTGATTCTGTACACCCACCCCTTCCACAGCGGCGACTATGTGGAAATCGCCGGTCAGGGAGGCACGGTGAAGGAAATCAGCATGACTTACACCGTGCTGGCAACGCCGGATAACCGGATTATTTCCATTCCCAACAGCGCGGTAGCCGCCGCCCAGGTCGTGAACTATTCCAGCGCGGACAGCCGCCGGGTGGAGCTGACGGTGACGGCCTCCTACGACGCGCCCACCCAAAAGGTGCTGGACGCCCTGGTGCTGGCGGGCACCGTGGACAACGCCCTGCTGAATCCGGCGCCTTCCGCGGTGATTGTCAGCTATGACGACAGTGCCATCCGCTACAGCCTGCGGATCTGGGTGAAGCCCGGGGACTACTGGGACGTGTATTTCCAGGTGAATCAGCGGATCAAGGATGTCTTCGACCAGCAGGGCATTGAGATGACTTATCCTCACCTGAATGTCCATCTGGACAAATGAAAAATGCGGGCGGTCAATGACCGCCCGCTATTTTTGTTACAGTACCGCAAGCACTGCCAAGATCGCAATGCCCGGCAGACCCAGCACACCGGACACCAGCACGGTGACGGCGTTGATGGGGAAGAAAATCCCCGTAAAGCCAGAGACACTGTTCAGAAGCCACAGGCACACAAAGCCGCAGGCGCAGTGAATGGCGATTTTGAAGCTCAGCTTCAGGGGCATCAGCAGCAGCCGGATGAGCACGATGGCTAAAACGGCGGGAATCAGCAAGGTGACAAATGTTTCCATGGGAACCTCCGTATGAATGTGGGCTTTTTGCAAATACTAGCTCCGGACAGCAAGAAACAGAAATTTTGTGACGACAAAACGCCTGTTACATTGTCTGTCAAGTGTGTCGCCGACAAGCGCAGCGGTGTGACGCGAGAAAGGGAAGACAGGGAACGGTCTTCCCGGTACATTATGGCGGAAATTTCCTCTTATTAAACGGAAAAGCTCAGGGCTTCCGCTGCTTGCAGGCGTAGAGATAGGCGTTCTGGTAGTCCTTCAGCTCCCGATAGCAAAGCTCCAGCCGGGGGATAACCTGCTCCGGGTAGGTTCCCTCGGCCGACTTCAGCCGGGAAACCGCATCGGCGTATTCCCCAAGAGCCATGCAGGCCTTCCCCCGAAGAAGCAGCCATCGGGGCGTAGTCTGAATCTCGGCGGCATCCAGCAGCCGGGCGGCTCGGCGGGGATTGTCGCCGGTAAGCGCCGCCTCAGCCCGAAGCAGCAGCTCCTCGTCCAGGCTGGGCAGCTGAGCCGCGGCCTTTGACCGGCCGGGCACCCGGCTCAGCAGCAGAAGCCGCCGCCGTTCCAACGCCTGAGCGCAGTAGCAGCCTGGGATTTCCAGGCTTTCCAGCAGGCTTCCGGCGTAGGAGGTTTTGCCCTGCTCAAGAGCCTGCTCCGCCTGACCCAGCCGGGAGAGCACCCATAGGAGCGCCTTTTCCCGGTCATACACCGGGTCGGGGGAGCGGTAGCTCTCCAGTGCAAGGACGGCCTGCGCATATTTTCCCTCGTCATAGAGCCGCCGGGCGGATTCCATGACCGCTCCGTTGGGAGAAAGCACTGCCGTTTCCTCCAGGAAGTAGCTCATGGGCTTTCCCAGCCGTGCGGCCAGGTATTGCAGGGTTTTCATGGAGGGCTTGGCGGCTCCGTTCTCAATTCGAGAGAGCATATTTCGGGTGATTTCCTCGCCGCACAATGCCCGCTGGCTTAAATTCGCCTCCAGCCGCGCCTGACGCAATCGCTGTCCCAGGTCCATGTGCTCGCCCCCTCGACGTAACTGTAAATTACCTCCCAGTATACCACGGCTGTCGGCTATTTTCCACCGTTACAAAAAATTTATTTGCTATTTCCGGCGGTTTGGTTTATAACTATAAGATAGCGATGCAAGAAACGAGAGGAATTTGAGAATTTTATGGATATTTACAATCCTTACGAAGTAAAAAAGGCGGCAGTCCGCCGCCTGCGGGATGCCCAGCAGGGGAAAAAGGTGGCGGCGGTGTACGCCGGGCTGACCCTGGGACTGTCTGCCCTGGTGGTGCTCCTGACCCTGGTGCTGGAACTGCTCATCGACCAGTCCGGCGGCCTGGGGGGCATGGGTCGCAGAACCGTGCTGATTTCCCTGCAAAATATTCTGCCGGTGATTGCGATTCCGGTGAACCTGTGCCTGGAACTGGGCTATCAGGCGGCAATGCTTCGGGCGGCTCGAGGCCAGTATGTCTCGCCCCAGAGTATTCGCCTGGGCTTTGACCGGTTCTGGGTGCTGCTGCGGTGCGTGCTGCTGGAATCGGCAATACTCTTCGGCACCTGCCTGGGAGCCATTTACCTGGGAAGCCTGATTTTTATGATGTCCCCCTTCTCCGACCGGGCAATGGCACTGCTTCAGCCTGTGCTGGACAGCGCTACGGTGCTGAATCCCCAGATGGTGCTGGACAGCGGAGTTTACGACCAGCTGATGGGCGCCATGGCACCGGCCTTCGTGCTGTGCCTGATTCTGGCGGCGGTGCTGGCGGTGCCCCTGGCCTTCCGGTATCGGATGGCTCAGTACGTCATCATCGACAAGCCGGGCATTCCCGCCATGATGGCCCTGCGGCAAAGCCGGTACATGATGAAGGGCAACACCGGCAAGCTCCTGAAGTTGGACATCAGCCTTTGGTGGTACTACGGCGCAAGCCTGCTTGCCAAAGTGCTCTGCTATGGGGATATACTGCTGACGATGCTGGGGGTGCGCCTTCCCTGGAGCGACACGGTGAGCTACTATGGCTTCTTCGCGGCGTACCTGGCGGTGCAGTTTGCCATTTACTATTTCCTGCGCAACCGGGTGGAGACGGCCTACGCCATTGCCTATGATTCCATCCGGCCCAAGGAGGCGCAGACCGGCGGCGCGGTGCTGGGGAGCATTTTCCAGCAATAAAGTCTGGTGTTATCGGAGCAGAACCGAAAATCGAATGTCATTGCGAACCAGTGCTCACACTGGTGTGGCAATCCGTACCTCCTTGGCTCCCACTTTGGGGGAGCTGGCGGCGAAGCCGACTGAGAGGGTAAAAATCGCCCTCTCCGCCCCTGCGGGGCACCTCTCCCATAGGGAGAGGCAAGTGGCCCTTGTTCGTCACGGCTACGCCGTGCCACCTACACATTATTGTGCAATTGCCACTGGCAATTGATTGATTTGGACTCGCTGCGCATAGCGCCACCCGGAGGGGAAGGCTTTGGGTACGGATTGTGACCGGAGGGAATCCCTGAAAGGGGCCACGCCGACCCGTGGACATATTCCATGAACATACGAATACGCGGTGCAAGGCTTGCCTTGCACCGCGTGTTTTTATTCTTTTCCGTCTTTCAGCAGGTCTGCCAGGGTGATGCCCTCGAAGAAATCGTTAATCATCCGATCCAGCCGATCCCACATGGGCTTTGCCTCGCAGCACTGTTTGCGGGAGCAGGCGGCAGCGCCCTGACTGGTGCAGGACACGGCGGCAAGCCCCCCTTCCGTGAGCTTGAGGATGCTGCCGACGGTGTATTCTTCCGGCTTCCGGTTCAGGCGGTAGCCGCCGCCCTTGCCGTGAACCGCATCCACAAACCCTGCCTTGGAAAGCGTGGCCATGATGGATTCCAGATATTTCTGGGAAATCTCCTCGGCTTCGGCAATCTCCTTCAGAGGAATGTATTCCTCCCCGCCCCGCTGGGCAAAATGTACCATCACCCGCAGGGCATAGCGACCCTTGGTGGATACGATCATAGGCCTTTACTCACCGTGAACCTGGGCGTGGAGCTGCTCATGATCCATTTCCTCGTACTTCTTGTGGTCGTAGGGAATATTGTGCTTGTCGAAGTAGTCGGTGAGCGCCTTCTTGATGGCCTCCTCCGCCAGCACGGAGCAGTGCATCTTGTGGGCGGGCAGACCGTCCAGAGCCTCGGCCACCGCCTTGTTGGTCAGTTCCAGAGCCTCGTGAATGGACTTGCCCTTGATCATCTCGGTAGCCATGGAGGAGGAGGCGATGGCGGAGCCACAGCCGAAGGTCTCGAACTTCACGTCTTTGATGATGTCGTTTTCAATTTTCAGATAGATCTTCATGATATCGCCGCACTTGGCGTTGCCCACTTCGCCCACGCCGTCGGCGTTTTCAATGGTGCCCACGTTTCTGGGGTGCATGAAGTGATCCATTACCTTTTCACTGTACAGTGCCATAGTTTGTTATCTCCTGTTCTTATCAGAAATTGTATTAAAGAATATACTGCCGTTTGCCTTCCTGCAAATCACGCCACACGGGGCTCATGTTCCGCAGGTACTGAACAACCTCGGGAACCACCTTCAGAATGTGGTCGACTTCCTCGTCGGTGTTGTACTCGCACAGGGAAAGCCGCAAAGAGCCGTGAGCCACGTCGTGCACCCGGCCGATGGCCAGCAGCACATGGCTGGGATCCAGGGAGCCGGAGGTGCAGGCGGAGCCGGAGGAGGCGCAGACGCCATGAGCGTCCAGCAACAGAAGAAGGCTCTCGCCCTCAATGCCCTCGAAGCAGAAGCTCACGTTGCCGGGAAGCCGGTTCACCAGATCGCCGTTGACAGCACTGTGGGGAATCTTGCTCAGACCCTCGATGAGCCGGTCACGCATGGCGGCCACTCTGGGCATATTTTCATCGATGTGCTCGCAGGAATACTTCATGGCAGCCGCCATGCCGCAGATGCCGGGCAGGTTCTCGGTGCCGGCTCGCTTGCCCCGCTCCTGAGCGCCGCCCTCGATGATGTTCACCAGGGGGAAGCCCTTGCGGACGTACAGAGCGCCCACGCCCTTGGGGCCGTGGAACTTGTGGCCGGACAGGCTCAGCATATCGATGTTTTCTTCCTTCACGTTGATGTGCACATGGCCCACGGCCTGGACGGCATCGGTGTGGAAGGGAACACCGGCCTCCTTGCAGATGGCGCCGATTTCCGCAATGGGCAGAATGGAGCCGATCTCATTGTTGGCGTACATGGTGGTGACGAGACAGGTGTCCGGACGGATGGCGTCCTTCACCTGCTGGGCATGGACGGTGTGGCCCTCATGAACGTCCAGATAGGTGACTTCGAAGCCTTCCTTTTCCAGCTTGGCCAGGGTGTGGAGCACCGCGTGGTGCTCAAAGGCGGTGGTGATGATGTGCTTCTTGCCCTTCTTGGCGCCGAACCGGGCGGCGGAAATGATGGCCTGGTTATCGGCCTCGCTGCCGCCGGAGGTGAAGATGATCTCCCGGGGCTCACAGCCCAGGCACTGGGCCACGGTGGCACGGGCGGCGTCCAGAGCCTCCTTGGCCTCCTGTCCCAGGGTGTGCAGGGAAGAGGGGTTGCCGTAAACCTTGGTCAGGTAGGGCATCATCGCGTCAATGGCAATCTGGCTGGGGGCGGTGGTTGCCGCATTATCCGCGTAAACTCGCATATTTGATTCCTCCAATGGTATTTACCTAGTAATTCTCTAGGTAATATAGCACGACCTACCTACATTGTCAATAGGTAAATAAGAAACAGCAGGACGATTGCATGAATGAATGTTTCGTGAATATTCGTAGGGGGCGATGCCCACATCGCCCCGGGAGTCCCCGTAATTGCGCATTCTTATTTTTTTGAAATCGTCCCACCTACCGGTTTCGGGCCGATGTAGGCATCGGCCCCTACGATCTTTTTCGATTCTATTCATGCAATTCACAAATTGGATTTTTTCGGAAAAGGGGGAAAGCCATCCCTGATTTTTCGACTTTTTCAGCGGTTACATTCCGTCTGCCGGGTCATATTAAGAGGGCACAGAAAAAAGGAGGCGGAATTATGAAGCGTGTTTGGAACGGGGCGATCCTCTGCCTGGGACTATTGCTGCTTCCGATTCGGGCGGCAGCGGCAGAACTGATTCCGGTGGGCCAGGTGATCGGCCTGCAATTATATAATGATCGGGTGACCGTAGCGGCCTATGACGATATTCTGGGCGGCACTGCCCGAAGGGCAGGCCTGAAAATCGGCGACCAGATTTTGGAAATCGACGGAAAAACCGTGACCTGCGCCGAAGATGTGCGGGGTGCCCTGCAAAGCAGCACCGGCCAGGTGTGCCTGACGGTTCGCCGGGCGGGAAAGGAGCGGCAGCTCCGGTTTTCCCCGGCGAGCACCGAGGACGGGCCGAAAATGGGCGTGTTTCTCCGGCAGGGAATCGCGGGCATCGGCACGGTGACCTTCTATGATCCGGCCAGCGGCACCTTCGGGGCTTTGGGTCACGGGGTCTGCGACAATGGCGGCCTTCTGAAAATGACCCGGGGCAATGCCTTTGAGGCGGCGGTGGCGGAGGTCAAGCGGGGCAGAGCCGGAGACCCGGGTCAGCTCCGGGGGGCGGCGGATTCGCCCATTCCCTTTGCCCCGCTGCTGAAAAATACCCCTCAGGGCGTGTTCGGCGTCAGCCCTCGCCGCTGGCAGGGTCAGACGGTTCCTACGGCGGAGTATGAAAGCGTTCACACGGGCCCGGCTTCCATCCGGGCACAGATCGGAACCGGCCAGCCTCGGGAGTATTCTGTGGAAATTTTGAAAATCTATCCCGAAACCCGGGCAGATCACCGGAATTTCCTCCTTCGGGTCACGGATTCTGACCTGCTCAAGGCCACCGGCGGCATTGTCCAGGGCATGTCCGGAAGCCCCATTTTGCAGGACGGGAAGCTCGTTGGCGCGGTGACCCATGTGCTGGTGAATGACCCGGCCACGGGCTACGGCATTTTTATCGACAATATGCTGGAAGCGGCAGGGTAAGCGAAAGGCCCGGAAAATCCGGGCCTTTCAGACTGTCGAAAAACCATGTCATTGCGAGGCAGTGCGCACACTGCCGTGGAAATCTGTTTCCCCATGCCTTCCCCTCCGGGGAAGGTGGCTTGTGCGTCCCCCGCAAGCACGAGACGGATGAGGGCCACTTGCCTCTCCTTCTGGGAGAGGTGCCGGAGGCGGAGAGGGCTTGTGACTACCCTCTCAGTCACTTCGTGACAGCTCCCCCAAAGTGGGAGCCAAGAGGAACGGATTGTGACCGGAGGGAGCCACACCAGTGACATTGTATATTTTAGCTATTTTGACCCATAGGGGCACTTAACGAGACAACCCCTTGCAAGATTCAACTGCGTTCAAACCCCAGGAACCGGGTGCCCTGGAAGGAGAGATTTCCCCTGTCGCCCTCGACCAGCAGTCCGTATTCGCGGCCGGGCAGCGAAAGCTCCATCCGGTCGCCGCTTTCCACCTGGAAGGTGGCGTAATAAGCCGTGGAGGTGTGGCACTGGGCCCCATTGTTTCCACCTTGGAAATGAGTCACGCTGGTTCGCTTGGCAACTACCGTGGCCGGGACGGTCAGTCTGGGGGACTGGTTATTCTTGTGCCACTGGCTCAGATTGCGGATAATCGTGACGACGATAACGACTGCCACAAGCACAAACAGAATGGTAAATAAAATCTGAAACAAGTCAAAGCCAAATCCGAAGCCTATCATATGCGTTCCTCCGTTTTTCGTTGTTTTTACGCTTATAATACCATAGTCGGCAGAAGCGGTCAAGTTAAGATTTTCCGAAGATGCCGTCGGAACACCTATTGACAATGTAGCGAAATTTACATATAATAATATTAGAATTTTGCTAGGGTCTATCTGAAAACCGGGAATATGACCAACGGCGAGGGATTTTCCGCCTGATGAAGCCATTTTTTTGCAGGAATACTCTGCGTATTGCAAGAAAAAATGGTGCCCAGCAGGTGGAAAAGACCCGCTGTTTGGGCGTGTTGACGGTTTTCAGATAGACCCTAGAAGGAGGAGCGACCATGAACATCCGCCCATCTGCTGCCATTCGGCAGAACTATAATGAAATCGCCGAGCTTTGCCGGGGAACCCATGCCCCTGTTTATCTGACCAAAAATGGTGAGGGAGATTTGGTGGTAATGGACATTGAAAGTTTCGCCCGTCGGGAGAAAATGCTGGCGCTGCGGGAGCAGCTTCTGGCTGTGGAGGAAGACCGACTTGCCGGGCGGAAGGGCTGCACCATCGACGAGCTGGACAGCTACCTGGATGCCGTCCTGAGTGAGGACGGAAAATGAAATATACCGTTATCATTTCCGACCGGGCAAGGCAGATGCTGGGCCAGCACATCCGCTTTCTGGCGCAGGTCAATCAAAAGGCCGCTGTAGAGCTGAAAAAGCGTTTCCTGGAGGAATTCCACTCGCTGGAATCACTTCCCCAGCGGTATCCCTTTTTCAATACTGACTTCATCCCGCCGAACAAATACCACAAGCTGTACATCAAAAATTGGTTTCTGGTGCTGTACCAGATCAAGGACAACACCGTTTATATTGATTGGATTGTGGACTGCCGACAGGACTATCCGTGGCTGCTGAAATAAAATGACCCCCGGGGCAAATGCTCCGGGGGTGCTTTCATAGGAATCAGACCTTTTCCTTTTCAAAATACTCCTTCAGAAGCTTCAGCACCGTGGGAGCCAGCAGGAACACGGCCACCAGGTTGGGCACGATCATAAAGCCGTTGAAGGTGTCGGACACGTCCCACACAAGCCCCAGATTCACCGTTGCGCCCACGATGGAAATCAGGGCGTAGGCGATGTTGAAGGGCAGAATGATCTTGCTTCCGAAGAGGAATTCGGCGCACCGGGCACCGTACAGACCCCAGCCAATGATGGTGGAGAAGGCAAAGCAGCACATGGCGATGGCGGTGAAAATGGACACCCAGCCGCCGTAGACGGCCACAAAGCCGGAGATGGTCAGCTCCGCGCCGGCGGCCTGGCCGTAGGGCACGGCAACGCCGCTGAGCAGAATGACGAGGGCGGTCATGGTGCAGATGACGATGGTGTCCATGAACACCTCGAAAATGCCGAACATGCCCTGTTTCACGGGCTTGCGGGTGTCGGCGCAGGCGTGGGCGATGGAGCCGGTGCCAAGACCTGCCTCATTGGAGAAAATGCCCCGGGAAACGCCCTTCTTCATGCTCAGAAAGAAGCTGCCCACAATGCCGCCGGTGACGGCGGAGGGCTGGAAAGCACCCTCGAAAATGGCAGCGAAGACCGCGGGAACGGCCTGGATTCGGGCAACGATGATGCCCAGAGCCAGAACCACATACAGCAGAGCCATCAGGGGCACCAGCTTCTCGCTGACCTGACCGATGCGCTTGATGCCGCCGATGAGAATCAGGCCCACCACCAGGCAGATGACGATGCCGATGACAAGACTGCAGGTGGGAACCTGGGCGGAGGAGAGCAGGTTGAAGTTCAGCAGTGCCGCGTTGATGGCGGCGGTGATGGTGTTGACCTGGGTGGCGTTGCCGGTTCCGAAGACGGCGCACACGCCGAACAGGGCGTAGGCGTAGGCAAGAATCATCCACTTTTTGCCCAGGCCGTTTTTAATGTAGTACATGGGCCCGCCTACCAGCTCCCCACGCTGGTTCCGCTCCCGGTAGAAAACGGCCAGGGTGACTTCGAAGAACTTGGTGCACATACCCAGCAGGGCGGAGACCCACATCCAGAACACGGCGCCGGGGCCGCCGATGGCGATGGCGCCGGCTACGCCCGCAATGTTGCCCGTGCCCACGGTGGCGGCAAGGGCGGTGCACACTGCCTGGAAGGGGGTGATGGCGCCGTCGCTGGCCTCTCTCTTCTTGAACATCCGGCCGATGGTGCAGCGCAGGGCATAGGGGAACTTGCGGATCTGCAAAAAGCCCGTGCGGAAGCTCAGGTACAGTCCCACGCCGAGGATGCACACCATGGCGGGAACGCCCCAGATAAAGCTATTGAGAATGCCGTTGAGTTTGATAAGCGATTCCATAATTTCTCCTTCTTCTCTATGGATACACCGGGCGGGGACGGGGAATTGCCATGCCGTGAAAGACTTCTTGCAAGAATGGGGCAGCTACACGCCCTTTTCCCCCGGACAGCCCGGAAAAACGAAATACCCGTTTACTATACATGAAGGAAGGACAAATGTCAATTGCACAGAGGATTTTTTCTTGCGCCCGGAGGACGGGTATGGTAAGATGAAGGGGAAGAAACGCCCCCTGCCTGGGCGGAAACAGAAAGGACGCTGGGCATATGGAAGAGAACAAAGAAACGTTGGAGCTTTTGCGGAAAATCGAGAAATCGGGTCGGATAGAAACCTACTCCGGTTACGTCCGCACCGGGCTGATGCTCATCTGCACGGTGTGCATTCTGGTGCTGACGGTGCAGGTGCTGAAGCTCATGCCCCAGGTCAAGGAGATTCTGGGTCAGGCCGGACAGGCCATGAGCCAGATTCAGACGGTGCTGGGGAATCTGAAATCTACCACCGATCAGCTGGCGCAGGTTGACCTTGCGGGAATGGTGAACAATGTGGACAGCCTGGTAGTCACCGGCCAGCAGAGCCTGGAGGAATCCATGGGCAAGCTGAACGCCGTGGATTTTGACGCGCTGAATCAGGCAATCAAGGATTTGGCGGCGGTGATTGAGCCCCTGGCCAAAATGACCCGGATTCTCCGCTAGGCCGGTCGGCTGGGGCGACGGCCAGTGCGAGGGCAAGCCGGTGTGTAATCGGGACGCCACAACGATTTACTAAAAAATGTCGGCGTGAGGCAGTTGCCTCACGCCGATGTCGTTTACAAATCCAGCTTCAGATCGTTTTCTCCGATCCAGCCTTTCTTCCGCAGAACCTCGCAGAAGAACCAGCTGAGCACCGCGGGCAGGACAAAGCAGATGAGAACCAGCCCGACCCAGTCCATGGGGGTGATGGCGGCCTTGGCTCCGCTGGCAATGTCACTGAGCCAGCCGGTGTACACGCCGATCTGCCCGACAAAGCCGCAGGTGCCCATGCCGGAGGACACGGCGGCACCGTTCATCTCCAGCTTGAATAGGCAGGTAGCCAGAGGGCCGGTGATGGCGGAAGCCAGCGTGGGGGGAATCCAGATCTTGGGGTTTTTCACGATGTTGGGCATCTGGAGCATACTGGTGCCCACGCCCTGGGCAACCAACCCGCCCCAGCGGTTTTCCCGGAAGCTCATAACGGCGAAGCCCACCATCTGGGCGCAGCAGCCGGCCACCGCCGCGCCGCCGGCCAGACCCGTCAGGCTCAGGGCGGCGCAGATGGCGGCGGAGGAAATGGGCAGGGTCAGGGCAACGCCGATGACCACGCTGACTAAGATGCCCATGAAGAAGGGCTGAAGCACCGTGGCCCAGCGGACGAAGGTGCCCACGGAAGCGGCCGCCGCGCCGATGGGAGCGGCCACCAGGTCGGCCGCCAGAATGCCAACAATGACGGTGACGATGGGGGTGACCAGAATGTCAATCTTGGTCTCCTTGGACACCAGCTTGCCGCACTCGGCGGCCACGATGGCTACGAAATACACGGACAGAGGGCCGCCGGCACCGCCCATGGCGTTGGCGGCAAAGCCCACGGGAATCAGGGAGAACAGCACCAAAGACGGGCAGTGCAGGGCGAAGCCGATGGCCACCGCGATGCCCGGCCCCACCATGGCAGAGCACAGGCCGCCGATGGTGTAGCTGACGGCACCTTCCCCCTTGCCGATGGAGACGATGGCGTCTTGCAGGAAGGCAATGCCGAATTGGGTGCCGATGGTATTGAGGATCGTGCCTACCAGCAGCGTGCAGAACAGACCCTGCGCCATGGCGCCCAGAGCGTCAATGCCGTAACGCTGGAGGGTGAAGATCACATCCTTGCGCTGACAGAATTTTTTCCATTTTTCCATAGAGTTAACTTCCTTTTCTACATAATGAGAGCATTATACCTCTTGCCGGGAAAATTCTCAAGGGAAAAAGGAAAAACCGGTGCTTTTGGTGAATTCTGACCGAAAAGCAGAAAAAATACCCCATGCTTTTCAGCGGGGGTAAGGCAAAACGTGCGGAAATCCGTTGAAGAAAAGAAATAACCCCCGGACAGCGGTTCCTGCGGCTGCCGGGGGTTATTTCATGGAACAGTAGGGGTCAATCATTGGTTAACCTCCCTTTCTTAGATTGGAACGCTCTCTCCGATTGCTTTTTGAATTGCTTCCGTTTCAATTCCTGGTTTGTGATTCCTGAGAAATGTATGTCATCGGAAGAAAAGGGGAGAGGCGTCCTGAGGATTTCCTGTTTCAGGAAATCCAGGGGTGAACTAAATCATTGGTATCACCTCTTTGTACCTAGATAATAGCATGGGATTCGGGAAAACGCAAGATGGAATCTTATCTAAAAAAGTTAGCGGTTTTCCGTGCAAACCGGAGAAAAGAAGATTTTACAGGAGATAAAGATTGACGGAATCGAGAGCAGATGGTATAATAATCCTGTTGGGCGTCCTGGCGGGTTTCTGTCAGGATGCCGATTTCTTTTTGCGGAAAATGCACCGGCGGCATACGTTCCTCCGCCCAGTGGGAACATTTTGGAGGATTACACCAAAGGGGACTACCCGTAGCTGCGGCTGCTGGCAATATTGCACAAAGGGAAGCGCCGTTCTGCCTGGAAAAGCCCTTGATTTTGCATTTTTTCAATGAATAAATCGCATGAATAAACGGAATAACCCGGTTTTGACTGGGGGTATCCGGAGCCTTCTGCAATTTTACACTTGCAATATTGCAAAACGATGGTATAATGAAGCCTATCCCGCTCCCGAACGGGAAGATGAGAAAATAAGGAGGAAACGAAAAATGAAAATGAAGAAAATGCTTTCCATCGCAATGGCAGCGGTTATGGCAGTTTCTCTTCTGGCAGGCTGCGGCGGCTCCGGCTCCGCGACGAAAATGACCATGGGCACCGGCGGCACGGCCGGCACCTACTACGCCTTTGGCGGCGTGCTGGGTCAGTACATCAAGAATAAGGCCGGAATCGATGTGAATGTGGTTTCCACCGACGGCTCCAAGGCCAATATTGAATCCATCGCCTCCGGCGATTACCAGCTGGGCACCGTCCAGTCCGACGTGATGGCATACGCCTGGCAGGGCATCCGTTCCTTTGACGGCGCGCCCATCCAGGACTTCCGAGTGGTAGGCGGTCTGTACGCCGAGCAGGTGCAGCTGATTACCATGGATCCCACCATCAAGTCCGCCGCGGATCTGAAGGGCAAGAACGTTTCCATCGGCGCGCCCAGCTCCGGCGTGTACTTCAACGCCATGGACGTGCTGAGTGCCGCCGGTCTGACTGAGGATGACATCAAGCCCCAGTACCTGAGCTTCGCCGACAGTGCCGACGGCCTGAAGGACGGCAAGATCGACGCGGCCTTCATCGTGGCCGGCGCACCCACTGCCGCCATCACCGAGCTGTGCACCACCAACGACGCTTACCTCGTGCCCATCGACGGCGAGATTGCCGACAAGCTGATGGCCAACAACCCCTTCTATACCGCTTATACCGTTCCCGCCGGTACCTACAAGGGTCAGGATTCCGATGTGTCCACCGTCACCGTCAAGGCAACCCTGATCGTATCCAAGGACGCCAAGGATGAGGATGTTTACAACCTGACCAAGGCCATCTTTGAAAACGTGGACGCCATCGCCGCGGAAAACGGCAAGGGCAAGGAGCTGAGCATTGAGAATGCCACCACCGGCATGACCGCTCCCTTCCACGCCGGTGCCGCCAAGTACTACACCGAAAAGGGCGTTACCGTCGAGGCGCAGTAAATCCAAGCGACATATTGGCTGCGGCGAGGCCTTCGCCGCAGCCAGTTCCGCAATTATAAGAGAGTGCAGGATTCAGGAAATACCCGATTGGCAGGAGTATTTCCTGGATTCTGCAAAAGCAAACTTACCGCCGTGTGGCGCGGCCTGGCAGCGCGGGTCATACGGTCAAGGAGGAAGAGAAATGGGATTCTTTAAGAAAAAAACAATGCCGGAGGAGCCGATGGATCTGGAAACGGTCATGAAAAAATATGACCAGGAATCCAACGTCCGCCTCTGGGAGGGAAAGCCCAGGTTCGCGGTGAACTGCGTGCTGGCGCTGTTTTCCCTGTTCTGCCTGTATGTGACCCTGTTCGCCAGCTGGCTGGAGGAGCTGCGGCTGACCACCTTTGTGGCCTGGATTGTGTTTATTGGCATCCTGGTGTTTCCGGCGAAGAAGAGCCACCAGCGGGTCAATCACATTCCCTGGTATGACTGGATGATTATGATTGTGGGCACCGGCGCGTTTTTGTACTTTGCCTTCAATGCCAAGACCATTATCCAGCAGGGCACCAAGTTCTCCGATGTCCAGATCGTCATCGGCATTCTGGGCGTGCTGGCGTTGGCGGAGGTCTGCCGCAGAAGCGTGGGTCTGCCCATTCTGATTGTGGCGGCCTGCTTCCTGATTTACGCCTTTACCGCCGGCCTTGCCAACCCCACCCTCTGGGGAAAGGTCAAGTACATCATCCGCTACCTGTTCTACAGCAAGGAGGGCATTCTCTCCACCCCCATTAACGTCTGCTCCAAGTTCATCGTGGTGTTCATTATCTTCGGCGCGTTCCTGGAGCGCACAGGCATTGCGGATTTCTTCATCAACGTGGCAAATTCCCTGCTGGGCAGTCTGCCCGGCGGCCCGGCGAAGGTGGCGGTGGTAGCCAGCGCACTGGAGGGCATGGTATCCGGCTCCTCCGTGGCCAATACCGTCGGCTCCGGCTCCGTGACCATTCCCCTGATGAAGCGGACGGGCTATGACCCGGAATTTGCCGCTGCCGCGGAAGCCTCCGCTTCCACCGGCGGTCAGATCATGCCCCCCATTATGGGTGCCGCCGCCTTCCTGATGGCGGACTATGTGCAGATTCCCTACAGTCAGATTGCCCTGAAGGCGATTCTGCCCGCCGTGCTGTACTTTGCGGGTATCTTCGTGGCGGTGCATCTGGAGGCCAAGAAGCTGGGCCTGCGGGGTCTGAGCCGGGAGGAGCTGCCCAAGCTGCGTCCTCTGCTGAAAAAGATTTACCTGCTGCTGCCTCTGGTTCTGCTGGTATACCTGGTAAGCACCAGCACCCGGAGCATTCAGTACGCCGCCGCCATCGCCATCGTGGCTGCCATCGCCGTATCCATGTTCGATAAGGACAACCGGATCACCCCCAAGCGTCTGCTGGAGGCATTGGCGGCCGGAGGCCAGGGCACCATCACCGTGGCTGCCGCCTGCGGCATCGCCGGCATCATCGCGGGCACCATCACCATGACAGGCCTTGCAAATATGCTCATTAACGGCATTGTGGTGCTGGCGGGAGATCAGGTGTTCATTGCCCTGGTTTTGACCATGGTCTGCTGTATCGTTCTGGGCATGGGCGTGCCCACCACGGCCACCTACTGCATCATGGCGGCTACCTGCGCCCCCATTCTCATCCGGATGGGCGTGCCCACCATTGCCGCCCACTTCTTCGTGTTCTACTTCGGCATTGTGGCAGACCTGACGCCTCCGGTGGCGCTGGCGGCCTATGCCGGCGCGGCCATTGCCCAGGCCAGCCCCATGAAGACCGCCATCACGGCTACCAAGCTGGCGGTTGCCGCCTTCATCGTGCCCTATGTATTTGCCCTGAATCCGGCGCTGCTGTTTGTGGATACCAACGTCTGGGGAGTCATCAGCATCAGCATTACCGCCTTCATCGGTATTTTCGCGGTATCCGCTTCTCTGGAGGGATATCTGTATACCCATATGTCCTGGTATCAGCGGCTGATTTGCTGCGCGGGAGGTCTGATGCTGATTTTCCCCGGCACGGCCACCGACGTGGGCGGTATCCTGCTGGTAGGTATCGTGTTTGCGATGCAGTACCTGGGAAGCAAGAAGCTGGGAGCCGTAAAAGCCTGATTTCAATTCCAAAAGCCGGAGCGGCCGCTCCGGCTTTTGTCAGGCTATCGAATAACCATTGTATAGCGCATGTCATTGCGAGCCAGTGTCGCAACACTGGTGTGGCAATCTCCCGGATATTCCGAGAACTACCGGCGAGGCGCAAAGGCTCCCCTTGCTGACCAAGGGCGGTGCTCCGCGCAGCGAATCCAAATCATAATGACTGCCAGTGGCAGTCATACTACAATGTACTGCTGGCAAAAATCTTTGATTTTTGACTGAGGGGATCAGAACTTACTCATTTTGACAATCCCTCAGTCATGGCCTTGCGGGAGACGGCCATGACAGCTCCCTTTACACAAGGGAGCCGGGGTGCTCCCGCACCAGCGCGTTTTTCGATGTTTCTCAGAAGAGCCAAAGAATTGCGCCGCATTCCGCGCAATGGCAAGCCTTGTTCGGGAGGTTTTCAGACCCTGAAAGGGCGCTTTTCGGCAGATTGTGGGATTTTTGCCGGGACAGGCGAAAAATATTGTCCCATTTTCCGGGGAAAACCCCTTGCAATACCGCCGAAACGGTGGTATAATACCCATGTTAAAAGGTAGAATGTAGGTAGGAAAGAGAGGCGCAAGCGCCTCTCTTTCTTCTTAGCATTGACGAAAAAGGAGGAGATCCATGAAAGTGACCGAGCTGGTGGCGGAGCTTGCCCGCCCCATTGTGGAGGAGCAGGGCTGTGAGCTGTGGGACGTGGAGTATGTCCGGGAGGGCAGCGAGTATTTCCTGCGGCTGTATCTGGATAAGGAAGGCGGCGTGGACATTAACGACTGCGAGGCCGTGTCCCGGGCCATGGATCCCATTCTGGACGAGAAGGACCCCATCCCCACGTCCTATCATTTTGAGGTATGCTCCGCCGGCCTGGAGCGGGTTCTGAAGCGCCCCGGGGATTTTGAACGTTTCCTGGGCAGTCCCATTACCGTCAAGCTCTACCGGCCCCGGAACGGTCTGAAGGAAATTCCCTGCGTTCTGAAGGAATACAACGAGGGAAAGCTCACCGTGGAAGCGGGCAAAGAAACCATTACATTTGAAAAATCCGAGGTCGCCCAGGTGCGGCTTCGCGTGGAATTCTAAGGAGGCACGAACATGGCAAGAAAGACAGCCAAGAAGCAGGCCGAAGCACCCAAGGTGGACATCGGCGCGGAGATTTTCGCTTCCCTGCGGGAGCTGGAGAAGCTGAAGGGAATCCCTGTGGATTATATGGTGGAGCGGCTGAAGCAGGCTCTGACCAATGCGTACCGGAAGGATCGGGAGGATCACCGGGACGTGCCCGCGGAGAACGTGGTGGTGAACCTGAGCGAGGAAGGCCTGAGCATGTATCAGGTCAAAACCGTAGTCGATGAGCTGACCGACCTGGCACTGGAAATCCCCCTGGATGTGGCTCGGAAGGCCAACCCCAATGTGAATGTGGGCGACACCGTGGCCATCCCCGTGGATATCGCCAAGTTCGGACGGATTGCCGCCCAGACCGCCAAGCAGGTGGTCATCCAGGGCATCCGGGAAGCCGAGCGGGGCGTGATGTACGAATCCTATTCCTCCAAGGCTCAGGAGCTGCTCACCGGCACCGTCCTGCGGATTGACCCTGCCACCGGAGATATGTTCATCCGGGTGGGCCAGGGCAGCGAGGCCTACGACGCCGTGCTCCGTGCCTCCGAGCAGATTCCCGGGGAGAAGCACAAGGAGGGCGACCTGATTCGGGTCTACGTTCTGGAGGTTCATAAGGCCAATCGTGGCCCCCTGATTCATGTGTCCCGGACCCATCCCAACCTGGTGCGGCGGCTGTTCGAGCTGGAGACCCCCGAAATCGCCGACGGTCAGGTGGAGATCCGCAACATTGCCAGAGAGGCCGGTTCCCGCTCCAAGATGGCCGTCCGGGCCACCATGGAGGGCGTGGATCCTGTGGGTGCCTGCGTTGGCCCCCGGGGTGGCCGTGTGGGCGCCGTGGTGGAAGAGCTGGGCGGCGAGAAGATCGACATCGTGGTTTGGAGCGAGGATCCCTGCGAGTATGTCCGGGCGGCGCTGAGCCCCGCGGACGTGATTTCCGTGACCCTGATCCCCGGCCAGAAGGCCTGCCGGTGCATCGTCCCCGACGATCAGCTGTCCCTTGCCATCGGCAAGGAAGGTCAGAATGCCCGGCTGGCAGCCCGGCTCACCGGCTACAAGATCGATATCAAGCCCGCCTCTCAGGCAGAGCCTGAGGAGCTGGAGAAGCCTGAAAAGGCCGAGCCTGCGGCAGAAGCCCAGGAGACTCAGGACACTGAGGAAGTCTAAAAAATCCGGGAGGTAGTCCAAATGCAGAAAAAGATTCCCCAGCGGCAATGTATGGGCTGCCGGGAGCGGAAGCCGAAGCGGGAGCTGATCCGGGTGGTTCGCACCCCCGAGGGGGCCGTGAGCCTGGACTTCGGCGGAAAAATGAACGGCCGGGGGGCCTATCTGTGCCCGGATCCGGAGTGCCTGAAAAAGGCTCTGCGCTCCAAGGCCCTGGACAGAAGCCTGGAGGTCACCATCCCCGAGGATGTGTACCACCGGCTTGAGAAGGAAATGGAGGCCGCCGGTGGAAAACAGCAGTAAGGCTCTGGGATATCTGTCCCTGGCGCGGAAGGGCGGCCTGGCGGAGCTGGGCGAGGAACCGGTAGGCGCCATCGCCCGGGCGGGGAAGGCCTATGTGATTCTGGTTGCCTCGGATGCCTCCGACCACACCTGGCGCCGAGCCAAGTCCTACGCCGCCGGTACGGAGCAGCAGTGCGTCCGGCTGGATGTGAACAAGGACGAAATGGGCTTTGCCGTCGGCAGAACCAGCCTGGCCATTGCCGCCATTACGGACGTGCAGCTGGCGCTGGCGCTGGTAAAGGCTTTGCCCCCCAAGCCGGAAACGGCTCAGGCGCTGGAGGTGCTCACCGGGAAGGCCGCCAAGGCCAAGAAGCGTCAGGCCGAGGCCAAGGCCCATCAGCGGAACCTGAAAAAGGGAAAGAAGTAGGTTTGCGGGAAGGCAGCCGGAAGGCTGAGTGCCCCGTTTGCGTATCCAATCATGGAGGTGCTTTTATAGAATGAGCTTTGTTAAGTATCGTGTTAAGGAGGTCGCCGCGGATTTCGGTATGACCCCCAAGGAAATGTCGGAGATTATCGGAAAATTCGGGGAGAAGCCCAAGTCCTATACCCAGGCGTTGGAGGACAGCCAGCTGAACATGGTGTTCGAGTACATGACCCAGAACCACCAGATCAGCTCCTTAGAGCAGGTGTTTGCCGTGAAGCCCACCGCCCCCAAGCAGGAGCCGAAGGCCGAGCCTCAGAAGGAGGCTCCCAAGCCCGCCCAGCCCCAGGCAAAGGCCAACAATAATAACAACAATAACAACAACGCCCGCCCCCAGAATGCCCCCAAGCCCCAGTCTGCCCCTGCCCAGCAGGCGGCACCCAAGGCCGACAAGCCCAAGGAGCCGGAGCGCAAGCGGGAGCGCCGGGTGGTGGATACCTCCGCGGTGCAGGTCAATTCCAACCGGTTCGCCGATGTGGATAACCTGGTCTCCGAGCGGGTTCAGAACTACCAGGGCGGCAAGCAGCGCATCGGCGGCGGCAAGGGCAAGCAGCAGAACAAGCAGCAGAAGGGCTCCTTCCGGGGCAGCAAGAGCCGCAACGAGGAGCAGGAGAAGATGCGCCGTCTCCAGATGGAGGTGGCTCGGAAGGCTCCCCTGACCGTGAAGATTCCCGACGAGATCACCGTGGGCGAGCTGGCCTCCCGGATGAAGAAGACTGCGGGCGAGGTCATCAAGTGCCTGATGAAGAACGGGGTCATGGCCGGTATCAACCAGGCCATCGACTTCGACACCGCCGAATTTGTGGCCACCGAAATGGGCTGCAAGGTGGAGAAGGAAGTCACCGTTACCATCGAGGAGCAGATCATCGACGACCATGTGGATACCGCCGAGGAGCTCCAGAACCGTGCCCCCGTAGTCGTTGTCATGGGTCACGTTGACCACGGCAAGACCTCTACCCTGGATGCCATCCGGAAGACCTCCGTCACCGCGGGGGAGGCCGGCGGCATTACCCAGCACATCGGCGCCTACACCGTGGACGTGAAGGGCCAGATGATTACCTTCCTGGATACCCCCGGCCACGCGGCCTTTACCTCCATGCGTGCCCGCGGCGCAAAGTCCACGGATATCGCCATTCTGGTGGTGGCCGCCGACGACGGCATCATGCCCCAGACCGTGGAGTCCATCAACCACGCCAAGGCGGCGAATGTGCCGATTATCGTTGCCATCAACAAGATGGATAAGCCCACCGCCAATCCCGATAAGATCAAGGAGCAGCTGACCAAGTATGACCTGGTGCCCGAGGAGTGGGGCGGCGATACCATCATCGTGCCCATCTCCGCCAAGACCGGTCAGGGTCTGGACGAGCTGCTGGAAATGGTGCTGCTCACCGCCGAGGTTCAGGAGCTGAAGGCCAACCCCAACCGCCGTGCCAAGGGCACCGTCATCGAGGCCCGTCTGGATAAGACCCGGGGCCCTGTGGCCACCCTTCTGGTGCAGAACGGCACTCTGAATCAGGGCGATATCGTCATTGCCGGCACCTCCGTAGGTCGTGTCCGGGTGATGACCAACGACAAGGGTCGCACCGTCAAGACCGCCGGCCCCTCCGTGCCTGTGGAGATCACCGGCCTTGCCGACGTGCCCACCCCCGGCGACGAGTTCAACGCCGTCACCGATGAGCGGATGGCCCGGGAGCTGGTGGAGCAGCGCCGTCAGGCGCAGAAGGACGCCGCCGCCAAGCTTCAGCAGAAGGTGACTCTCGACAACCTCTTCGCCAAGATGCAGGAGGGCGAAATGAAGGAGCTGCCGCTGATCGTCAAGGCCGACGTTCAGGGCTCCGCCGAGGCGGTGAAGGCCTCCCTGGAGAAGCTGAGCAACGAGGAAGTCCGGGTGCGGGTCATCCACGCGGGTGTCGGCGCTATCAACGAAAGCGATATCCTGCTTGCCTCTACCTCCGGCGCCATCATCGTGGGCTTCAACGTTCGCCCCGACGCCGCCGCCCAGGCCTCCGGCCACCGGGCAAACGTGGATATGCGGTTCTACCGGGTGATCTACGATGCCGTGGACGAAATCGAGGCCGCCATGAAGGGTATGCTGGCTCCCAAGTACGAGGAAGTGGTCATCGGCCACGCCGAGGTGCGCATGACCTACAAGGTCTCCGCCATCGGCACCGTCGCCGGCTGCATGGTCAAGGACGGCAAGGTCACGAGAGACTCCCTGGTTCGGGTGCTCCGGGACAACATTGTGGTGCACGAAGGCGAGATCGGCTCTTTGCAGCGGTTCAAGGACGCTGCCAAGGAGGTCACCGCCGGCTTCGAGTGCGGCATGACCGTAGCCAAGTACAACGATATCCGCGAGGGCGATATCTTCGAGTGCTTCATTATGCAGGAAGTCAAACGCTAAGTCTTTTTTTGCCGCGCCGCAAACCGCGGCGCGGCAATTATCATAGAAACAGGAGGATGTAACATGGCATCCAATCGAATTTTGCTCATCAACGAAGAAATCCAGAAGGAGCTGTCCGCCCTGCTGCGGACGGTGAAGGATCCCCGGGTGCAGGATGTTATGATCTCCATTACCCGGGTGGAAACCACCCCCGATCTGCGCTATACCAAGGTCTACGTCAGCTTCCTTCAGAACGACCGGGCCAAGGAGGCCATGGCAGGGCTCCGCTCCGCCGCCGGGTTCCTCCGCCGCCAGCTGGGCAGCAATCTGCGGCTGCGGTATTCCCCGGAAATCGTCTGGGAAGAGGACGATTCCATTACCTACGGCGCGAAAATGCTGGATCTCATCAACTCTCTGGGGGTAAAGCACGATGAAGAAACTGACGAGATCTGAAACCGCCGCTTTTCTGGCAGAGCACGACCGCTATGCCATCGTGACCCACCGCCGTCCCGACGGGGACACCCTGGGCTGTGCCGCGGCTCTTTGCCGGGGGCTGCGGAAGTTGGGAAAAACCGCCCATATTCTGGAAAATCCCGAGATTTCCGACCGGTTTCGCTGGCTCCACCAGGGTCTGACCAAAGAACAGGCCGAGGCCGGGGACACCGTCGTCAGCGTGGATGTGGCCTCCCCCAGCATGCTTCCCGAGCGCTTCCAGTGCCTGCTGGGAGGCATTGCCCTGCGCATTGACCACCATGGCAGCGCAACCTCCTTTACGGAGCAGGAGCTGGTGGATCCCCGCAGCGCGGCCTGCGCGGAGATCATCTGGGACGTGCTGGGAGAAATGGGGGTACAGCCCGACCAGGCGATTGCCGAGGCGGTGTATGTGGGAACCTCCACGGACACCGGCTGCTTCCGCTACGCCAATACCTGCGCCCACACCTTCCTGACCGCCGCCGGGTGCGCCCAGGCCGGGGCCCGGATTTACGAGCTGAATCAGGAGCTGTTCGAGACAAACACCCTGGCAAAGCTGAAAATGCAGGGCTGGATCGTGGAGCATATGCACATGCTGGCTGAGGGCAAAATGGCCATCTGCGCCATCCCCCGGCAGGTGGAGCAGGATATCGGCGTGACCCAGGACGATATGGACAACATTTCCTCCTTCCCCCGAACCGTTGCCGGCGTGTGTGTGGCGGCCACTTTGCGGGAGACCCAGGAGGGGGACGTGAAGATTTCCGTTCGGGCCATCCCCGGCTACGATGCCGCCAAGGTCACAGAGCCCTTCGGCGGCGGCGGCCATAAGGGGGCGGCGGGCGCCAGCCTGAAAATGTCCCTGAAAGAAGCCACCGCCGCGGTGGAAAAGGCCATGCTGGAGCTTGCCTGATGGACGGAATTGTCATTGTGGATAAGCCCCAGGGCTGGACCAGCCAGGATGTGACCGCAAGGCTTCGCCGGGTCTTCGGTACCCGGCGGATCGGTCACGGGGGGACGCTTGACCCCATGGCCACGGGGGTGCTGCCTGTGTTTGTAGGCAGAGCCACCCGGGCTGTGGAATTTTTCGAGCACGCGGAAAAAACCTATGAGACGGTGCTTCGTTTGGGGATCACCACCGACACCGAGGACATGACGGGAACCGTCCTGACGGAAGAAAACGTGTCCTTCACGGAAGAACAGCTTCAGGAGACTCTGGCAGCCTTCCGGGGAGAAATTTTGCAGGTTCCGCCTATGTATTCTGCCCTGAAGGTGAACGGCCAGAAGCTCTGCGACCTGGCACGGAAGGGAAAAACCGTGGAGCGTCAGCCCAGACCCATCACCATTCACGAGCTGACCCTGGTGGAGCGGGGAGAAAACACCCTGAGGCTTCGGGTTCGCTGCTCCAAGGGAACCTATATCCGCACATTGTGCAAGGACATTGGGGAGAAATTGGGCTGCGGCGGTTGCATGGAATCCTTGCGCCGGGTGGCGGCGGGGGAGTACACCGTCGATGAGGCGGTACCCCTGCAAACCCTGCTGGACACCGAGGAACCGGAAAAGTATCTCCGGGATGTGGACACCATGTTCCGGAATTACCCGGCAGTGACCCTGACCGCCAATCAGGAGACCCGGTGCCGGAACGGCAACGCCTTCTCCGTCTCCCTGGCTCCGGGAGCCTATCGGGCCTACAGCCAGGGCGGGGAGTTTCTCATGCTGGCCAAGGTGGACGGCGGCGTTATGTCAACGATCAAGAGCTTTTTTCAGGTATAGGACAACAGGATGAAAGAAAAGACAATTTACGCCCTGGGCTTTTTTGACGGGGTGCATATCGGCCACGCCGCGCTGCTGAAAGCCTGCCGGGAACTGGCCGCGGAGGCCAGATGCCGGTTCGGTGTGATTACCTTCGGCGTTCACCCGGATGCGCTGGTGCTGGGGAAGGCTCCCCGGCTTATCAACACCCAGGCCGACCGGGAGCGGCTTCTCCGGGAGGGTTTCGGGGCGGAAACCGTTGTGACCCTGCCCTTTGACGAGAAAATGCACAGCTGCCCCTGGCGGGATTTTCTGGATATGCTTTGCCGGGATTACGGGGCCGTGGGCTTCGTCTGCGGCGAGGATTTCCGGTTCGGCGCGGGAGGGGCGGGCAATGCCCTGCGGCTGGCGGGCTATTGCCGCCTGACAGGCCTTGCCTGGGCGGTGGTGCCGGAGCAGACCCTCAA
>OHDN01000472.1_pt1 | contig 25903 bp, 34 predicted proteins | sample 1566971 | NCBI WGS metagenome assembly OHDN01 (sample SAMEA3879538, study PRJEB24766) | human gut metagenome | biome: human-associated habitat; feature: feces | place: USA | collected 1985/1987
TTATCCTCAAGAGCAGATATTATCTCATCAATTCGTTTTATTGAATCCTCAAACTTCATTTTCTGTCCTTTCATTTTACAGCGGCCTCTATCTCACCGTCATGAAGCTTTACGGAAATATTATCACCGGTCTTAAGCTCCGAAACGGAATGGATAAGCTTTTCATCTTTATAAACAAGAGAGTAACCTCTCATCATTATCTTTGTCGGACTCAAATTGTCAAGTGCAGATATCTTAGCTTTAAGCTCTGCACTCTTTAGTTCTGTCTGTATCTTCAAAAGCTCCTGCAAACGGCGTTTTCGTTCATCAAGCAGCTTTTTTGAATTCTCTATACGATTTTGGGGTTCGGCAGCAATAAGCGACTTTTCCCGATTTTCAAGCTGTAATCGCAGAAAGACCGTTTTATCGATAAGCTTTTTTTCAAGCACTTTCTGAGAAGCGTTTAAAAATTTTATAAGCGAGGAAAGCTCGGGTACAGCAAGTTCTGCCGCCGCTGACGGCGTAGGAGCGCGCAAATCAGCCGCATAATCAGCTATTGTTGTATCGGTTTCGTGTCCGACAGCGGATATTACAGGCGTTTCACAGTTAAAGATAGCTCTTGCAACACTTTCACTGTTGAAAGCCATAAAATCTTCCAAAGAACCGCCGCCTCTGCCAACGATAATAATATCATTTTCGCCGCTGTCCGCACGTTTTAGAGCCGAACATATACTTTCAGGAGCATTTGCGCCTTGAACAAGACAGGGATAAACGACAACCTCCGCGATCGGATATCGGCGTGATATGATATTGAGCATATCCTGAAGTGCCGCCGCTTCTATCGAAGTAACAATGCCGATCTTAGTCGGAAATTCGGGCAGCGGCTTTTTTAGGCTCTCATCAAACAAACCCTCTGCGGAAAGCCGTTCTTTTAACTGCTCAAACGCGATATAAAGCGCACCTATACCGTCAGGCTGCATATCATTGACATAAAGCTGATACACGCCGTCACGCTCATAGACCTGCACATTCGCCGAAATTATAACCCTCATTCCCGATGCGGGAACAAAGCGAAGCTGTGAAGCCGCACTGGCAAACATAACAGCCTTTACCGAGCTTGTGCTGTCTTTAAGCGTAAAGTACAGATGCCCCGACTTTGTATGATTGGTAAAATTGGAAATTTCGCCGCTTATCAGAATTCCTTTCAGCTGCTTATCTTCTTTAATTCTGAAAGCAATATATCGGTTAAGCTGGCTCACGGTAAGCAAACTGCTCATAATGCGTTCTCCTTGATCGCTGCAAACACTGCCGTTCCGACAGCATTATCGCAGGAAAAATCGGGTTCGGCAAAAAATGCATCGAATTTCTGCAAAAGCTTATCCCGAATAAGCTTATCGGACATTACTCCACCTGCATATACGATCGGAATATTTCCGCAGCTGTCAAGTGCGAATTTCGTCATCTCATATATCGTTGAATAAACGAAGCTAAGGCAATAATTTGCGATATCTTCCTTCTTTTCACCGTCATCAAGCATTTTTCGGCACTTATTTTCAAGCCCCGAAAGGCAACAGTTCCCATTTTTTAGCATAGGTTTGATTTTGTATTTCTTGCCACTCATTGCAGCAAGCTTTTCAAGCCCTTTTCCGCACGGAAATTTTAGACCGAGCATCAAGCCTGCCCTATCTATCGCTTGTCCGGCCTTGATATCGAGCGAAGAACCTATCTCCGTTATATCAAACACCTTTTCTTTGTCGGGAGTGACAAGCAGACAGTCGGTCGTTCCGCCGCTGACGTGAAAAGCAATAAATTTTTCATTTACAAGTTCAAGCTTCTGCGAAGAAAACAGCGCCGCAAGTATATGACCTATCTGGTGAGAAGTCTTATGCACGGAAACTTTATTTACTGCTCCAAGCGAATCAGCCAATCCCTCTCCGCACAAAAAACATGGCATATATGAACCCTCAATATTGCGTGGGCGAACAGAAACACCGATAGCATCGGGTCTTATCTGTCTGTTTTCAAACAATGCCGACACCATTTCGGGAAGCTGCTTTGTATGGTGAAAAACAGCATCACTTTGCCGCAGACCAAGTTCTCCTTCTTTTACAGGAAGAAGCTTTTTGCACTGTATGGCTTCCATTCTTTCCGTATCAATAAGAGCTGTGGAAGTTGTGTAATTGCTTGTGTCCAGTCCGAGATATATCGGCATTATTTTTCTGCGCCTTCCTTATTTTCAAGTTCCTTTGCAACGACACCGAGAACGCCATTGATAAACTTTACATCGGGTGTGTATGTGTACTTCTTGGCGAGCAATACAGCCTCACTTATAGCAACATTATTCGGAACTTTGTCATTATAAAGCATCTCATATATTGCCACGCGAAGAATAGCAATGCTAACCTTTGGGATTCGCGAGAACTGACGCTTTTCACTGTTTGCGGCAATGATCTCATCGATCTCTGCTGCCTTTTCGGTTACAGCTTCAAAGAGCTTTTCACACTCCTCGTCCATTTCAAATTCATCTACTTCGTATGCCGCATCAATAACAGCATCGACCGGATCATCGGTAAAAAGCTTTTCAAATGTCAGCAGAAAAGCTGCTTCTCTTATTTCACTTCTTTTCAAAATTTTCAAATCCTTTCATTTTATGTACAGAAAAGCAAGCCCTATATCAGCTTTACTGAAAAGAGCCTGCTTTCCATATTACTTTTCATTATCGAATGATATTCCCTCAACGATGACATTTACCTTATTAACGATAATACCGGTCATATTCTGGATATCATTTTTGACTTTGTTCTGTATCTTTTCAGCTACCTGCTTTACCTTGCTGCTGTATGCAACAATTACATTAACAGTGACATCGACCGAACCGCTTTCGCCTGTGATAGCAATAGCAGATCCGTTCTTTTTATCAAAAATGCTGCTGAAATTGATCTTGCTGTTTGTAATGCCGCTCACGCCCTCAACGGACTTTACCGCCAATTCAACTATCTTGGAAACAACATCTTCCGAAATTTTGATGCTGTTTGTCTGAACGTCATTGATCTTATCCATCTGATAAACCTCCCTGCCGAATTGGCTGACGATCTATCAGGATATTTTTTAAAGTCAGCCATCTGAAAATATCTATACTACTATATTATAGCAGATATTTTCAAAATGTACAACTACTTTACCTCAAAAATTCTAATATTTTCTGCGGGAATTGTAACCTCTGTTAACAGAATGTCTTTAATTTGTGCTGCCTGTGCCGCTTCAAGACCCTCTGACTTAACAACAATGTTTGCTGTGCTGTCATTGAGATAAACTACACAGTCATTGAAGCCTTGTGCTTTGATGAGATTTTCGATCTTGCTCTCGCTTTCGGAAAGCTTTGAAAGTGTGATGGATTCATTTGTATACGTCGCTGTTTCTTCATCGGAAAGATCGCCGCCGTTGAGAATGACCGAAAGAGTTTCAACAGCCTCATCTCGGCTTGTCATACGGCTCAAACGAACCTGTGCGAAGTAATCGCTTGCACCCTCAGCACTCACAAAAGCAGCATCGCCATAATAAGCCTGATCCTCAGCAGTCGAATCAGCCGCCACAGCATCGTTGCTCATAACATCCTGCGCAATGTCATCACCAGATGAAGAAAGCGCATAGTTCATATACACTGCAATGCCAAGAATAAGCGTAAGACACGCAAGGATTATCTGTTTTTTTCCGATAATAAGGTTTAATCTTTTCATTGTTATTTGCCTCCTGTTATTTCATTTCAGCAACATATATTCTGCTGCTTGGAATTTTTAGTGCGGTCGAGACCGCTTTATACACCTTTTCGCAGACCTTAGGATCATCTCCTCCCTCGCATACGATCACGATACCGCTTATCTCGGGTATCTTTACTTTTTTTATCAGCGCCTCCTTTGATGAACCGCTGTCAATAATGACTATCTCATTTTCTGTGCTGCTTGAGCCTTGCTTGAATTCTTCGGCGTAAACATATTCCTCGGTGGAGGAAACATTGACAAGGACTTTGGCTTTACCTACTCCCTCAATGGACATAAGAACTTCCGAAAGACGGCTTTCCGTACACTCAATGTATGTATCTGCCGTCTGAAAATCAGCATCGGTGTCACTGACGTTTTTCTTGTCCTTACTGCCCGAAAAATCAGCAAAAACTATCATTACCATAATCACAAGTCCGACTGAAATAAGTATCTTCGGAAAGATGGGCTTTTGCGAAAACTCCTTTAAGCTTTTCAGAATTTCGTCCTTTTTCATTGTGTAAGCTCCTCGATTTTTACAAGTGTCTTTTCCCCTGTTTCACTTTTAACTATGTCAACTGCCTCAGCTCCCTGTGCTGCATTTTGAGCAGCTATTTTGACCTCATTAATAGATATGCTGCCGTTATCGGAAATATTAATACTTGTCTTGATTTCTTTTACGGAAATATCGTTTTCCAAAAGTATATCCGCTAATCTGCTGCTGATATTCCTTTCGACCGAACCCTTGAAGAAATCGAGCGTAATATCAGTGCTGCCTGAAATGTTTTTGTTAATGACATCAATACTTTCGGCTGTATCGGACAGATTCTTTATACTGCCCATAAGAGGCTTTGAAAGTGTCAAAATAAAAATAAGCGCAAAGATTATCCTCATCTGCTTTGCATATTTTTCTGACGGATATATCGATTCAAAAATGTTCATCACAACTGCCAGTATTCCTGCCGAAATGACAACAAGCTGTATTTCGTTCATCTCTTTCACTCCTTTTACGAAACATCAAGTCCCGTCATCATCATTACCGCCGTTGAGATTATCAGCATCATTCCAAAGCATATAATAAGGCTTATTATCATCGAAAGCACAGACGATGAGTTATGTAACAGCGTTTTTATCCCTTTTATCCCAAACATACCGCTTATTATCTCGGCAATGCAGAACGATGTTTTCACAAGGACAACTTCGATAAGCGCTGGAACTACCGAAACAAATATTACGGCTATCCCGAAAAAGCCTACTCCTCCTCTTAATATGCCAAGACTTGCTTTCAGCGTGGTATAAGCATCCGCAACAGCACCGCCTATAACAGGTATGCAGTTGGAAGCGAGATACTTTGCCGCCTTAACCCCGATAGTGTCAGCCGACGCCCCGATTATACTCTGCAAGGATAAAAGTCCTATGAAAACAGTCATAATAAATCCAAGTATGAACTTTACAGCCTTGCTTATCATATCGGTAATACTCGTCAGATCAAACGCTTCATTTATCGATTGGATTATTCCAAGCGCCGTGCATATCGATACAAGCGGCATAAGATAATTAGCAGCAGCCGAAGCTGCAAATTCGGCAAAGACCACCATGACCGCGCTATACGCCGCCGCAGACGTTACACACCCCGATGATGCCATTATTCCCGAAAAGACAGGGATATACGACGTTACAAAATCACTTCCGCTGTAAAGTGTGTCCGAAGCGGTTTTCACGCATTTTACTATCGGGTCGGATATGATACCTACTGCGATAAGAACGCACACTGTACCATAAACGCTTGAAACCGACTTGTTTTCAATACAGCTCCCGAAGTTTTCCGTCACTGAACCTGCAATTATCACTGCAAACAGCATAACAAGCAGCTTGAGCGGATAATCAAGCTTCGCCTTAACTTCTTCGAGCATATATTTTATAACATCGGCAGGACTGATGTTTTTCACAGCGTCAATATTGTCAGCCGAAATGCCGTTATCCGCTATTATATTCTCTGCATCTGACGGAACATTCTCATTCAGGGACGAAATATCAATTCCTATCTCCGAAGCAAAATTATCCTCGGCAAAAGCAGGGATAAACATAACATATACACAAGCAATAATCAACGGTATCAGAACAGCGATCTTTTTCATATCCTATAGCTCCTTTACGTTCCGGAAAAAGAAATTATTATCTCGACTGCCTGCTCAAAAAGCGGTATCGCAGAAACCATCAGTCCCACCCTGCCTGCAAGTTCCGCCTGCGATGCAAGAAGATTTTCTCCGCTGTCCTTGCATATATCCGAAGCAAACTGCGAGATATAGCATATTCCCGTTGCCTTGAACAGGATTTTCAGATAATCCGTATCAGCCTGCGAACGTTCAAATATAGACCGTATGTTTTCAATAAGCGGCGAGATATAAATGAACATAAACGAAAGAACTATCACTGCCGCCGATATTTTGATGTAAAGCGCATATTCGTGCGAATTCTTATCAAACAGCCTGCATATAACAGTTGAAATAATGCAGATCGATGCGATTTTAACAATATCCATAACTCTCAGAACCCAAAAACAGACTTCACCGTTTCAAATAAGGACGCTATCTCATCAATTATTACAAGCAGAACAACAATAAGTCCTGCAATCGTGACGATAAGGCCGTATTCCTCGCGTTCCGATTTTTTCAGGATCATATTCAGAACGGCTACGATTATTCCAACTCCTGCAATTTTAAAAATAATATCTAAATCCATTTTTCCCTCCGAGATCAGATGAACATTATTACAATAAATGCTCCGCAAAGCACCCCGAGCGAACGGTAAAGCTTTGATTTTCTGCAATTATCCTCATCGGCTGATCTTATCATTTTTTCAAGCTCAATCTTTTCGTATTTTATAGCATTAAGCTGTCCGCTGATATCGCTTTTTCCAAGCTTTTTTCCTATATCCTTAACAAATTCTTTTTCTTCATCGGTCAGAAAGCCATACTGCTGATATTCAACAGCCTTTTCCCAGAGCGAACCGATATCCGAACCTATATGAATTTCGTCACTTATATTTTTTAAGAAAGCAAGCTCGGACAGACGTTTATTTTTCGCAAGACGATCAATTATCTCTCCTGCCTCAGCCAACTCAAATTCTATCATAAGCCGCAATTCCTCAAGCATATATTCAATGTCTTTCAAAAACCTGCATTTCTGCCGTAGCTTTCCCGAAAAATATCCTCCAAGCAAGGTGCATATCGCCATTATCAGAATAATAAGCACATTTTTCATAACTCGTCCGTCCTGTATATCCTGTGTTCCTGCTTTGGAAGTTTTCCAAGTATCACAATATGATCGAAGCTTTTCCAAAATGGTATTCTGCGCTTTATCCCTTCAATCGAAGATGCGTGTATCGAGGCGCATATCCTAATACCGCAGTTCATGGTATGTTCCATATATCCGAGTTCATCCTGCGAACCTGCTTCGTCGAAAATGATAATGTCAGGCGACATTACCCTCACCGCAATTTCAAGTCCGTCAGCCTTTGAGTATCCATCAAAAACATCTGTATTTATTCCAACATCATTCTGCGGAACTCCCATATAAACAGCCGCTATCTCTGAACGCTCGTCTATCAGCGAAACCTTGTATCTGCTTCCGAGAAGTCGGCACAAGTCACGCAATATAGTTGTTTTTCCGCTTGCAGGCACTCCTGCGATAAGAACATTTTTCAAACCACTGCAGAAAATCCTGTTATATATGTCCTCGCCCGAGCCGATCAACTCACGGCTGACCCTGACATTAAAACCGTTTATGTTTTTTATGTTTTTTATCTTTCCATCACGAACTACAGCCGTTCCGCATAAGCCTACACGATGTCCTCCCGACAATGTAATAAATCCGCTGCAAATATCTTCCTGAAAGGAATGTACCGAATTTTTGCATATTGCATAGAAAAAGCTGTCTATCTCCGCAGAAGCGACCTTAACACATTCACTGTTGAACGCTTTTGTTACCCGACTATTGCTATCAACAAAAAACATATCCGAGTTCCGTATTAATATAATTGGTTTTTCACGGCGAAAACGTATCTCCGTCAATCCGTCACCAAATGCGGCAATACTTTCTCTCAGTCTTTCGGGAAAATATTGAAGCAAGTCCTGCATATTATCAGCCGTTTTCATAACGAAATTCATACTTCCTTTCATTGTTTATTCTGATAAATGATATGCTTTTGCGGACAAGTATAGAACAAAAAAGCTTCCGAGAAATTGATCTCGAAAGCTTTTACTGTATTTATATTTTATTCTTCCACCCAAATTTGTTCTGTTTCGTGACCCTTCGGACGACCCATAAGATTTCTAAGCGCCGTTTTCGGATCAAGACCGTTGAACAAAACATTATAGCATTGTTCGGTTATCGGCATAACAACTCCAACGCTCCGTGAAAGCTCATAGGCTACCTTTGTGCAGGTATAACCCTCGACCGTGCCGATCTGCTTGACAGCTTCATCGGGAGAAACACCCTGTCCTATTAGTATCCCCGCACGACGGTTTCTGCTGTGCATACTTGTGCAGGTAACGATAAGATCGCCTATTCCGCTAAGACCTGCAAACGTATCTCTCTTGCCGCCCATTTTTACACCAAGACGGGCAATTTCCGTTATTCCTCTTGTCATAAGCGCAGCCTTTGTATTGTCGCCAAAGCCCATTCCGTCGCAGATACCTGCACACAGAGCAATTATATTCTTAAGCGAACCGCCAAGCTCTGAACCAACAACATCATCATTGATATAAATTCGGAGCGCAATATTCGACATGATCGACTGAATATAATCAGAATATTTGGAATTGTCAGAAGCCACGACAACAGTTGTCGGCATACCGATGCCAACTTCCTCCGCATGTGAAGGACCTGTCAGGATAACTATTGGCGAATTTGGAAGTTCTTCATGAAGGACTTCGCTCATTCTCTTAAAGGTCTTATCTTCAAGTCCCTTACTTGTGTTAAGGATCACCGTGTTTTCTGTAATGAACGGTGCAGCCTGCTTTGCAACACTTCGCACAAAACCTGTAGGAACGCCGAAGATCACAACATCGCTGTCCGATACGGTTGAGATATCCGATGTAAGCGTAATTGAATCTTTTATTTTCACCCCGGGAAGTTTCTTTTTATTCTCACCGTCACGCTTGATATCCTCTATCTCGCTCTCAAACGCCGACCAAACATTAACGCTGTGACCGTTATTGTCAAGCATTACAGCAAGTGCAAGACCAAATCCGCCCATGCCGAGAACTGTAAACTTTGCCATTATTTATTCCTCCGATCACTCTTTCTTTTTGTTAAAGCTGAATTTGTTTTCCGTACCCTCTTTAAGGCGCTTTATATTTGCACGGTGCATATATATCAGCAGCGCACTTGTGCAGGCAACAAGAATAACATGCGTGATGCAGTTTGCCAATGGAAGTTTTTCCACAAAAAAATGAAGCAAAAACGTAAGTATAGAATAAAATGCCGCTGCTGAGATAGATGAAACCGAAACATATCTTGTAATAAAAAGTACCAACGCAAAAAACGGTATGATTATTGCAAATGTAAGCGGATCGACCACAATAAGTACAGACGATGCAACAAGGATTCCCTTTCCGCCTTTAAAACCATAATAAATCGGGAAAATATGACCGAGTATCGCAAAAAATCCAGATATATATCCGATAGATATCTCGTCCAGTACCGGAGGATACCAATTGGGCAGCTCATTCGGAAATCCACTGCCGATAATAAGCCTGAACATCAAAATGCTTAACAATACAGCGATTATACCCTTTGCAAGGTCGCCTATAAGCGTAAGCAAAGCAGAAATTTTGCCATAACAGCGAAGTGTGTTGGTAAGTCCTGCATTTTTGCTTCCGTGCTCGCGGATATCCTCATGCTTTAAACATCGCACCACAATAATTGCTGAATTGCAGCTGCCGAGGAGATAAGAAATTATCATTGTCAGCAGCAGACATATCACCAATTTTATCATTTTCCATTCCCCTATTAGTCATCTTCACGGTTTCGTTCACGTACAACAAAGCGAACAGGTGTACCGTCAAGACCAAAAGTCTGTCTTATCTGGTTTTCAATATAGCGCTGATAAGAGAAGTGGAAAAGGTCAGCTCTGTTTACAAAAATTACAAACGTAGGCGGCTTTGTGGATGGCTGTGTCATATAATAGATCTTAAGTCGTCTGCCCTTATCGGACGGTGGCTGAACTCTCGTAGTTGCATAAGCAAGAACATCATTGAGCATACCTGTGGAAATTCTCATGCTGTTCTGCATATTTACATTGTTGATAAGGTCAAAAAGCTTGTCTATTCTAAGACCTGTCTTTGCCGAAATGAATACGAACGGAACGTATGACATAAAGCTGAAATCTTCTTCAAGCTTTTTTTTGAATTCGTCCATAGTGTTTGTGTCTTTTTCGATAGCGTCCCATTTGTTTATGGCAACGATACAGCCTTTTCCCTGCTCGTGAGCATATCCTGCAACCTTTGAATCCTGCTCTGTGAAGCCAACTTCCGCGTCGATAACTATTACACAAACATCAGAACGGTCAACAGCCATATAAGCTCTCAAAACACTGTAATGTTCGATCTTTTCCTGAATTTTTGACTTTTTGCGAATACCTGCAGTGTCAATAAATACATACTTTCCGTGTTCATTTTCAATAACAGTATCCGTTGCATCACGGGTCGTTCCTGCGATATCGGAAACGATAGCTCTTTCTTCTCCCGAAACGCGGTTGATAAGTGAGGATTTACCAACATTTGGCTTACCTATAACAGCTACTTTGATATATTCCTCATCATATTCAACGCTGTCATCTTCAGGAAAATACTCAAATACCTTATCAAGCATATCGCCGGTACCATGACCGTGCGCAGCAGAAATAGCAATTGGGTCACCAAGTCCAAGATTGTAGAATTCATAGAATTCAACAGGCGGGTCACCAATAGAATCGACCTTGTTTACACAAAGAATAACAGGCTTTCCGCTCTTTTGGAGCATTTTCGCAACATCATAGTCATTAGCTGTTACACCGGTTCTTATATCAGTCAAAAATACGATAACATCAGCTTTTTCAATAGCAAGTTCAGCCTGTCTGCGCATCTGTGAAAGGATAATATCACTGCTGTCAGGCTCAATACCGCCTGTGTCAACGATCATAAACTCACGGTTTCTCCATTCAGACTTAGAATAAATTCTATCTCTTGTAACACCGGGAGTATCTTCAACAATTGATATTCTCTGCCCTACAAGCTTGTTAAAAAGTGTTGACTTTCCAACGTTCGGACGGCCTACAATTGCAAGTATAGGTAATGCCAAAGCTATCATCTCCAATCAATTTATTCATATAAAATAGCATCAAGTAGCTCAAATCCTTCATTATCCACAGGTCTTACAGAAACTCCGAGAGCTTTCTCAACAGCTGGTATTCTCAAATCGTCAAGGAAAATATCCGAATCGCGCATAAGCATACATTTTGAGATGAGCAGCGCATCTCCAAGTTCTTTCCCCTTAAGCTGTGCAATGATATCCTGTGCTGTAATAAGTCCCGTGACTGTTATAGTTTCCCCGAAAAAGTCATTTCTTATTTTATAAACATTGCATTTTATATTGTCCCATTTTTCTTCCGCTTTTTTTACAAGCTTTACAAGAAAACCATAAACAGCCGCTCCCGTTGCAATTGAAACTGTTCTTGGCTTCGTCGGATCATCTGCGATTTTCATTGCGGATTCAAATTCATCTGCAAGAGAACGCAACATTCCTATTCCGTTCTCATACTGACAGTAATCTTCGTAATAATCACCGTCTGGAAGCTCCCTTTCTGCCGTGATGTAAAATTCATCGGCAGGAAAAACAAGCCTTGTTCCGTATTTTTCAAGAAATTCAGCCTGGAAGCTTTCGATAAGATCTATCGCCTGTCCTGCAGTTTCCTTATTGAACTTTTCAAGCGGGTAAAGTCCGTCACGAAATTTTGTTACCCCGACAGGAACAACGGCAGCACTCTTTATGTTCGGCATAAGATTTCCGAGGTCAGTCAGTGTTCTGCGCAGTTCATCTCCGTCGTTTATCCCGGGACAAAGAACAATCTGACAGTTCATCGCGATACCCGCATCAGCAAACTGCTTCAGATATTTCAGCTTTTCGCCTGCAAAACGATTATGCATCATCGTACAGCGAAGCTCGGGGTTGGTCGTATGAACCGAAATATTAATATTTAAACGCATATCAATTATGCGGTCGATGTCTTTCTGATCAAGATTTGTAAGGGTAACATAGTTTCCCTGCAAAAATGAAAGTCGTGAATCATCGTCCTTGAAATACAGGGTTTCACGCATATTGGGTGGCATCTGGTCGATAAAGCAGAAAATACACTTATTGGTGCAGCTTTGCTTTTTATCCATCAGAAACGTTTCAAATTCCAATCCGAGATCATCATATTCACTTTTTTCAATATGAAAAGTCAATCTTCTTCCGCTGCGGTCAACCGTAGTGCTGACATTAATTTCAGCCGCATAATACATATAGTCAAGTACGTCACGGATCTCATGACCATTCAGCGATATCAGTATGTCATTCTCTTTGACCCCTGCATGAAAAGCAGGTGAATCTTTAATAACAGATTGAATTTTTACAGCCATATTTCTCCTTAAAATAAAAACCGAAGAAGGATAAATCTCCCTCTTCGGTTCAGCAAGCTACTTAAGCTTCCTTAGAAATTACTTCTCTACCCTTATAGTATCCGCAATTTTTGCAAACCTTGTGCGGAGATGTAAGTTCGCCGCAGTGAGTACATCTAGAAAGTGCAGGAGCCTCCAGTTTCCAAACAGCAGAGCGTCTGCTATCACGTCTTGCCTTTGATACCTTTCTCTTTGGTACTGCCATTATTCAGCACCTCCTTATCCTTTAACCTTTACAGTTACATTCATTGAAATTCAAATCCGTTCCGCATACAGGACAAAGACCTTTGCAGTCTTCCTTGCAGAGCATCTTTGAAGGTAGCTGCAACAGAATATCCTGTATCACCAGCTCGTCCAAATCAAGCGAATCTCCCTCTGTTACAACATACTCATCATTGTCCGTGTTGGTTTCACGAACAAGAATATGCTCACAATCAAAAGAAAAGCTCTTTTTAAACGGGATAAGACATCTGTCACAAACAGCGTCAAGAGTAAAATCAACAGTACAGCTGAGCATGACCACACCTGCACGGTTATAGACCGAACCCTTAACATTTACGGGGTCAATGAAACTATATTGTTTAATCTCCTTCAGCCTGTCGGAATCAACAGCATAATCCACAATCAGCTTTTCGCCGACAATATTGTAAAGCTGCTTTAAGTTTAAAAACATAGCACACCCCAAACATAACGAATTAAATTATATCACAACATCAGTGATATGTCAATAGTTTTTGAAAATTATTTTTTCGCAAATTTAGAAACAGACTCAGGAAGATCAGCAAGTTCTGCGGAAACTGTAAATGTGACCTTTACATCAGAACCAGTGAGCTTGTCGATCTTGTTAAGTACAGCACCAAGTGCTTCAAAGTCAGCGCCGCCAACCTTAAGAATGGAGTCAACAAAGATCTCTTTGATATCATAGTTGCCTGCAACAAGTCCTGCAACAAGTCCATAGAAAGCTTCAAAGGAGTAAATGCTGTTAGCATCTGTATCAACGATTCTTACGTTTGTAGGAATATCATATCTGAGCTTTTCGCTCTTGTCGATGCAAACAACATAACCGTCAGACTTCTTGGAAGCCTCGTTAATCATATCAATCAAGATCTTTGTTTTACCTGTACCTTTTTTACCAGTAATAATTTTTACCATGTGAAAACACTCCGTTCCGCCGTTAGGCTTTTATATTAATATCACGAGTGGAAATCAACGTGATTTTAAACTAAGATCAGTTGAGCTTTGCTTCAAGCTCAGCTTTCATTCCCTCATAACCGGGCTTGCCGAGAAGAGCGAACATATTCTTCTTGTAGCTTTCAACACCGGGCTGATCAAAAGGATTAACTCCGAGCATATAACCGTCAACAGCGCAGGACTTCTCGAAGAAGTAGATCATATATCCAACATTGTATTCTGTTGTATCATCAAGTTCAAGAACAATGTTAGGAACGCCGCCCTCTGTATGAGCAAGGATAGTTCCTTCAAGAGCCTTGTGATTTACAACAGACATATTCTGATTTGTAAGGAAGTTAAGTCCGTCAAGATTTTCTTCATCGGATTCAAGGAAGAAATCCTTCTGAGGCTTCTTGATATCAACAACGGTTTCAAACATGATTCTTGAACCCTGCTGAATGAACTGACCCATTGAGTGAAGATCAGTTGAGAATGTTGCAGCAGATGGGAAAATGCCCTTGTTGTCTTTGCCTTCACTCTCACCGTAAAGCTGCTTGAACCATTCTGTCATCATTGTAAAGCTTGGGTCATAAGAAACGAGAAGTTCAACAGACTTGTTCTTGGAGTAAAGGATATTTCTGATTGCTGCATACTTGTAGCAGTCATTGTTATCGAAGTCCTTGCAGTAATCTTCCTGTGCCTGCTTTGCACCTGCCATAAGAGCATCTATATCACAGCCTGCAACAGCGATCGGAAGAAGACCAACTGCTGTAAGAACCGAGAATCTGCCGCCTACATCATCAGGAATAACGAATGTTTCGTAACCCTCTGTATCAGCGAGTTCCTTAAGTGTTCCCTTAGCCTTATCGGTTGTGCAGAAAATTCTTTCCTTAGCGCCGTCCTTGCCGTATTTCTTTTCAACAAGGTTACGGAATACTCTGAATGCGAGTGCAGGTTCTGTTGTTGTACCCGACTTGGAAATAACATTTACCGCAATATCCTTACCCTCGCAGATTGAAAGGATCGTATTGAGATAAGTAGGATTGATATTGTTTCCGACAAAATAAATGTCAGGTGTATCTTTCTTGATATCATTATAGAAAGGTGTTTTGAGAAGCTCAATAGCAGCTCTTGCACCGAGATATGAACCGCCGATCCCGATAACGATAAGAATATCGGAGTTGTTCTGGATCTTCTTGGCAGCAGCCTTGATTCTCGCAAATTCTTCCTTGTCATAATCTGTAGGGAGATTCAGCCAGCCGAGAAAATCATTTCCGAGACCGGTTTTATCGTGAAGCGTTTTAGCAGCAAGCTCAGCCTGTGCCTTAGCAGCTTCAAGCTCATGAGGAGCAATAAACTTTGATAAATACTTGCAATTAAGTGAAATTGGCATTTCAACATTCCTCCATATTAATTCCTAAATGCTATTTTACTATAATTTTTGTGAATTTGCAATATTTTTTGCGAACAATAAAGATTTTTTAACAAGTTTTATTCAATTTAGCTAAAATGAAACAAGCATTTTTAGCAACTTTAACAAAACATTAAAATTTGTTTTTTCATCTGCATTTTCAGAGGCGAAAATATCCACCGAAAAAAGATATTTTCCCTTTCGATAAAACTGTATCTCACCTACCTTATCGTCCTTTCTTATCGGTGCATATATCTGTTCAGGTATGATACAAACTGATGAAATGCTGTCTGCCGCACCTTTCGGTATCACTATATTTCGTATATCTCCAAAAGCAACAGGAATTTCCGTTTTAAGAGAATTTCTCACGCCTACCATACTCGGGATCTTATCGGGAGGATCAGGTTTGATAACAATATAATCCGCAAATACGGATTCAAGTTTCGTCCTTGCAGCCGAAAACATTTTATCCTTGTCATCAGCACCTAAAACGATCACGCCAAAAGCCTTGTCGCCCCTCTTGGCAGCAGCGGCGATGCAGTGTCCCGAGTTCTCACTTACTCCAGCTTTAAAGCCTATGATCCCATCAATTTTTTTGACAAGTTCATTAGAATTGACAAGCTCTGCCGTGTCATTTCGGACATAGTCAAGCCAAGTGGTGAAATACGGTGTAAGGAACTCATATTTATAGAGTTCACATATAAGCTTTGAAATATCGGACGCTGTTGAAAGCTGTTTGTCATCATCATAATATCCGCAGCAATTTGTGAACGATGTATTTTTCATTCCCAATTCTACCGCTTTGGCGTTCATTGCTGCAACGAACTTTTTCTCCGAACCGGAAACAGCCTCCGCTATTACGACCGAAGCGTCATTTGCATTTCCAATTATTATGCCTTTAAGAAGCTCCTCAACAGTAATGCTTTCATTCGGCATAAGCCATATCTGTGCGCCCTGCATAGAATTAGCGTACTCGGACACCTTGACAGTTGCGTCAAGTGAAAGTTCTTTACTGCTTATTTTTTCAGCCGCAAGCAACACCGTCATAAGCTTGTTCATCGTTCCGACAGGCACGACCTTATCAGCGTTTACATCATCAATAACTATTCCCGATGTAAGTTCAAAAACTATACTGCAGTATTCTGACGGTTCTGCATAAACCGCCGCAGCACATGACACGGCAATAATAACAGAAAGAAAAATTCCTACAAATTTTTTCATAAGCATCAACCTCATAAGTTTTTATACTAAACACCATTTAAAATTTGGAAAAAATCAAGCCGACAATCTTGGATATATGTGATTTCGGCGCAGATTTTTTCCTGTATTTTATTGGTGTTTAGTATTATCAGCAGACGGTCGTCGCAGACATAAGCGGTTATCTTTCCTTTATAATAGATGATATACTCCCCCATCATCTGCTTATAGGCAATATTTTCGAGGTTTGAGAGCTGTTCGAGGACATATCCGAGAAATTCTTTCCGTGACGGCACTGCATACTCCCCCTTTTTCTTTGTTTATTTGTATTGTATCACAGGTTCACGGAAAATTCAAGCTTTTTCTCGGGCAAATGCGCTAAACCGCTTGCAATATGCGCTTTAGTATGGTATAATTGAGATATGATTTTCGTTTATATTATGAATTAGGAGTTGTTTTTGATGTCTTTTGATAGCTATGAATCCCCTTTCTGCACCAGATATGCGAGCAAGGAAATGCAGTATATCTTCTCCGCAGATAAAAAATTCACCACCTGGAGAAAGCTTTGGGTCGCTCTTGCAAGGGCTGAAATGAAGCTCGGTCTTCCCATTACTCAGGAACAGGTGGACGAGCTTGAAGCAAACGTTGACAACATTGACTATGCTGTTGCCGCTGAGAGAGAAAAGCTCGTCCGTCATGATGTTATGGCTCACGTTTACACTTACGGTCTTGCTTGTCCGAAGGCTAAGGGCATCATTCATCTCGGTGCTACTTCCTGCTACGTCGGCGACAATACCGACATCATCATCATGCGTGATGCGCTCAAAGTTGTAAAGAGAAAGCTCATCAACGTTCTCGGTCAGCTTTCCGAATTCGCTATGGAATACAAGGATATGCCTGCACTTGCTTACACTCATCTCCAGCCTGCACAGCTCACGACTGTCGGCAAGCGTGCTACACTTTGGATGAATGAGCTTCTTATGGATCTCAACGAGATCGACTACAGGATCGAAAACCTTGCGCTCCTCGGCTCAAAGGGTACAACGGGAACTCAGGCTTCGTTTATGGAGCTTTTCGAGGGCGACACGGACAAGGTAAAGAAGCTTGAAGAGCTTATTGCAGAAGAAATGGGCTTCGACAAGGTAGTTCCCGTATCGGGTCAGACCTATTCGAGAAAGATAGATTCACAGATCGTTGCTACTTTGAGCGGTATCGCGCAGTCGGCAATGAAGTTCGCTAACGATATGCGTATCCTCCAGAACTTTAAGGAAATGGAAGAGCCGTTCGAGAAGAACCAGATCGGCTCGTCCGCAATGCCTTACAAGAGAAATCCTATGCGCTGTGAGCGTATCACTGCTCTTGCGCGTTACGTTATGATCGACTCGCTCAACCCTGCATTCACCGCAGGCACGCAGTGGTTCGAGAGAACGCTCGACGACTCGGCTAACAAGAGAATTTCCGTTGCAGAGGGCTTCCTTGCGATCGATGCTATCCTCAATATTCTTATCAACGTAACCTCGGGAATCGTTGTATATCCAAAGGTTATCCGTGCAAGGATCATGAAGGAGCTTCCGTTTATGGCTTCCGAGAACATTATGATGGACGCTGTAAAGAGAGGCGGCGACAGACAGGCTCTTCACGAGAAGATCCGTACCTACGCAATGGAGGCAGGCAAGCAGGTCAAGGAATTCGGACTTGAAAATGACCTTATCGAGAGAATTCTCGCTGACCCTGATTTCAAGACCTCGAGAGAAGAAATTGAGGCTATTCTCCAGCCTGAACATTTCACGGGCAGAAGCGCACAGCAGACCGAGGAGTTCGTAAACGGACTTATCAAGCCTATCCTTGAAGCTAACAAGGACATTATGGGTGAAAAGGCAGAACTGACGGTTTAATGCGTAATGCGTAATGCGTAATGCGTAATTATTTTGCTCTGTGAGTTCATATTGAATATCGTAGGGGACGGGTTTCCCGTCCCGCGCCGCAAGGCGTTTATGAAATAAACGAACAAGCCTGTTTTCAAGGTAAAACCTTTGAAAACAGGCTTGTATTTTTATTATTAACGTATTTTGTGTGCCGAAAATCGCTTCGCGATTCGGGACGGGAAACCCGTCCCCTACAATTTTTCATGCGTTTTGCGTAACAAATTTGTGTATTAAACGGGCGGATATAGAATCCGCCCCTACGAAATATAGGTTTTCACAACAAATATGCGAAACAAAATAATTACGCATTACGCATTACGAATTAGTCATTATCTCAATATAGACCTCATTGTCCGAAACATAGCTTGAATTTATATCGACTGTGTATTTCAGATAAAGGTCGCCGCCGTCTGCGGTGAGGTTGTTGACTATCGACTGAGTGTAGATACCGATAGTCATATCTCCGTAGGGTGTGCCGTAATGGCAGTGGTGCTTTTTATCCTTTTCGATGATAAGGTTCGTGCCTGCTTCGCCGCTCCGCACTATTGAGGCACTTTCGTTGCCGAATGCGGTTATTTCCGTGCGAGCGCCCTCAAAGCCCGTGGCTTCGGTTTCGTCATAGGCAATTCTGAAGCCGCCGCCCTTCACGGTGGAAAAGGTTGCGCCCGTTATGAGCTCGGTCTCACTTTTTTCCCTATCTACCTGCTGAACGCCTTTCAGCATTATTGTAACATCTTTTTTCATACTTGACCTCTTAGAAAAAGCCGCCGATCGTGGCTTTTGGCATCGGCGGTTTCTTTTTTTATGTGAGCGAGATAAGTTCCTCTGTTTCGACTTTCCCGACATTTTCCTTTATTTTTTCACCGAGGAAGCTTTCAGCGTTTTCCCTGAACATTTCGGTGCTGTCCGATGAATAGAACACCGTTTCGCCCCCGTTTTCACGCTCTGCGAGCATATCATGTCTTGTGAGGTATGCGCAGGCGAACTTTGCGGCTTCTCTGCCCGAGGATATAAGCTCAACATTTTCGCCCATATAATCGGCTATAACGTCCTGCAATATCGGATAGTGCGTACAGCCGAGGATAAGCGTATCTACGCCCTCACGCTTGAGCGGTTCGAGATACTGCTCTGCGACGAGCTGTGCGACCTTGTTGTTTCTGTCCGCAAAGCCGTTTTCAACGAGCGGCACGAACAGCGGACAAGCCGCGCCGACTACTGTGAGTGACGGTTTTATCGTGCGGATAGCCTTTGCATAAGCGCCCGATCTTATCGTTGCGGCTGTTCCGATAACGCCTATCTTTCCGTTCCTCGTTTTAGCGCAGGCGGTCTGCACCGTCGGCAGGAGGACCCCCGTGAACGGTATGCCATCGGCATCTTTTTTATCCATTCCCACGACAGACGAGACCGTACCGCAGGCGGCGATTATCATTTTGACATCGTGCTTTTTCATAAAGGCGATATCCTGCATCGCATATTCCATTATGGCTTCACGGCTTCGCGAACCGTAAGGAAGGCGCGCCGTATCGCCGAAGTAGATGATGTTCTCATTCGGCATAAGACTGCGCAGTTCCTTATAGCAGGTCAGACCGCCCATTCCCGAATCGAAAACTCCGATCGCTGAATTATTCATTTAAAGCAACTCTCTTTGCAAATTAGTTGTCCATAGCCGACTCGATAAGTCTGTCGAGAAGCTCGGGCTGTGAGATACCCATATTTTCCATAAGCTTCGGGTACATACTGATAGGTGTGAATCCGGGGAGGGTGTTTATCTCGTTGAGAATGACAGTTCCGTCCTTTTTGAGGAAGAAATCTATTCTTGAAAGGCCGGAACAGCCGATAACCCTGAATGCTTTGAGAGCCGTTTCACGAATTTCGTTTTCGGACTCGGCAGGAATATCCGCAGGAATATTTATTCCCGATGTGCCTAAGATATATTTTGCGTCATAATCGTAGAAATCATTGCAGGAAATAATTTCGCCCACTCTTGAAGCGAAAGGCTTATCTGTGCCGAAAACAGCACATTCAAGCTCTCTGCCCTCGATAAATTCTTCAACGATGACCTTTTTATCGTGTGAAAATGCGAGCTTTATCGCATCTTTGAGCTGCTCAAACGAGCCTGCTTTGTTTACGCCGACCGAAGAACCGCTGTTGCAGGGCTTTACGAAGAGCGGAAAATCGAGTTCATTGATGATATTTTCGCAGATCTCATCGAGCTGACCGAGATCGGACTGACGGACAACGGCGTGTCTTGCCATGTGAATGCCTGAGGCTTCGAGGATAGTGTGCGTAACGGCTTTATCCATACAATCGGCAGAGGCAATGACCTTACAGCCGACATAAGGTATTCCCGAAAGCTCGAGAAGTCCCTGAATACAGCCGTCCTCGCCGTGCTGACCGTGGAGCGCGGGGAAAACAACGTCTATTTTCGTTATCGAATATGTACCGTCAACGATCTTTACGATGCCCTTGTACATCGGGTCGGGAAGAATGACCGCAGGAACGCAGTCGGGGTTGGACTCCCAGTTGCCTGAGGTTATCATATTAACGTCGCCGGGATAGAAGAGCCAGCGGCCTTTTTTCGTGATGCCGATAGGAATGACCTCATATTTATCGGCAGGGATAGCATTTATGATGTTAGTCGCAGAGATCAGCGAAATATCGTGTTCATTTGAAACTCCGCCGAAAAGTACGGCAACCTTGATTCTGGACATTTTTTACCACTCCTATGGTTATTGTCACAAAGACGGCAAAAAGCCGCTTTTTGCACAAATATTATATCACATTTTTGGTGCTAAAGTCAAGCATTTTTCAAACTTTGCGGCAATGTTTGGGCAAAATTTCCTTGTAAATATCAGACGGAAATATAATCAGCCGCAGCATAGCCGGTCATACCTCCGTAGCTGACAACATACCAGTTGCCCGTCTGACCGAGAACAGTCACCTCCGCACGGTTCGGGATAACGCCGACAACACGGGCGTTGGTGTTCGGCAGGCTTCGGATATTGAGGTTCGAGCCGTCCGTTGTGACCGTTCCCGTCCGTGCAGGCACGGCTTCTACGAAAGGTATTCCGAAGTAGTCGCAGAGCGCTTGGGTGAGGCTTCGTGCGATAGACTGCGTGTTTGATCTTATCCATTCCGCGTCCTCGAGGTTGTCGTGATAGCCAAGCTCGCAAAGCACCGCAACCGCCCGTGTCTGCGTAACTTCTCCGAGTGAGGTCGTGGGGAGCGTGTTGACCTTTGAGGGATTCGGATAGATATTTTTGAGGTTGTTGACGATAATATCCGCGAGCCGTTCGCTCTGTGCGGAATAGGGAGAATAGTAGATATCGATGCCCGAAAGTATGCCTGCGAAGCGTCCTCCGCCTGCGTTTGAGTGTAGCGCAAGGTGTACGTCATAATAACGTGAATTTGAGTCAGCAATAGCTCCGCGGACATCACGGTCGGGTTCGTTGCGGCTGTAGGTTATACCCGAAGAGCGCAGGTAGGGTTCCATAGCATCGGCGATAAGGTTCATCTGCTGCTCCTCGTTTCCGCCGTTTACATATTGGTTCCACTGCTGCGTTGACGGGCTTAAAAATACACTCGGCATAAAAAATATCTCCTTACATAGACTTGATAGCTTTGTTCAAGTTTATGCGGGGAGATATAAGGTTATGAATGTATATTAAAACGATCGTACTAAGAACACAATGACACCTATGACCGCAGCAACAGTTAGAAAAATCAATGCTTTGAACAAAACGGGGTGTTCTTCGGAAAATGCCGCTACCTTCATTGCACGTATAATATGCCCGAGCGTGCCGCAAATGGTTATCAGTTCATCTATTACAGGAATATTGTCCGGGATTATCATATTTAATATTGTTATAATTATTTTCAATCCGAGCGGCAGACACATAAAAATTATAATAAGTATTATCGCTAAAAAAATCATATATTCCCCCAAAAATATGACGGTTCTTCCATAATACACAGAAGAACCGTTATAAAAATGCAATTCCTATTTTATTTTGTTCCAACAGCTTCATTATTGCGAATTATAACTCTTTTTTTCAGTTTGGGCAATATGTTTCTCCTGTATATAATCCCCATTTAATAGCTGCTCCACAGTTTGGACAACTGCCATGTTGAACAAATACTGCATGTAATTTTTTTGTAAACATAATTTACACTCCTTGTTTAAAATATATTTATTAAGCAGTATATGTTAAAAAATAAGCTCATCTAACTCTGAAATCTCTTGCGAATTCGCCGCAGGAACAGTGCATATATGCCGACTTGATCGTTCTTGTGCATACGCATTTTCCTTCTGCACCTCGGTCAAATTCATAGATGCTCGGATTGCTGCGATCCGGTCTTGGGTCTGCATCGCCTTGCCAATTTTGGCAAAATGCGCATATTTCGCCCTCATAATTGTTGATATTAGCTTTTGCCATAAAAAACGCTCCTTTACAATATTGTTAATGGATTCTAACTATTTTAATTATAGCATCTTTTTGGCAAATAAGGTATGCTGTTAGCTTATTTTTTGCCGATCAAAACCTCTCCCAAAAAGCTTTTTAGCGGAAGTGTGCTGCCCGAGTGTCTGCCGTTCGGAACGACCTCGAAGCGGCTGTTTTTCAGCAGGTTTCGGGTCATATCGTGAGTATCGATGACCTCATCACTGCCGCCGACAATGACGGAAATTTTCTCGCTGTCGATATCCGCAAGCTCGCCGAACAGCTTTATGAACGGGTGGATCTCGCCGTTATAGCCGAGCCTTGGCAGATGCAGGAACGGCATAAGGCACGGGTTGACGAGCGCCGCAGGAAGTCCGAGCCGCACTGACATTACGGCGGCATAAAATCCGCCGAGGCTCGAACCGACAAGCATTTCCGCGCCGCACTCCCCTACTTCGCGCAAAAGCATTTCAAGCGTTTCATCGGGTGAAAAGGTATCGTAATCAAGCTCGGGCGAAGTGACTTCGTGACCGAGCGCAGTCAATGCTTCGTATGCGCTGTTTTCCGCACTGCCTTTATAGCCGTGGATATTGAGTATTTTCATTTTGGGACTTCTTTCTTATTAAACATTCGTCTGAGATCAGTATTCTATGCCAAGCTCGGGATAATTCTTGAATTTTTGTATAATGCCGACAGATGTATCGGACAAAGCTCCGCTGTCGGGGTCGGCAGGCGAATGGATATTGTACAGATATCCGCTTTCGCTGTATCTTCCGCCGTTTTTGTTGGTATAAACATCGCTGTCAAACCAAGCGTTCACTATCTTCACGCACATTACAACATGGTCGCTGTTCGGGAAAAGCTCCTTTTCCCACGCGTATTCACATTCGAGGTTGAGAAAGCACTCCTCAACGAGCGGTGCGCTGACCTTTCGTGCAGGGAATACCGTAAGTCCCGATGCTTGAAGCTCGTCCTTGTCAAAGCTGTTGTTTTTTATGGTGGAATAGCATTTTGCGTAGTTTTCCGCCGACATAAAGTTTATGGCAAGCTGTTTGGTTTCCTGTACTGTCTGATAAAGATGTGAACTTTTATGCACACTTGAAAAAATACAGTAGAATCCGTCCTCGCTTGAAAACGAGAACCATGACTGCATTGAACCGTTTGCTTTTCCGTTGCTTTTATAGCTTGTGACGAGCGCAAGCGGTGATGGTATTGCTGTGAGAAATTCGAGCCAGTCAAAACCGTAAAAATTATGGTCTTTGAACACTTCGGGACACTCAAAAAATTCTTTTTTCATACTTTTTCCTGCCTTTCGTTTATGAAATTTTGCCTTTATGAGCTTATAATATCACATCAGCAGACAAAAGTATTGAAAAAATGCGACATTATTTTTCAAATTCGTTCATTGCCTCGGACGGGAGCATTGAATGGAAACGTCTGAAATCCCTCAGCAGGTGTGATTGGTCGGAATATCCGAACTTTTCCGTAATATCAAGCGGCGAATACGTCCCCGAGCGAAGCTCCTGCCACACGAGCTGGTATCTTATCAGCGATGAAAAAAACTTCGGGGATATGCCGATCTTTTCGCTGAACGACCTTTCAAGCTGTCGTACCGATACTGCGGTTTCGCGTGACAATTCGGCAGTCTTTATCGTTCCCTTTGAAGAAATTATGCTGTATATCCCGTTCAAAACATTAGGGTTCAATCGCCCGAGGTCAAGGCGGCTGTAATACTAAACACCAATAAAATACAGGAAAAAATCTGCGCCGAAATCACATATATCCAAGATTGTCGGCTTGATTTTTTCCAAATTTTAAATGGTGTTTAGTATAAAGGTATTTTTCGCATATATCAATACGTTTTTCGGTCGATCTTTCGTTGATGATCAGCGGCAAAAGACTGCTGTATATGTCGGGGAAGAAATTTCGGGCATCAAAGCTTGAACCTTTCGTTCCCGAGAAGCTTTCGGACGTAAAAAGGCAGGCTGACCAAGCATAAAATCTTATGCCAAACTGTGTTATATTCACTTTATCGAGGACGTTCGTACTGTCATCTACGGCACAGAAGCCGCAGTCCGTAAGTTCTTCGCCGCAAAAGCTGAACACGATGTCCATGCAGGTATCGGGAATTATCATAACAGGTCGGCTGTATTCTGTCATCTCCCAGAAGCATCGAATGAATGGTGACAGCGCTTTTGAGGGCGTATATTCCCGGTAGCCCTCTTTCGGCATTGCGGTTTCGGGGCGGTATATTAAAGAGAGGTCAAACATTTTTTACTGCTTTCTTTTGGTGTTGGATAAGATAAAGTGAATGCATTTGCTCCTGCTCCATTCCTAAAGGAGCCGAATTCGCCCCTTTAAAGTTTGGGTTGTTAAGCTGTTCCCACAATCCCCAAAATTCGATCGTATTTTGACATGAATAACGCTTTTTTGCACTGTCTTTTGATTCCATCATTGTTTTATCTGTTCATTAAATAAGACTTTAAAAGTTTAAGCCATTCGGGAACATAATCACCGCTGAAAATGATATTGCCGTTCCTATACTCTCCCACATCGACAAAACCGTTCTCGTTATCATAGAAATGCACCTCATCACAATAAGGAAGTATGTTTATAAGATCTTCAAAGCGCTTCTCGTAACGTCGTATTACGTCCTCGGTCGGGATATTGTGACCGCCTTTTCTTACACGGTTGCTTATGCGGCTTATGCTTTCTTCTGCGGAGCTGATGCCGACATAGTACAGACGTATATAATAATCTTTTTCACGGGCGGAATTGATCGTATGCAAAGTCTTTCTGCCCGACAGTGTTGTTTCCTGTGTGAAATTCACTCCTTTTTCAAGACAATCGTTTATTATCCGTATAGCTTCTTTGCCGCCCCTGAGCTTATCGCCGCCCTGCTTTGCTGTCAGGCTGTCTGTATCTACAACAATACCCAAATCGTTATGTTCGCCGACCAGCACACCGGTCAAGCTGCTTTTACCTACGCCATTCACACCGCCGATAATTGTATATTTCTTCATACGATCATTCTCCCGCATAACAAAATTCAGTCTGCCTTTATAAATATTATTATACATCAAATCACCATCAAACACAATAGTTTTCCCATTTCAGGCAAAAATAAAAAAGCCGCTTGAAAAACAAACGGCTTCTTATGGAGCTGGAAACGTGACTTGAACACGCGACCTGCGCATTACGAATGCGCTGCTCTACCAACTGAGCTATTCCAGCATTGCTATAATATTATACTATAAAATAAGCTTGCTGTCAAGCCCTTGCACAAAAAAATATCAGAATTTTTGTTCAATTGTCAATGATAGGTGA
>OHDN01000516.1_pt1 | contig 24450 bp, 15 predicted proteins | sample 1566971 | NCBI WGS metagenome assembly OHDN01 (sample SAMEA3879538, study PRJEB24766) | human gut metagenome | biome: human-associated habitat; feature: feces | place: USA | collected 1985/1987
GTTAATCCTCGATAAAAGCCTTTATGACCGCCGAAAATATTGCGATCACGGTAACACCGATGATTTTCTTCATAAGAATCGTTCTCCTTTCGTGAATAAGATTTTGTGCATTTTCTGCCATTAAACATAGATATCGGCATAAATGCGGAATAAGTTCAAAGCATGAAAAAAGCCCCATGCACTCCGGCAAACGCCGGAAAACATGGGGCTTTAAACGTTTTATTCATGCTCTTACATTTATATTATATATTTGAAATGTGCAGCTTTATCACTATTTGCGACAGATTGCAACAAAACAATAAATACTACAAAAAGGAGGCAAAGCTATGCTTTCAGATTATGATGATTACCTTACTCCATACGAAGTCGCAGATGAGCTTGCGCTTTCGATCACTACCGTTTACAACCTGCTCCGTGCTGGAAAGCTGCCGGGGGTTAAGATCGGCAGGAGTTGGAGAATTCCGAGAGATGCTTTGGAGAGGGTTATTTACAGATAGACTTATCGGTCATACGGAGTTTTCCGTATGACCGATTAATTTAAAACTTTCGATTATTTTTTCATAAAATTTGCGGTAATCTTTCCAAGCATTTCATATTGTTCGGAGGTCAATCTGTTTTTTATACTACAATTCTGTTCACGAAATAATTTAACCAACTCTTTAACAATTTCGATTTGTTCATCTGTTAATTGAAAAAAAGTAACCGCACCAACAGGCTCTCTTCCGAGGAGATAATCACATGATACTCCGAATTTTTCAGAAATCTTGCGAATTGTCATACCATCCGGTGGTTTTAGATTATTTTCATATTTACTTATAGTTGTTCCCCTTACACCTAATAATTCACCAAACTCAACTTGTGTCAATCCCTTTTGTTCACGTAGGTCTTTTAAAATATCTCCGAAATTATAATACTTCTCCATATACTGCTTTCCTCTCTGTTCTGTGGAATTTTAGCACAAATAGCTTGACGATTTGTGGAATTTATTGTATAATATTCCACGAAGTGTGTAGTTTTATATCATAAACTCTACGATTTTACAAATTAACGATATGGAAGTATTTTATGACTAATTTATATAGTGCAGGATTGATGTCCCAATCCTTTTGGTTTATTGAGTTTAAAAAAATAGTTTCTGCGATAAATGAGGGAAAATTAGCTGACGAGATAAAAACGTTATGTGTTGAAGAAAACTGGTTTGGTGCAGTTAATTCATACAGATCCAAACGTATGTATGGATATATCATCAATCGTGTTAAGTCTATGGATGATGATCTGATAGATATTTTTATTTCATCAGATGTTGCGACTCAAAAGCTGATCGACCTTATATGTATTATGAAAACAGATCGGTTGTTTTTTGAGTTTGTATATGAAATATATCGGGACAAGATCATTCTTGGAAATGACGAAATAAGCACAAATGACGTTTCAATGTTCTTTGTGAATAAGGCAAATCAATATGATGAGATCTTGGCTTGGAAGGATTCAACGATCAAGCACCTTAAAACAACATATATGAACTTTCTTACCGAATCGGGACTGGCAATGAATATCAACAATAATAAAGCAGTAAAACAGATCACGCCGCCGTTTATTGATACCATACTTGAATCGTATCTGAATAATAACAATGATCTGGCTGTGATAAAAGCTCTTACAGGGGTGAACTGATATGACTGAACTTGAAGAAAGACTTAAAATAGCCGAAGAAGAAATGAAAAAGCCTTCATTCCTGAATAATAAAGGCTTGGGAAATGAAACTGGTTATTATATTTTTGATTATCCCGCTGAGCAGGAATTGTTTGTAAGGGAAAGAATAAATTATAGCTCAAAAATATAATCACTCTGAATCGGAAAGAAAGATAGTTATTTTTGACCTTTATGATATAATCATAAAGCTGTTGGAGGATAAAGGCTTCCTTGAAAAAAACTTTGATTTTGAAAAAAGCAAAGGACTTGACAGAGTAGCAAAGGCGATAGGCAATACCCTTCGCCTGACCTCATCGGATAACCTTGTTATAAAATATATCAATGAAAATGCACCTGAAAACTCCATTATTTTTATAACCGGCGTAGGTAAAAGCTATCCTATCGTCAGAGCACACAGCATTTTGAATAATCTTCATCCCGTAAGTGATGATATTCCGATAGTAATGTTTTATCCGGGAAATTTTACAGGTCAGGAACTTATACTTTTTAACGAGATAAAGGACGATAACTATTACAGAGCATTCAGACTTGCATAATTTGGAGGTATGATAATGAAAATCAGTCAGCTTTTTGAAAAAGACATTAACCGTACAATAAAGGGCGTTGTTAAGGTTGAACAGGACGCTGCCGAAGATGTAAAGCAGGAGCTTGAAGAATATGTTGTGACAAGAGAGCTGAACAAACATTTTGCAACATTTTTCTCAAACTATAAAAAAGGAATACTTGGAAATACAGATGCGATGGGAGTGTGGATCTCAGGCTTTTTTGGAAGCGGTAAATCTCACTTTCTGAAGATGCTTTCATATACCATCAGCGGTAAAGAATACGGCGGCAAAACCGCAATAAAGTATTTTGAAGAGGATAACAAAATCAGTGACAGTATGGTTATGGCAGACATGAAGCTTGCTGCCGAAACACCTGCCGATGGTATTCTTTTTAACATTGATTCAAGAAGTGAAATGACAGGCAAAAGCAACAAAGAAGCCATCGGATATGTATTTCTTAAAGTTTTTAATGAAATGCAGGGATTCTGCGGTGCTATACCTCTTGTTGCAGACCTTGAAAGAAGATTGACCGATGAGGGAAAATATGACGAGTTCAAAGAAAGATTTGAAGAGCTTAACGGAACATCATGGGTAGATTCACGAGATGATTTTGACTATATTCAGGATGAAGTCGTTGAGGTTCTTACCGATATGGATGTAATGTCGGAAGATGCCGCAAGAAATATATGTGAGAAAATATCCGAACCGTATTCTATGGACGTTAAACGTTTTGCCGATCTTGTAAAGAAGTATATTGATAAGAAAGGCAAAAATCATCACGTTGTATTTCTTGTTGATGAGATAGGTCAGTACATAGGTGACAATAATGACCTTATGCTCAATTTGCAGACTGTCACCGAAAACCTCGGAACAGCTTGTCACGGCAAGGCATGGGTGATTGTAACAAGCCAGCAGGATATTGATTCCGTAACAAAGACCAATCAGAATTTCTCCAAGATCCAGGGGCGTTTTGATACCAGACTATCACTTTCATCAACAAACGCCGATGAAGTCATCAAACAGCGTATTCTGAAAAAGAATGAACTTGGAAAAGAAACCCTCCACACATTATATGATACAAAAGACACTATTATCAAGAACCTTATCTATTTCAATGACAGCGTTGAAAAGAAGCTATATGCTGACAGAGATAATTTTGCAGAGGTATATCCGTTTATTCCTTATCACTTCAACCTTTTAAGCAGCATATTGACTGCCGTAAGAACATACTGCACATCGCTCAAGCATTTGTCAGACGGTGAGCGTTCCATGCTTGCTCTTTTCAAAGAATCGGCTGTCAGACTGGCAGACTGCGAACCCGGCAGAATTATTCCGCTATATATGTTCTACGATGCACTTGAAAGATACCTTGACCATATCTATTCATCTGTAATTACAAAGGCATGGGAAAATCATAGGATAAACCCTGATAAGGAAGAAAACTGCTTTAATGTCAATGTACTGAAAACACTTTTACTTATAAAATATGTCAAGGAGATAAAGCCTAATCCCGAAAACATTGCAAGCCTTATGGTTGAATCTCTTGATGATGAAAGAATGGAGATCCAGAAAAAAGTCGAGAGTGCATTGAATGTTCTTGTTAATCAGATGCTTGTTCAGAAAAATGGCGATAACTATATCTTCCTTACAAATGAGGAGCAGGAGATCAACAAGTCCATTGCGCAGCAGCCTATCGAGCCTTCCGAGATAACAGCAGAAGTATACGCCCTTATTTTTCAGGATATTTATTCCGAGGATAAATATCGCAGCAATCATTTGAGCGGCAGGTACACATTCCGTTTCAATCAGATCGTCGATGATAAGATGCTTCGTTCAAATCAGAATAATGATATCAGCGTAAAGATAATTACCCCTGACAGCGACGAAAGCAGAGATGATAATACGCTCCGTATCAGTTCAGCGCAGCAGAGTGCTGTCCTTGTTGTGCTGCCCGACGACAGAGCATTTATTGAAGAGATACGCAGTGCAAAGCAGATCGAAAAATTCCTTAAATCGGGAGCACAGGGAGTTGTAAACTTCAATCTTATCAAAGAGCAGAAAGCAGTTGGACTTCGCGAGAGAAAGGAAAATGCTAAGATCTATCTCAAAGATGCACTTGCTCACGCTGTTATCTATACCAATGGAGAACGTGTCGAAACAAATGCAAAGGAGATCGGCTCACGCATAAATGAAGCGCTCGGCAAGCTTGTGTCTGCAATATATCATAAGCTCACATACATTGATACTGCCATGAACGAAAGCGATGTTCTTGATGTTCTTACAGCAAAGAATGACCAGCAGATAATAGCAGGTATGCAGGCTGAACCAAACAAGCTGGCGCTTAAAGAAGTCCTTGATTATATCGGCAGAAATACCGCAAATCACACCAAAACTTCAATGAAGACCCTTATGGACAGATTTATGAAAGCTCCGTTCGGTTTCAGGGAAGAAGACGTGCAGTGGCTTATCGCAAAGCTTTTCAAAAACGGTGATATTTTCCTTTATGTGAACAGTGAAAGCATTACATTCACCAACAAGGAACCCAAGGAAATTCAGCGATATATTACCCGTAAGGAATATATTGACAAGCTTATGACTGAGAAGCGTGATAAGGTAAGCGATCGTGATAAGAAAGCTGTCAAGGATATTATCAAGAACGTATTCAAAATAGCATATTCAAATGATGACGAAGATGCAATAATGCGTGATTTCAGGCGGTATGCTGAAAGCTGTCAGAGAGAACTCGCAGATTTTGAGCGCAGATACGGTACAGCTCATTATCCCGGAAAGCAGATCGTTCTAAACGGCAAAAAGTATATGCAGGATATTCTTGATATAGACAATGTTACGCTGCTTTTCAGAAGTGTTCCCAAAATGCTTGATGATCTTCTTGATTTTGAGGAGGATTATGAACCGATACAGAAATTCTTCGGTGGTGAGCAGGTCAGAATATTCGACAAGGCTATTGCTGTTCTGGATAATTTTGAGGCAGGAAAGACGTATATTGTTGATGACAATATCGAAAACACCGCAAAGCAGATAAAGGATATTGTCCGTTCGGAAAAGCCCTATAACAATATACACAAGCTGCCCGGACTTATTGAGGAATATCATCAGGCATACAGCGTATTGCTGGACGAAAAGACAGAGCCTGTCAGAGCTGCTATTGAAGATGCAAGGGCAAGAGTGTTTGAACGCCTTGACGGCAAGCATTGCAAGCAGGAGTTCAGCAGCAAATATGTCAATAAGTTTGAGGAACTTCGTCAAAAAGCCGAAAGCTGCAACAATCTTGCAGATCTCCAGAGCGTTACTGTTGAAGCAGACGCATTGAAGGTGCGCTGTCTTAATGAAATTGATGCAAGAGAAAATGCGATACTCAAAGAAATCGCCGAAAAGCAGGCAAAAGTAGTTGAGCAGAAATGCGGCTCTGAACCCGACACTCCTCCCACCCCCAAGCCTGTTATCAAAAAGCGCAGGAATATCAGCATCAAGAGCATAAATACTTCGGGTTCGTGGCAGCTTGAAAGCGAAGAGGACGTAAAGAAATATGTTGCAGAGCTTGAAAAGAAGCTTATGCAGACACTTGAGGACGACACCATTATCAATATTGAGTTTTAAAGGAATGATATAAATGAACAAGCCGCAGATAAAGAATTTTTCCGTTTGGGCGAGAAGAAAGCTTATTGAAACCGTAAGCTATCGCATGAGCCTTATCGGTATTTTTGAAAATAGGATCGCCGAAGCTCTTCCGCAGTCAACAGCAAATCTGAAATTCTATGATATAGGTACAAGCAAACCTGCCGAAGTCAAGGGCGATGACATTGGATACCGCAGTGAGCTTGTAAGCAAAATTGAGCGAGACGGATATAAAAGCACCGTTGATGAAATAGCATACACCTGGTTCAACAGGCTTATCGCTATACGCTTTATGGAAGTAAATGATTATCTGCCCTCCCGTGTGCGTGTTCTGTCCTCGCTTGACAGTGAAAAGAACGAGCCTGATATTGTTACGGAAGCTGTCAGTGTTGCCGACGAAAACGGATTTGATATATCTGCGGACGAAATATATCGCCTTAAAGATGAAAACAAAGCCGATGAGCTTTTCGGAAAGATGTTTGAATTTCAGTGTATTCAGCTATATTCCTGCCTGCCCGAACTTTTTCAGAAATCTGCGAATTATATGGAAATGCTGCTGCCCGTTTCATATACGGACAAGGACGGCATAATATATCACCTTGTTCACGATATTCCCGAAGATGATTTTAACCTTGAAAAAGAAGGTCAGGTCGAGATAATCGGCTGGCTGTATCAGTATTACAACACCGAGCCTAAAGATGCGGTTTTTGCTGCTCTGAAAAAGAATGTCAAAATTAGCAAGGAGAAAATCCCTGCGGCTACACAGCTTTTTACTCCCGACTGGATAGTCCGCTATATGGTAGAAAATTCTCTCGGCAGATTGTGGCTTGACGGTCATTCGGATTGCAGTGCGAAGTCCGAGTGGAAATATTATCTTGAAGAAGCGGAGCAGGAAGAAAGCGTCAGGGCACAGCTTGACGAAATACGCAAGGAATACCGTGCCCTTAACCCCGAGCAGATAAAGTTCATTGATCCTTGCATGGGCAGCGGACATATTCTTATCTACGCTTTTGATGTTCTTATGCAGATATACATGAGCTGCGGCTATTTCGAGCGTGATGCGGCACAGCTTATCATTCAGAAAAATCTGTACGGACTTGATATTGACAAACGTGCATATCAGCTTGCATATTTTTCCCTTATGATGAAAGCAAGACAGTATGACCGCCGTTTTCTCACCCGTAATATAAAGCCTAACCTCGCTCATTTTCAGGGGTTGGCATCTGTTCAAAACGCTTATGTTACGGGAGCAATAAAGGAGTTTGCGGAACAATTTGAGAATTGCGATACATACGGCTCACTTACCGAAATGCACGAGATAAATGGACTTGATGAAGCTCTCAATGATTTTTCTGGCGTGATAGATATGGATTTCAGCACAACCGAGCGCATGATGACGATTTACAAGGCACTTACGCAGAAATATGATGTTGTCTGCACCAATCCGCCGTATAGAGAAACCACTGGTTGTGAAGAAAAACTATACAACTATTGTATAATAAAATATCCTGATTCAAAGTCAGATTTATATTCAACATTTATTGAGCGATGTAGTGAAATTGCAATATCATCTGGTATTGTAGCACTTATTACCCCACAATCATGGATTTCATTATCAAGTTTTCAAAAGTTAAGAGAAAAAATTCTGAAAACTGCACTTGTTGAAAAAGCATTGTTGTTAACATCAGAAACATTTGAATCAGGATTACAGGCAATTAGCTTCATTATTTCAAAGATGCATATAAATAACTATATATCAGTATTTACCGAACAGTTAAACAATGAGTTTTCAAAAAGACCTTATAGAAATGATACAACAAAATCATATTATCTAAAGCAACAGAATTTTGAAATTACTGACGGATATCAGTTTATTTATGATTCAAACGAAAAAATAATTGAATTGCTAAAAAAAGAAAAAAAAATATCTAACTATGCTATTGCCAAACCGGGAATGCAGACAAGTAACAACGATAGGTTCCTAAAATTATGGCATGAAATAGTATTCACAAAAATTGGTTTTGGATTGAGCCATGAGAGCGCAACATTTAGCAATTTTAAATGGTTCCCATATAATAAAGGCGTTGGCTATAGGAAGTGGTACGGAAATAATGATTATCTTGTGAACTATTATAGGGATGGTGAGGAATTAAAGTATTGGTTAACACATAATCCAAAAGATCCATCTACCAAATCATGGTCAAGAAATCTTCGTAATTATTCTTTTTATTTTTCAGAAGGAATTACATTTACTGCAATAGGTCAGCAGTTTTCGTCTCGAATTAATGGAAAAGGATACTTGTTTGATACGAAAGGACCGATGATCTTTGGAGAGCACTTGAAGTATATATGTGGATTTACAAATACAAAAGTGTTTGAAAAGTTTAACCGAATGTTTTGTAAACAAGCAACCAAGTCATTTGATTCAGTAAACAATGTTCCATTAGTTATTGAACATGAAGAAGTAATACAAGGTTATGTTGATAAATGTATTCATATTTCCAAATCCGACTGGGACAGTTTTGAAACAAGCTGGGATTTTAAAAAGCATCCGCTTTTAAATTACGGAATATCAATTTATAGCGGATTAGGTAATGGCGACAATATGCCGACTTTCTTTTTTGCTGTTGAACGTACAAGTTCATCGTTTAAAATTGAAGAAAAAGATGTTCCAAAAGCATACACTATTGAATCAGCTTTTGAAATGTGGAATGATGTTTGTAACGACCGTTTCAACACCCTAAAACATAACGAAGAAGAACTCAACCGCATTTTCATAGACATCTACGGTTTGCAGGACGAGCTTACTCCAGAAGTTGAGGACAAGGACGTAACCGTCCGCAAGGCTGATCTTCAGCGTGATATAAAGAGCCTTGTTTCCTATGCTGTGGGCTGTATGTTCGGCAGGTATTCGCTTGATGTTGACGGACTTGCTTATGCAGGCGGTGAGTGGGACGATACAAAATATCGTTCATATATCCCCGACAAAGACAACTGCATTCCCATAACCGATGATTACTATTTTGAAGATGATATCATAAAGAGATTTTCAGATTTTATCAAAGTAGTATATGGCGAAGAAACTCTTGAAGAAAACCTCAACTTTATTGCCGAAGCTCTTGGAAACAGAGGCAATACAAGCAGAGAGGTCATCAGAAATTATTTCCTGAATGATTTCTATAAGGATCATCTCAAAACATATCAGAAGCGTCCGATATACTGGCTCTTTGACAGTGGAAAGCAGAACGGCTTTAAGGCACTTGTATATATGCACCGCTGGAACGCCGATACTATCGGAAATGTCCGTGTTGAGTATCTCCATAAGACACAGAAAATATATATGAACGAGCTTGACCGTATGCAGGACACTATTGACAACAGCAATGATGCAAGAGAGATTGCCGCTGCAAAAAAGGCAAAGGAAAAGCTCACAAAACAGCTTAAAGAAACCAAGGATTACGATGCTTCAATGGCTCACCTTGCAAATATGCGTATCGACATTGACCTTGATGACGGTGTTAAGGTGAATTACGAAAAGGTGCAGACCGACAGCGAGGGCAAAAACCTCGGTATTCTTGCAAAAATATAAAAATGAGGTGCTGATATGGCAGCATTGGAATTAAATCAGATAATCGGTTCGCTGAACGAAGCTTTTTCGGGCGACGGCAGAAAAATCATCTTCTGGTATGATGATAACGGCTCATTTTCAGGGGATATTGACGAAATTTCCCTTGAAAATGCTAAAATCCTCAAGCTTGAAAGAGCCGAGGACATAAAGCACGGCGGATATATCTACACAAACCAGTTCTATACGAAGTATTATCTTGAAAAGGTCGATACAGAGGGCAATTATCTCATATATGCTCCGTTCCCGCAGCCCGATGTAAAGGATAATCATCTGGAAGATATACAGAAATATTCAAGGACATTCTATGCGGACAAGCTGTCAATGATATGCTCCGAACTGGGCATCGGAGAGGACGGCAGACAGGCTGTTGTCAAGTGCAGGAAATTCTTTGATAACAAAAACAGAGTAACCGCTTTCCGTGACCTTGATATTGACAAAATGACTGAGGATAACATTTATGTGGGCATAATGAGTGTTGTCTGTAAGGTGGGTGTTCTGTCATTTGAGGAAGTTGTAAGGATAATTCTTTACAGTGATCTCGATGACAGCAAGTTTCTCAAGGATTTTGAAACATACAATGTGTTCGATGAATTTTGGGAGAAGATCGCAGAGTATTTCGGTTATTCGGAAAAAGAGCCTACGTTGAAAAAGCTGGTCGCAACAATGTTTATCAGCTATTTTTCAAAAACCGTTCACGAGGAGCTGCCGAAAGCATATCAGCAGTTTATCACATACAAAATAGGAAGCATACTTGCGTTCCTTGAAAATATGATGAACAACAGCGTTTACAGCAGACGATTTGATGAGCTTTCCGAATTTGTTTATGAAGGAATGAAGGGCGATAAGCTTATTGCTGCCCTGTCTATTGACAGCTATATCGACAGCAGTGCTTTTAATGGTATTGATTCGGCAATAATAAAATATCTGACCGAACGTCTTGAAACGGAAGATGTTGGAGCAATGATAGACGGACAGCTGATTCCCGAAGTTTGCGATCTTCGCATAAAGAAGCATTTCGGCTCAAAGTATTCCTGTGAATATACGATGCTGAAAAATGCCTGGTATCTCATTTCAAACAGCAAATATTATTCTGTAAGTGACATAAAAACGCTTGCAGACAAGTATTGCAGTACATATTACAAAGTAGATGCAAGCTATCGTAATTTCTACCTGAACTTTGACAGGCTTGAAAACAACAGCAGCTTTGATAAGCTCCGTCAGCTCGTTGAGAATATCTATACAAATGAATATCTGACAAATGTTATGCTCAACTGGACAAAAACATTCGGAGAATCGAATGGCGAAAGCTCGCTGCCGTATCAGCTCAATTTCTATGAGGATATTGTAAGCAACATAAAGGAACGTGTGGTTGTTATAATTTCCGATGCTATGCGTTACGAAGTGGGTATGTCCTTGTATGAAAAGCTGATGTCCGATGAAAAGTGTAAGGTGACTATTTCGGCAATGCAGTCTGTCCTGCCTTCGGTAACAAGCTTTGGTATGGCTGCACTGCTGCCCCATAACAGCTATGAGATAAAGGACAATTATTCTGTTCTCATTGACGGTATGCCCTGCGACAGCACGGAACAGCGCAGCAAAATTCTTTCCGCACATGATGAGAATGGTGCTTGTATTCAGTTCGATGAGATAAAAAAGATGAATTATGATGAAAAGGCAAACTTCACAAGAGGAAAGAATGTCATCTATATCTATCATAATCAGATAGATGCAAGAGGAGATAAAGCCACTACCGAGGACGAAGTTTTTACTGCCTGCGAAGAAGCAGTAAACGAAATTGCAGATATTATCAGAAAGCTCACATCTGCAAATGTTACAAGGTTTATTATTACTGCCGACCACGGTTTTCTGTACAAGCGTGATCACTTGACAGACAGCAGCAAGATAGACAATATTTCAAAGAGTTCCGATTATCTCGGAAAACGTTATGCTGTTACCGATAAGGATTTACGGACAGACGGTGTTGACGGTATCGGTATTGATAAGATATATTTTCAGCTTGACGGCAGAAAAGTATATTATCCTATCAGCTCCGATATATTCAAGACACAGGGAAGCGGAGTAAACTTTGTTCACGGCGGCTGCTCACCGCAGGAAATGATAATTCCGCTCATTGATGTAAAAACTGACAAGAGCAAGGTCGAAACTACATTTGCACAGGTGACACTTGTAAGCCTGCAGACAAAAATAACAAATCTTGTGACAAGGCTTGATTTTATCCAGAGCCAGCCTGTCAGCGATATTGTAAAGCCTGCTGAATACAGCATTTGCTTTGAAAGTGAAGGGGGGAATAAGATCTCCAATGAACATATCTGCATTGCCGATAATAATGATACTGATTCACAGAAGCGTATTTTCAATCTAAGATTTTCATTTGTAAACAGAACATACAGTGCAGCTGATAAATATTATCTTGTTATCAAGGATACAAAATCGGGACTTGAAATATTAAGGCAGCAGTTTACTGTTGATATAGCTTTTTCAGGTGATTTTGGATTTTCATTCTGACGGAGGAATAATAAATGGAAGATATAATAAATTCCAATGAGGAGATAAACCGCAAACTCCGAGAACACTTTGACGGAAAAATCGTCCGCAAGGATTTGACCCTTTCCATAAAAGAGGGTGCTAATGTTCCCGTATATGTGCTGGAATTTCTTCTTGGACAGTATTGCAGCTCTGACGATGAAAATATCATCGAGGAGGGGGTTCAGGCTGTAAAGAAGATACTTTCGGATAATTTTGTCCGTCCCGATGAAGCACAAAAGATACTGTCACATCTCAAAAAAGACGGAGCTTATACGGTCATTGATAAGGTGACTGTCAAGCTCAATATCAAAAAAGACAGATATGAAGCTGAATTTTCAAATCTTGGTCTGAATGAAGTCATTATTTCCGATATATTTCCCGAAAAATATGACAGACTTCTCTGCGGCGGTATCTGGTGTATCGTCCGATTGGAATATGATAATGATCTGTATGAAGATGCTGCACAGGATCTGAAAAAGAAGAAAGGCGGCAATGAGCTGCCTATCACAATAAAAAATCTGACACCTATCCAGATGCCTCATATAGAAATAAGCGAGCTGAAAGAAGGCAGAAAAGCTTTCACTAAAGACGAATGGATAAGCATTATGCTTCGTTCAGTCGGAATGGAGTCTGATAAGTTTACATACAGAGAAAAGTGGCTTCTGCTGACAAGAATTATCCCTTTGGTCGAGAATAATTTCAATCTCTGTGAGCTTGGCCCGAGAAGCACGGGTAAATCTCATTTGTATAAGGAAGTATCGCCTAACAGCATTCTTGTTTCCGGAGGACAGTCCACAGTTGCAAATCTGTTCTACAATATGTCACAAAGGACAGTCGGTCTTGTCGGAATGTGGGATTGCGTTGCTTTCGATGAGGTGGCAGGTATAAAATTCAAGGATAAAGACGGAATACAGATAATGAAAGATTATATGGCTTCCGGTTCCTTTGCAAGAGGCAAAGAAGAAAAATCAGCATCTGCTTCAATGGTGTTTGTAGGAAATATCAATCAGGACGTGGAGGTTCTCCTGAAAACATCAAGCTTGTTTGACCCTTTCCCACCTGAAATGGGTACTGATACGGCTTTTCTGGACAGAATTCACTGTTATCTGCCCGGTTGGGAGATACCAAAATTCCGTCCCGAACACTTCACAGGTGATTATGGTTTTATAACGGATTATCTTGCTGAATTTCTCCGTGAGCTTCGCAAGGAACAGTTTGGTGATGCACTTGATAAGTATTTCAAGCTGGGCAGAAATCTGAATCAGCGTGATACTATTGCTGTCAGAAAAATGGTCGGCGGCTACATAAAGCTCATTTATCCTGACGGCAGCTATACAAAGGAAGATGTTGAAGAGATACTTCAGATCTCACTTGAAATGCGCCGCCGTGTTAAAGAACAGCTGAAAAAGCTGGGTGGAATGGAGTTTTATGATATTAACTTCTCCTATATTGATAACGAAACTTTTGAAGAACATTATGTATCAGTACCCGAACAGAGCGGCGGTAAACTGATACCTGAAGGAATCTGCAATCCCGGACAGGTATATACGGTTTCCAGAGGCAAGTCGGGAATGATAGGAGTATTCCGTCTTGAATCACAGGCACTTCCCGGAACAGGAAAATTTGAAAGAACAGGTCTTGGTTCGGAACGTGATGCAAAAGAAGCTTCAAACACAGCTTTCAACTATCTGAAAGCAAATGGCAGCAAGATCAGCGGAGCGATAAGTACGGTTAATACCGATTATATTATCAATTATCAGGACTTGCAGGGTATTGGCATGACAAGCACACTTGCTCTTCCTACGCTTATAGCGTTAGCTTCTATTGCTCTTGGGAAGCCAACGGTAGGTTCTCTTGCGGTATTGGGTGAAATAAGCATCAGCGGTACGATGATAAAGATGGATAACCTGGCTGATACTTTGCAGGTATGTCTTGACAGCGGTGCTAAAAAGGTATTGCTGCCAATGATGTGTGCAGCCGATTTTGCTACTGTACCTCCCGAATTGCTTGGCAGCTTTCAGATAATTTTCTATAGCAGTGCGGAAAGTGCTGTATTTAAGGCGTTGGGTGTGGAGTAATTCCTATAAATTACATATAATGATCAATGCTGCGCAGCTCCAAAACTGCACAGCATTTTATCTATATCTTCATCTTCACAATATCCGAAAACCCTAATAAAAAATCGCACTCACAATCTTTTGCATCACGTACAGGGAGAGTAACCATATTAATATTTGCCATATCAAGTTTTCTCCTGATACGTTGTATGGATTTATCAGATAAATCATACTTTTGCTGAATATCACATAATGTATCAGCTATATCCGTTTTGCTTTTAAGTATGATCTGCATGATTTCCTTGGTTTGCTGCTTGTATTGTCCCGATCCGATCAAAGATCGGGCTTTTTCAATCGTCATATACGTTCCGGGATAAAAACAATAGCCAATAATTCTTTCCATAATTTCTTCCTCTTCCTCAAGAAAATCATTTAAGTTTCGGGTCAGCTTTTCCGGTTTGATAATGCGACTTTCAATAAAATCACGTCCAAGTCTTGTTTCTATACGAAGTATTTTCCCATACTCCCCATCGGGCAATGGCTCGTGTTTTCTTTGAGCAACTTCATATTCTTTATCGTATATCTCAACTTCATAAGACCTGCTTGCAACTGTCAGACTATGAGCGTTATCCGCAGTATCTTCAAAAACTTTTTTACAGACATTAAATTCCTTGTATGATTTCTTTCCAAGTTTCAGATACGCTTTTACCATTGGCGAAGTCATAAATACATTGATACATAAATCGATTCTCGAAAGTATAAAATCATTAACTGACAATTCTATATGCGCTAATGCTTCATCAAGTTTCATAGATACGTTTTTGCATAGTTTCCTTTGAGTGAATAGGTCTGTCTGCATATATGAATCGTTCAGCAAATTTGTCGGATTTACGATAATATCAAGTTTTGTGAATCCGTTCTTCATCGTCAATTCTGCTGTTATCCCGAAATATCCTATATGCGTAAAATAATATGATCTGATATAGCAATCATCAGCATCATCTCTTCTTATTAATATATAGCGCTGCAATACTAATTTAAGCTGTCTGTATTCAGCATAACTTTTTAATTCTCTTCTTAACAGGAATGTGTGTATTCCTGCCTCTTTTTCAAATTGACAAAATAAGCACATAACAACTCCTCCTAAATGAGTGTTGTTATGTGCTTATTTTTATACCACAGTTTGTTTTGCGAGAATTTGTCGATGTGCCTTGCTACGTAAGGCGCATTTACTTTTATGGATAACAGAGTGTCCATCAGACGGAACATAATATCAATCACCCACAAATAATAAGACGTATATGGACATATTCTCTTTTTATGAATAAGAAAAGGCAATAATTATTCTATGTTTCATTAAATCTATTCAAACATACTGCTGATTTAATAACTTTTTTATTAAAGTCTGTATATGTTATTGACATTTTTGCTACAATGCTATATAATAAAGGTACGAAAGGGTGATTTTATGCTGTGTCAGTTTACATTTGAAAACTTTAGGTCATATAAAAATGAAACTGTTCTTGATCTTCAAGCTGTCAGCGGTCAGAATTTTCAGAAATCATTATTAAAAAGCAATAATGACAAAAATGAGTTTCTCCCTGTTTCCGTTATATACGGACCAAATGGTGGGGGAAAATCAAATGTTCTTAATGCGATAAATTGTATTGTTTCACTTGTAATGAAGCCCATTCAGATTTTTAAAAACAACATTCCTCAAAGTTTTGTTACAGAACTTGCTCCTTTCATTTTTGATGATACTTCCCGAAATGAGCCAACAAAATTCGATTTGTATTTTCGCCCCAATGATGAATATGAGTATCGATACTTCATTGCAGTAACCAATGGCGTGATCATTGAAGAGGAGCTTTATCGCCGCAAACTTGGCAGAGGCGGCAAGATCATAACGATATTTGAACGCAATGGTGATAATATTGAGCTTGGAGCAGGTATAAAGAATAAAAAAGTTAATACCGAAGTAAATGACCAAATGCCATATTTGTCTTTCCTTTATATCAACTATAAACTTGAACCCATTATTCTTGCTGTAAACTGGTTTGAAAAGTGTATTATTCGCAACTATGCCAGCCCATATACAGAAGATCGTATTATATTAGAAGAAAGCAACGAATTCAAAAATAAGCTGCTTACACTCATGAATGATGTCGGTATCAATATCAGCAACTATGATTTTGTGAAGTCTTCAGATGATGAAAACTCCTATGAATTGATATTTGAACATACAGTCAATGGAAAAGCTTATCAGCTGAATATTGCCCAAGAATCAGCAGGAACACAAAAGCTGTTCAATGCTCTTCCACTTGCAATAATCGCTTTAACAGAGGGCAGACTTCTTGTTATTGATGAACTTGATGCAAAGCTCCACCCGAAACTCTTAAAATTTATCATTATGCTTTTCAAAAATCCGGAGATAAATACTAAAAATGCACAACTGATCTTTACTTCTCATGATGTATCTACAATGAAAAGCTCTGTTTTCCGTACAGATGAGATATGGTTTGCATGCAAGTTGAATGATGAATCCAGCGACCTCTATTCTTTATACGAGATGCGTGATGAAAGCGGTAATCATATTCATCCAAGTGCAGCCTTTGATAAGCAGTATCTTGAGGGACGATATGGGGCAGATCCATACTTCCGAAACATAATGGATTGGAAGTGATCTTATGTCAAAAAAGCCTTTAAAAAAGAGCGATGCTGATAAAAAATGGATGAAACCTCGTCGTGATGGCAGAAGAATGATTGCTCCGGAGTACCATTTGATCGTAACGGAAGGTACTAAAACTGAACCCAATTATTTTGAAAAACTGAAAGATGAGATCAATCAAACATACAAAGATCGCATTGACCGTATCTCTATTCAAATTGAAGGTGTCGGGGAAGGAGCCAACACATTGTCTTTGCTTGACAGGGCTCAGGAAATCGTGTCATGTTCGCCAATAGAGTTTAAACATGTCTGGCTTGTATATGATCAGGATGATTTTCCGAAAGATGATTTTGACAATACCTTTTATCGCTGCAAGGCATTATCCAAGCAAAACGAGTCAACCATTTATCACGCTTTATGGTCGAACGAATGCATAGAATATTGGTTTCTGCTTCACTTTGGCTTACTCCAATCAGCAATTTCAAGAGTTGAGTACTATCCGAGATTGTCCGAGTACATTGGTTCCAAATATGAGAAAAACCGTGATGACATTTATACGTTATTAAAACCAAATCTTGAAAAGGCAATTCAAAATGCTAAGCAAGTTGCAAAAGGCAATGAAGGTATGCCCCCGTCTCAATGTACACCCGGAACTGCCGTTTATGAAATTTTTGATATGCTTTTAAGTTATTTGAAATAAATCTCTTTATCATATAATATAGCAGCTCTGAAATAGTTCAAAAAATGCATAACAAAGCCCTCCGCTAAAAGGCGGAGGGCTTTGTTCATTTATTTGACACGGAAGTTGGATGTTTTCAGCTCTACAATAGTAGAAATTTATAAGGTGTATATGACTATGAAGTGTATGGGTATGGCGTTGAAATCTACAATAGTAGAAATTTATAAGGTGTATATGACCCAGTCTTGCCGCTTTGTTGTCAATGATCTACAATAGTAGAAATTTATAAGGTGTATATGACCCTGCCAAGCTTCTTTATCGTCCACAATCTACAATAGTAGAAATTTATAAGGTGTATATGACAATCTCGCTCATTGACCGCCCACTGCTCATCTACAATAGTAGAAATTTATAAGGTGTATATGACTCATTTCCTCGTTTTCGGTCATCTTCTGATCTACAATAGTAGAAATTTATAAGGTGTATATGACATCCCCGACTTTCATTTTCAGAATGTCGATCTACAATAGTAGAAATTTATAAGGTGTATATGACCATAGTCGGAGAAGGTCGGCGTTGCCGATCTACAATAGTAGGAATTTATAAGGTGTATATGACTACATATTCAAGGGTATGCGCCCGAAATCTACAATAGTAGAAATTTATAAGGTGTATATGACCGCTTGAAGCTGTTGAAAAAAGCAACGATATCTACAATAGTAGAAATTTATAAGGTGTATATGACGTCTTCGAGTTCCTTTTCCTGCGATTCCTGATCTACAATAGTAGAAATTTATAAGGTGTATATGACCTCATGTTGTTTTCTGGGCAAATTCAAGCCAATGTGAATTGGAAATAGCAATGCTGCATTTTTCAAATTCATCATCAGCTGCATTCTTGATCTGTTCAACAGCCCAAAGTCCCTTTCTTGCAATGTTATAAGCACCATTGGCATCGGCATCGGTAGGAAGAACGGCATTGCTGCCCGAATAATTCCTGCTGTCGTAGAATTCGCCGACGGAATTTCTGACAGGAGAAATAAGATAATCGACATCAACATTACCCGTGATACTGTTGCGCATCTGGAGGGTAAGTCTGACGAGTGAGATCATGGATTCCATAAAACCCTTGTCATTTTTCTTTACGATCTGTGATTTAAGATCACTCTTGTAGTCTATTCCGTATTCGTCGAACAGTTTTTTGAATTCCTCAGTAAGAATTACAGTCTCGTTGTCCCATTCATTGTTTTTTTCTTTGTTTCGGAACGTACGGATCCTGTCGGCATTTGTGCAGACAGTCCATTTTTTTCGATATGAAGCAGCACCGCCGTCAAAATTTGAATAGTCAAAACTGAATTCAAACATATCAGTTTTCCCGTTGTAGCGGATATCATCAAATCTGTTGAAGAATGCAGAGGATGCTTCTGTACTTAGTCTCCCCTCAACAACCCACAACCCGCGAAATATAGACAAAAACGAGCAAAAGTGGTATAATAGAAGTGCAAGGAAAAAGGCGGAAAATAGTAAAAAAGCTTGCACTTGTGGAGGAGCCTATGTATAAGTTCAACAGAAATTCACAGATCACATTCAGTGATTTTAATCAGCCGTTGGGAATGAAAATGAATGCAAACAACCGTTGGGTAAAAAAAGCTGAAATGATCCCATGGGATAAAATTGAAGAAAAATATGCAAAGCTTTTCCCAAGCAAAACAGGAATGCCTGCAAAGCCGCTGAGAATGGCACTCGGGTCACTTCTTATTCAGAAACAGTATGGCTTCTCTGACGAGGAGCTTGTTGAACAGCTTCGTGAAAATCCATACTACCAGTATTTTATCGGAATGCCCGGATATGAGGACAAATATCCCTTTGTGCCTTCCCTTCTCGTTGAATTCAGGAAACGCCTTTCAGAGGAAATTCTCATTGAAGTCAATGAGATGATAATATCCAACGCAATGCCCGAAAAAGATGATTCCGATGATGACAACAACAGCAATAATTCTGACGGCGGGAACTCGAATAACAAAGAAACCAAGGTCGAAAACAACGGAACACTCATCCTCGATGCGACCTGTGCACCGCAGAATATTGAATATCCTCAGGATGTAAATCTTCTTAATGAATGCCGTGAAAAGCTTGAAAAACTCATTGACAGGATCTGCTGTGACTTCAATTATTACACTCCCCGTATGTATCGTGAAAAAGCAAGAAAAGATTATCTGAGTATGGCAAAGTGCAAAAAACGTCCTGCAAAACGCATCCGCAAGGCTGTTAAGCAGCAGCTTCAATATGTGCGCCGTGACCTGAGATATGTTGATGAATTTCTTGCTTTGGACGATGTTCAGCTTACGGAAAAACAAACTGAAATGCTTGATGTGATACGCAAGGTTTACGAACAGCAGAGGTTTATGTTTGAAAACAAAACCCATTCGGCAGAAAACAGAATTGTGAGCATCAGTCAGCCGTTTATTCGTCCTATTGTCAGAGGCAAAGCAAGGTCACCCGTTGAATTCGGAGCAAAGCTTGATCTTTCAGTAGATGAAAAGGGAATGGCTCGTGTGGAAAAGCTTTCATTTGATGCTTACAATGAGAGTGAAGTGCTGAAAACTGCTGTTGAGAATTACAAGCAGCGAACGGGGCATTATCCGGAGAGGGTTCTTGTTGATCAGATTTACAGAAACAGGGAAAATCTGAACTTTTGTAAATCAAAAGGCATCAGACTTTCAGGCAAAAAGCTCGGCAGACCCAAGCAGCAGGAAACCGATAAGAAAACCGAATACAAGGATAATACAGACCGTATTGAAGTTGAGCGCAGGTTCAGTCTTGCAAAGCGAAAATTCGGTCTTGGTTTGCTGTACACAAAGCTGAAAAATACAACAGAAGCTTCGATCCTTCTGTCTGTGATTGCTATGAACATTGACCGTCTGAAGTCAATGTTTGTGCGCCTGATTTGGATTTTGACGTTCCGGTATCCGGGCTTAAATTTATGGGGTTGTTGAGGTGAGACTAATTATAAAGCCGCCTTCTGGCGGCAACAATTACGGTGTGGACATAACAATGTTATGTTTGACTAACCTTTGCAATGCAAATCGGTTTAAACTTATTGGCATAATATACAAGCCGCCTTTGAGCGGCAAAAATTACGGATACAACATAACAATGTTATGTTAAACTAACTTTTATAAATTCGGAGGAAAGAATATGTATCTGGAGATCAAAGATGTAAAGAAAAGCTACGGCAGCGATGCAAGCTATATCCAAGTCTTAAAGGGCATAAGCACGGGCGTTGAAAAGGGTCAGATGTGCGTTATCCAAGGCACGAGCGGCTCGGGCAAGTCAACGCTCCTCAACTGCATAGGCGGTCTGGACACGATGGACAGCGGTTCGGTAAAGGTTGACGGAAAGGAAATTTTCGGCTTGAAACCCGATAAGCTTGCCGATTACCGCAAGGAAAACCTCGGATTCATTTTCCAGTTTTACAACCTCGTTCCGAATCTCACAGTCGAGGAAAACATTCAGGTCTGCGAATATCTTTCCGATTCGCCGCTCGATATGGAAGAGCTTCTCACAACGCTTGGACTTTCCGAACACAGGAACAAATTCCCGTCACAGCTTTCGGGCGGTCAGCAGCAGAGATGTGCTATCGCAAGAGCACTTATAAAAAATCCGAAGCTGCTTCTGTGCGATGAACCGACAGGTGCGCTCGACTCAAAAACTTCCCGTGATATCCTTGTTCTTCTTGAAAAGGTGAACGAAAAATACGGCACGACAATGCTCATTGTAACGCATAACAACGCTATCAAAAATATGGTCCACAAGGTTATCATCGTCAAGGACGGACTTATCAAAAAGGATTATCTCAACGAAACCCGCATACCTGCTGCCGAGCTGGAGGATCTGTAATGAATAAGGTGCTTAGAAAAAGGCTCCTGCGTGAGCTTAAATCGAATTTTGCACGATATGCCGCACTTGTTTTGCTTATCGTGTTTGGAATGTATGTTATCGTTTCGGTCGTTTCGAGCGCAGATACTGTTATAAGAAGAACGGACGAACACTGCGAAATGAACAAGGTCGAAGACGGACAGTTCGGCGTTTTTATTCCGCTCACCGATGAACAGGAAAAACGGATAGCCGATATGGGCATCACCCTCGAAAAGCATTTCAGCATTGATATTATTGCCGAGGACGGCTCAAAGCTTCGTGTTTTCCGCAACAGAAACGATATCGACCTTGTGGAGCTTGACAGCGGCAGATATGCCGAGAATATGAATGAAGCGGTTGCGGAAAAGCGCTACTGCGAAGATCATTCCCTCACGGTCGGCGACAAGCTCACCGCAGGCGGCATTGAGTTTGAGATAGTCGGCATCGGCACAACGCCCGACTATGACACTCCGTTCGACAAGTTCTCGGACACGGCGGTTTCCAGTGTAGGCTTCGGACTCCTCTTCGTATCCGATGAACAGTATGACTATATCAAAAACGATACTTCACAGCAGGCAGAGGATCTTTGCTATGCTTACCGACTGAACGGAAAGGCTTCCGATGAAGAACTCAAAGATATGATAAAGGACTTTGAATTCAACTACAAGGACGTTACCGACAAATATTATCTTGAAACGGTAGGCGAGGCTTTGCAGCAGCGTGACGATCTGCGCGACGGCATCAATGAACTTTATGACGGCTCGCAGGAACTCAAAGATGGTATGAAAGACCTTTCGGACGGCGCAGATGAGCTTCACGACGGACTTGGTGACCTTTATGACGGCTCAAAGGAGCTTACTGACGGTATCGGGGAGCTTTCCAACGGCGCGGACGAATTATCGGACGGCTTGAAAACACTCGATGATTCGGGAAAAATGATATCGAACGGTTCTTCCGAAATTCTTGATGCGCTTCTTGCTCAGGCATCGCAGAGCCTTGCCGCAATGGGACAGAATATCACGCTTACAGCCGATAATTACGGTGAAACTCTCGATAAGCTTATCAAAATGACGCAGAGTGCGGAGCTTGCACAGCTCAAAGCTTCGCTTGACGGCGTAAAGGCTTATGTTGACGGCACGAAAGAATACGCAGACGGTGTTCACACTGCGGCTGACGGAGCAAATGCTCTTTCGGACGGCGCAAAAGAAGCTTTGGACGGTTCAAAGGAGCTTTCGGACGGAGCAAAGGACGCACTTGACGGTTCAAAGGAGTTATCGGACGGCGCGAAGGACGCTTATGACGGTGCCTCCGAGCTTGCGGACGGAATTGCAGAGCTTAAGACCGAAACCGACAAGCTTCTTGACGAGGTTTTCGATGTTGACCTTGACAACCTTACAATGTTTATCAAAAGAGCGGAGAATGTTCGTATCGCAGGCGCAAAGGGCGATGTTATCATGCACAGATTTGCGGGACTGGGTGTCGGCGTTATCCTTATGATGCTTTTCGCTTATGTTATCTCCGTTTTCGTGATCCATCAGATTCAGCGCGAAAGCAGTGTTATCGGTGCACTTTATGCACTTGGCGCGAAGAAAAAAGACCTTATTGCGCATTACATAACCCTGCCGACTGTTGTTGCATTCATCGGCGGTATCATCGGTATGTTCATAGGCTTTTCGCCGATAGGGCTTGACTATCAGATGCTTGACACCTACGCATATTTCTCGCTTCCGAAATTCGCACCCGTTTATCCCATTTACCTTATGATATACAGCGCTGTAATGCCGCCCGTCATTTCTGTCATCGTAAATACGCTCGTCATCAACAAGCGCCTTTCGCAGACTGCGCTTTCGCTTATACGAAATGAGCAGAAGACCGCACGTTACAGCAGTGTAAAGATCAGGAGCAGGAATTTTATCCGCAGATTTCAAATCAGACAGATGCTCCGCGAAATGCGCACGAGCATAACTGTTCTTTTAAGTATGCTTTTCTCGCTCCTCGTTCTTATGCTCGGCGTTGACTGCTATTACCTTTGCGAAAATGTTAGAAAAGACACTATCCGCGATACCAAATATGAATATATGTACACGCTGAAATATCCCGAATCGGAAGTCCCCGAGGGCGGCGAAGCTTGCTTTGCGAAGTCGCTTTCAAAGGAACAGCTCGGATATAATCTTGATGTAACGATAATGGGCATCGACAGCGACAACAAGTATTACAATGTTAAAACTCACGAGGGCAAGAGCCTTATCACCGCAAGCAAATCAGTTGTTGAGCGTTACGGCGTAACAACGGGAGATAAGTTTATCCTAACCGACAGCGCAAACTCAATGGACTATGCTTTCACCGTTGCCGATGTCTGCGACGAGAGCGCAGGACTTATGGTATTTATGGATATCGACAGTATGCGCGAACTTTTCGGTGAAGACGATGATTACTACAACTGCCTCCTCTCTGACAAGCCGCTCGATATCGATGAGGGCAGACTTTACGGCACAACAACAAAGACCGATATCGAACGCTCGGCGGCTGTTTTCACAGAGCTTATGATGTCGATGATAGTTATGCTTATCGTTATCGCGATAATAATTTTCTTTGCGGTAATGTTCCTTATGCTGAATGTTATGGTTGAACGTGCTTCGTTCGGTATCTCGCTCGTGAAGATATTCGGCTATAAGACAAAGGACGTGAAAAAGCTTTATCTCAACGGGAATGCACTTCTCATTGCAGTCGGTGCGCTTATCGAAATACCGCTCTCAAAGCTTATCATCGATAAGGTTTTTCCGCTGTTTATCCCGAATGTCACAAGCGGAATAAACCTCGTTTTCCCGTTCTATGTTTACCCGATAATTTTTGTCGGAGTAATGGCTGTTTACTATGTTATAACCGCAATTCTCGTAAGAAAGCTCGGTAAGATAACACCTGCCGAGGTGCTAAAAAACAGAGAATAATTTTCTGAGCAAAGTCTGTCGGAAAAGTAAATTGCATTTATGCAGATTTACGAAAAAGTATTTCATGACTTGATCTTTAAAAGAATAAGCGCAATTCACATTTTATAGGTTT